>Ga0325410_1000970_pt1 | contig 31032 bp, 9 predicted proteins | sample PopdelMetagenome_16_FD_206182 | JGI IMG/M metagenome (GOLD analysis project Ga0325410, IMG submission 206182) | Populus deltoides microbial communities from Bellville, Georgia, United States - Xylem-PdIQD-R3 | ecosystem: Host-associated > Plants > Phyllosphere > Stem > Wood/Secondary xylem...
CTCTCTCTCTCTCTCTCGATGTCTATACCAACCATGCATTAATAAACGTTTCAATCCATTTCAATAGAGGAAGTTGCAGAGTAATGATACACGAAGTTTGTCCCTCATTGCATTGGCTGTTTATGTTTATGAGCTCTTTTTTAAAGTACAACAAGGGTATGTTCTCTCGACTTTTAAGGGTTTTTCCATTGTATAATAATAATTGCTTTTTAAAATATTTTTTATTTAAAAAATATTAAAAATATATTTTTTATTTTAAAAATTATTTTTGATATGAACATATCAAAATAATCCAAAAGCATTAAAAAATTAATTTTAAACAAAAACAATTCAATATTTGACCAACGTTGTTTAGAATGCAATGTCAAACGGGAGTTTAATTTAGTGGCTAGCCGGTTGGGTTCTGTATCTTAGAAAGTGTTTGAGAGTATGGTAACGATTGATTTTCAAAATGTTTTATAGTCAGAAATATATCAAAATAATATTTTTTTATTTAAAAAAAATATTATTTTTGATATCAGTATAAAATAAATTTATTTAATCTGTTGGGTTCTTAATTTTTATATTAGGGAGAGATCTATTTAACGAAGGCCCGTGGATATAATAATGTTAGAGAAAAACATTACTCGATAATTTAATCCCTTTGAGGGAAGTTTCTTCGGGTCTAATCATATCCAAAGCTTCAACTTCATTACTTTGGTTTTTGGTTTAGGTCTATTGTAAAATCTTATTTTAGTGATAACTAGAGTCGGATTTCAATTAACTATTAATCTAGTGCCAAGTGCCAACTACCAAGAGTATCAAGAAGAAATTGAAGTATAGGGTTGTGTTGCCATTTTGAAGAGATGATTTGATTAAATAAAGGTTTTATTGCATAAATATTAAAGTTTGATGGGTAATTAGGCCAAATTGAAAAATTAGAAGTTTGTTAATCAATTGGGGATTAAAATGCTCAGACTCAAAACCAATGACTAAAATGAAAATGCACTGAACTTTGGGGTTGATAATTGAGTTTGGCAGGGGTGAAATTGCATGAAATTAAAAGTTCGAAGGCAATTACGAGTGCAATTAAAAGAAATTGGAAGAACATGGACTAAATTGAAATTTACAGATTCTGAACTGATCGAGTTGACACCTTTGAACGCATGAATGTAAAGCTACAAGCCTTCAAATTGAGTAAGGTTGAACCCAAATAAAAGGTGAGCACACCCTCAACCAACTTCGGGTGGTTTTTTTATGATGATGACGTCAGAGTTGCTTCAACAATGCTTTGAAAGTAGACAACTCAGTTAGGCATTACTGTAATACCCATTATGTAAAAACCTCTTTTTTTGTGTTCATACTACAAAGGTTCTTAATGGATTCTTATCAAGAGCTCAAACCCTCTTTCAAGATCAAAAGGCTAAAAAATAGTTACTTGCCCTCCAAGTCTAGCAAAACCACCAACAATCTCAAAAAACAAAAATCACCATTGCAAAACCTACTTAGTACAGCATTTTCAGCTGTTAAGATTTGTCCAAAATCCTTCCGTTTTGATTAGAGGGTCAAACATTGATCAATATTTGATTGAGTACATTAAAAAATCATAGCAAAACCCTATAAATACCATTGAAAAATCAAAATTAAGGGGGAAGGAAAAAAGAGATGAGAGAAAATATTGAGAAAAAAAACCTAGTTATAAGGTTCTCGAGCCTACTACAAGGGTTTATTTAGCTTTGAAAGATTTGAAATTCGTGGAGGTAAAGTTTTGCAAAAGAGAGCAAAAAAAGTAGCTGCCACTATTTAAAGATTTGAAGGTATAAAACCCTTATCTAACCTACCAGGTGATGTCCATAAGGTACATATCTAGCTCTTTCTTACATGTTTTAATGACATCTTAGACTTGTTTTGGTGTCATATGGTGTTAAACTTGGATGTTGTTTAATGCATGAAAACGTTGTTTTTTTTTTTTCTTAATACTACTTTGAGTTGGTTGTTAATGTTTTCTAGATGTTTATAAAATATTTAAATGTTGTTTTTGCTGAGATTAAATGATTTTTGTAATCAGCCAAATATGGAAGTAGAGTTGTTGGTGTCCTTTTGGGTTGTTAACGTATGTTACAGGTTCCTAGGTTTTGGTTAAGTTATTTTGAGGTTTAAGATGTCAATTTTAAGCTCTAAAATTGTCAAATATGCTTGCTATTAGTTTTAGCAATTTTAAAAATTGAAACTTCATACATGTTATTGATGATTCGATATTTTTTATTAGTTTTTTGGATTCAGCTATGTTTAGTATCGGTAATGTGGTTTGTGGGGACCGAGAGAAGTGTGTTTCGAGGTCTAAAAGGCTAATTTTGGGTTTGACAGTGTGATTGGTATTTTTCGGTTTTTGGGTTTGTGTTCTTCATGTTCTTCCCAAGAACATTGTCTTAGCTACATGATTTTGACTTATTTTGTTTCATTTCTTTGCATCTTCATCTTTGCCTGACATATTTAGCCAATAATCTAAAGTTTGTTTGCATTTAAACATGTATTTTAATGTTTTAATCTTAGGTTTTCGCCAAAATATTTTCTGACTAAATTGTGAAGATTTAATGATAATCGAAGTGAATGAACCTTTAATTATTGATCCTTGAATAATTTACAACCTCTTTGTGCTTTTGATTTCAAGAAATCTAGTCTGAAATTGAGTTCATGTTTCTGGAATTGGTTTGAATGTTCATTATTGTTTTTCATGTTCTTCATTTTTTCTGGGTTTTGATCCATTTTTAACACAAAAAATTGGAGTTTCTTTTTAGTTTTTTGCAAATTTAATCATTTTGGGTTCTGATTCTGGTATGTTGTTCGGGTCAAACCAATCGTCTTTGGTTCAGTTTATGGTTGAAACAAAGGTTTAAGGTCAACCTGGTCAAGTCAAAATCAGGTCAGAAAGTTAACGCCCTGGTTGGTTTGCATTTTTTTTTATTAAAAGAATTTTGGGTTAAGGGTGTGTTTGACAAACACACCCTTAGGTCTATTTTGATAGTTTTATTTTAAATGAAAACAAACTTTTGCCAAACAAGGCCCTAAAAATGATAGTAAAAATTAAAATTTTTTTCATATGACTAAAAATCCTTAAATTATTTGAGCATTTTTTTTAAAAAAAAAAGTCTAAATAACTTTGGAATTGTGTTTTTTTTTTTAAATAGTGCATGGATTTTATAACAAGTTTGTAGAATTCCAAAGGATTTTGGTCTATATTTCAAAAATATTAAAAACTTATTTTTGACAAGAAAATTTATTATTCACTTTTAATATAATGATATATATATATATATATATATATATATATATATATGAGGTTAATATCCAAAATATTATTAGGAGTAATATAACTCATTTACTTATAATATAAGAATAAACAAATCTGTAAGGAATTTTTCTGAAATATTATTTGAAATGACACGGTAGCAAGAAATTCCAAATTTATCTCCAAAAAACTTAAATGATAATTGAGGACATTTCACCCTTCCAGACTAAGTTTTTGAACTAGAAAACCAGGGTTCGTTTATCATAGCAAACCCGCTATAATAGATTTATAGAAATAGAAACATCATTAGACTACAACAAATATAGAAAAACAATGCAGCTTCCCTTAAGTAAGGCATATGAGAGGTGTTAATACCTCATTTTTACACAACCATATCATTGGCTAGAATCTCAAAAAAACCAGTTAGGGTTTCTAGTAACCATAATACTAGGTGGCGACTCCCTATACAATTGAAGACCTCTTGAACTTGTCTGGTAAGGGTTGTCACGACATCGCGTCCTAATGAGAGGTTGCGACAAAGATTTTATAGACTAATCCTCCAACTCTTCTAACGTAATTAGGATGTTCAAGCTTTTTTTCAAAGTTATGTTTTTAGTCCTCTATTTGTGAACTTTCATCATAAATGACATGTCTGTCAACCTTTGTGTTGACCAAGTGACTAGCATTTTCTAATTTGAAAAGTCAACTCTCTTTACTAAGATTCTCATACTATTTGTTGTAACCTCACAGGGGCGCGACATCACGGCAACCCTTCTCGAACGGAGTTGGAAAGGTCTTTTTGATTGGTTAGGAAGTCGCTGCCTAGTATTACAGCTATTAGGAATCCTAATTAGTTTTTTTAGAGATTCTAGGCAAGTGACTGTTTAAGTAAATGGAAGGTATTAACACCCCTAATACACCTTATCTGAGGTAAGCTGCATTGTTTTTTATTATTTGCTATGGTCTAATGATATCGATTTCTATTGGCCTACTATGACAGGTGTCATAACCCATTTCTGGGTTATTCCCCAGATTCTTCTTTTTTTCAAAATAAAAATAAAAAAATAAAATAAAGGCTAGCAGTGTAGAGAAAGAAGGTTGGGTAGGATTAAAAAAACCAAGCTACAATTTTGAAGAAAAACTAAGGCCTAATTGTACCCCATTATGCCCAAAAATAAAGAAACAATGCAAATTCAAGGACAAATTAAATGATTATGGGATGAATTTTCATAAAAATTAAGTTCAAGGACATAATTAAATTTTTAATAGGCCAATGACCAATGACCATTTTGGCCAATTAAAGTTTTATGGTCAATTAGGGGTAAATAAATTCACAGCCAATGACCATTTTGCAAAAGGTGGAACACTATAAGGGCTTAATTGATTGAGACTAAGGGTAAAATTTAAGAAATTAAAAGTTTAATAGTCAATTAGGGTTAAATTGCATAAATCTAAGACCAAGGATCATATTAAAAAAAGCACGTAAATGCAGGGTTCAAATTAAAGTTTGGCAGGGGCTTAATTGCATTAAATCAAAGGTTTGAGGTCAATTAGAGGTGCAATTAAACAAATTTAAAAGATGAAGGACCAAACTGAAGTTGATAAAAATCCTTAATTTAACCCTAAACAGTGTCGTTTCGTCACTAGTCATTGTCTTCCCTGTTTTTTTGCCCAGGTAGCTACTTTTCAGGTGCATTTAACGCTTCATATCTCCACCAAAATTGACAACTCTTGAACCGAAATGATCACTAGACATTTCTCTACAACCCCATGTGGTCCATTCAGTCGGATTGACAACATATAGGCCGCGATGCCGACCTAAAATGACCACCTCAGGCAGCCTTGAACTGTCAGATTTGACAATTCATGGTGCCTAGTTTAAACCAACGGTTGGGATCCTTCCCAACTAAATCAAGAGCTGAAAGTTTTTCCTAGTGAAAACCAAATTACCCTCTTCCAACCCCTATAAATAGGGATGGATTTCATGGTCTGAACATAAAGAAGATTTGGGTGCAAAGTCAGCCAAAAATCAGCCTCTTCCCCTTGATTTTTGTAACTTATTTTCTTTCTCTCTTCTCTCTTCATCGCCCCTGTTGCCTCCTCCACCAACAGCTCCACCACGAGCCTCTAGCGTAACCTTCTCCTCCAACCCATCCCACCATGGTGAGTAGTAACATTACCGTGAACTTCTCTCTCTTCTACTGCAAACCTCTTCTTCCTACACAGTAACAACTCCGGTGGCCAAGCTCTCCACCAACGCCGCCACTAGCCTCTCGTCGACCACCTAGACCAGCAATACCTCCCCCTTGCGTCAGATGGCCTCCCCTTTTCTTCTTCCCCCTTTCTCCTTTCCTTCCACAGTCACACCTTCATGCAGGAGGGGGGGATAATATGTAATAAATGTGATGCTAAAATATGGATTTTAGAACGGTTAGGATTTAACCTGATAAAATAAAGACTCTCTCATGAAAGGAGATCTGCCTTAAACATTAGAAAAAACCAACAAATAGAAACCCAACCTAAAAACAATTAAATAACAATGCAATTTACCTTAAATAGAGTATATTAGGGTGATAACACAACCCTATTATTATTATTATAGACAATCCCGTTCAAAGAATTTTTCGGTAAAGAGCTATGAAGGAGATTTTAGTTAAACAGGTAATAATTTAATTTTTTTAATTTTATCATAGAAATTTTGGTTTAAAAAAGTTATGAAGGAAATTTTGGTAAAAGAATTGTGATGTAATATTTTTATTTTCATCTATTTTTTATTCACACTAGAAATAATTTTTATTTTATTTGAAAATGTAAAAAAAATTGATTAATTTTTTTTATAACAGGCTAATTTGAAAATACTACGACAAAAAAAAACCGGTAAATCAAAAGATGGTTTAGTATCATTAAATGAAAGGAAAAACTATATATTGATTTATTGATGATGAGACGTTTCGGGTACACTAATTGTTTATGCGCTTTCATCAGCAGTAAATGAGTAATTTTTATTTTTATAGGCATGATTTTTTAATTTAATTCTTCATAAAATTTCTTATGAAGACATAAAGATCTCTGAAGAGTATCAACAAATATATCATAAATAAATAAAAATTAACAATAATTTATCAAAGAATAATTATGGACAGAGAATAACTCAATCCTTTTATTAATTATCATAGAATCTAATTTAAGGCTTGCACTTAATTAATTCATGATACCAATGGCTTTGAAATATTCTAATTTATTTGGTAAATAAGATGCAAAGCTACAAATTAACATGCTACAACACAATCCATCAGTTGAAACCAATTAATTTACCTGCTCTTTAAACTTCTCCTCCTCGGACTCATAGCTAGGCAAAGCAGTGATCTCCACCTTCAATTCAAAGTTTTTTTGTTTTTTGTTTTTAATAAACAAAAGATTTATTAATTATAAGAACAAAAAGATAAAGCTAAAGAACTATATCAATTAAAAAATTTTAATTAGTTATTACCATGTCAAAGTCTAATCTTAAATTAAAATTTAAAGTTGTTAGTTGATGTTTAAGTTCTATATTATCTCAATATTAGAGGAAATTAAAAATCTTAAACTTCTGATTTATACGTACACACGCACAGGCAAGGGAGAAGAAATCAACGTACAATAAAAAAAAAAAAAAAATCATCCAGAGACATAGTTTCATGAGCAACGGGTTTAGCGATTTCAGCCCACATCTGTATAATTAATAACAAGAGGAAAGAAACATTGTTTTGCAAAATTAATCACAACAATTATATCATATATAATGACTAAAGAGATTATTTCATATATAATTACCTTCTCAATATCCTCCCTCAAACTATGTTCTAGGCGTTCAAGTGAAGTCTACTCAGAATTAGAGACATAGTTTCACCAGTATATATTAAAAATATTTATCACCTGCGAATTGTAATATTGGAGGTTACGAAAAATAGCAAGATTGTTTTGCGGGCGTGAAAGAGACGAGTCATGGCCTGCATATTATTTGAGAGACCAATTTATTAAATTTATTTTATTAAAGAAATCTATGATTTTACTGGTTATATATATTAATTATAGACTCAAATTAAGGCAGATGGCTAGAGCACCTCAAAATGAGTTGATTCTTGCGAATGGAAACGAAAACGTGTAGCAATTAGGATTACTGATTGGTCCATTTTCTTTGCTATTTTAAAACTAACTTGATTTATTCAAAAACATATTTAAAGGGTTAACTCGTGACTAGCTCATCTGGTCAAGATTAAATGTTATTTAGTCGATCGGATTAACTTTAAATAAGTTTTTTTTAATATTTATTTTAAATGATATTGTTTCTTATTTTTAGATTAAAAAAAAATGATCTTTTTTTTTCATGAAATGAGATAATCCAATTAAAATCTAAAACAACTGTAAAATCGAACAAAATTCTGAACGAGGATGACGAAAATGAAAAACATTCAAATATTGAAATTAATGATGAACATACAAAACTTGCATGTTTATCATGACAACGTCAGCAATTGCCAAAGCAAATAGAGCACTTTGCTTTTCGAATGTTGCGCCGTCGTGAGAACATTACAAGGTTTTTTTTTTTTTTCAAATTATATGGAAAATGTATCAAATTTAAAATTAAATTGTTGATACGAAACATAAGAGAATAATTTTACTGAAATTTAATTTTAATTAGTACAATCAAAACTATCATAAAGAAAGCATTATTAAATGACATTATTAAATGGAGTTTATAACTCAGTTCATGTACTCAATTAAGTTTAACAATTTTAAAAAAAATTATTTTATTTTTAATTATATAATAAAAAAATAAAAACTCGTAATTTTCTGGAATAGACATTTAATCGAGAATCATGATAACCGAACAAGTCAATAAATAAATAGCCAGCCAAGGTGATCAATATTTGAGTCTTGTAAATCAAAAGATAGTCGAATAATATTTACCGAAGAAAATAGTTAATTATGGATTTATTGATAAAACTGACATGTTGAAGTAAATGCGTTTTTTCTTCATATCCATGATTTTTAAATAATTTTTTTGATCAAGATTTAGATGAATTATTTTAATCATTTTTTTGGGTTTCTTAGATAAAGCAAGAACTCAAATTGAAAAAAAAAAATTGATTGAAAAAGATTCATATGCATATAAATAAAGAAATAGCAATAATTGTTTTCTGAAATTTTAATTCCGGAAATTAGAATCAATAGGAATCTTTATTTGAATATCATCCTTGTATGACGTAACTAACATTGTTAAATAATGACCGTGTCAGGTGATGAAAATATGAAAAACTTCATTGATGTACATTTTAGCCTATAACATTTATGAATCTTTTACTTTGATCCTTGTGTTTCTTTCTTACAAATAAGTCCTTAATTCAAGTTATATTGGTCCACATATTTTACAAAAAGTTCAATTTCATCCCTATTGTTTTTTCTATTAAGTTTCTAGATGTCAAATCTTAAACTTGGTCAAGATTGTGCCAATAGATATATAATATAATAAGACACAAACTACCGAAGTTATCAAAATTACTGGGAATATTCTGGGATAGATTATTTCTAGAAATTCTCTTATATCATTTATGGTGAATTCAATGACCACACTTTAAGACCACATAGGCTTTTTCTTGGGCAAATATCTCCCTCGGAGGATATAAAACTCTTCTGTGATAAATACTTGCACAAAGTCCCTTGAGGGTGTTGATGGGAGACCCTCCGAAGATCAAGTCAGTACAAGAAATATTTGTGTAAAGAACAACATTAATGAAGATATTAAAGAGCTTTTATGAATATATATAAAAGGTTGGAGAAGAATATCAAAAGGTCACGAGAAGAAGCTGAGAGTCCTCCCCTCCTTTTTCTTATTGTCGCACCCAACATCGCGGCGATCCACAAAATAATCTTGAATTATGGAAAAAGAACAGATTTCTGGCATCATGTTTTTAGGGGAAAAAGGTCTTGTTTAAGGAGTCGCCACCTAATATTATGGTCACTAGGAACCCTAACTGGTCAACAGAGATTCTATGGTACGAGATTGGTTACGTAAAAGGGAAGATATTATCACCCCTTAAACGTTTTGCTTGAGGCAGACTGCATTGCTGGTTTTGTCTTAAATTGCTAAACATTTATTCACTTATGCTATGATGATTTGTTTATAATATTCCTGACTCTGGCGCCAGTGAATATTCGAGCTCGAATAATTCCAACTCTGGCGTTGGTAAAAATTCGTAGCTACGAAAAAAAAATTAGATCAATATTTTTTTATTCCCTACTCTAACGCCTAGTGAATAAAAATAAATTTATTTTTTACGCATGCACATATTTTTTTATTTTTCTAGAGAAATAAAATAAAATACAACGAATAAAAATAATATAAATTTAAACCGGTATTTTTATTCCTGACTCTAGCGTCAGTGAATAAACCAATAAATTTACATTATTTTTATTCATGCATACACATTTTTTATTTTTTCTACTTTTTTTTATTTTTCTGTTTTTCTATTTTTTATTTTTTTATTTTTTTTGGGTTGGGTCCAACTCAGCCCACATGGGCTGGGCTGAACCCAGCCAGCTCAGCCGGTCACTGGCCCAAGCCAGTGACCCGACTGGGCAAAAATCAAAGAAAGCACGCGTGAAGTGATTGCACGCGTGCATGAGCAGAATAAAGGAAATGAGTTAGAATGCGTGAATTAAAATTCAAAGTAAACAGTAGCGGGTGAATTAAAATGAAAAGCAGGGAAAGAGAAGTTGACTTACCTGGTCTGCTGCTCCTGAAGATGAAGACGCTGCTCCTGAAGATGAAGACAAAGTCTGTTCTCTCGAGTGGTTCTTCTTTTTCTAGTCATTGTTCGTCCTTCTTTTTCTGCGGTTCTTGGTCTGTTCCTCCATTTTTTCAGTTCTTCCTCTGTTTCTGTTTTCCCTGTTTTTTAGTCTCCCCTGCCCTTCGTGGCTTTTTCTTCTCCCCGGTTCTGGGTCTCCTCTTCTCTTAGTTTTCCCCAGGTTTTTTCAGTCTCTCGGTTCTGTTTTTCTCTCCGTCTCTCTCTGCCCAGCCTCTAGCTTTTTTTTCTATTCCTCCTCTCCCCAGTTCTGTTATTCCTCCTCTGTTTTCTTCATTTTTCTTTTTGCGTGCCCGGCCTTTTCTCTCGGTTCACTCTTCCCAGTTTTTCTTCAGTCTTTCCTCTTCTCTCGTTCTTGGCTTTTCTTTTCCTTTTTCTCCGTTCTAGGCCTTTTCTCCCTGTCTTCCCCCCAGTTTTTCCTCTCTTTTTTTTTCCTCTCCTCCTGTCCAGTGCGCTCTCCCCTTTTCAGTCCCTTTTTTTCTTCTCCGGTGCGCATCCCTTCTCCTGCTTTTATAGTTGGAGAATGGCATGCGTTTTTCTTGGCAATGAAGACCCCAGGACCGTTATTGCAGGAGCAGTGATGGCAGGGGCGTCCGTTACTCTAGCTTGGCGAGCGGAAGAAGACGAGCGGTTCTTTTTTTTAAACGACGCCGTTTGACTGTTAAAAGGCCATTTATGTTTTAGTCCCTGAGGTTTTGAAATTGTCGTAAGAAAGACCCCTGGATAAACTGTTTATTGACCCCTGCATTTTCGCGCCATTTTCAATGTCATCCTTGGATTTTAATTTTGCAATTTTGACCCCAAACTTCAATTAAGTCCCTAAATAAGTTAATTCCAAGCTCAATTAGGTCTAAAACCTGTCAACTCTAATTAACCCTTGATTTGATTAATTAGATTAATTCCAAAGTTTAATTAAACCCCAAAACTTCCAATCATATTGCCTTTAACCCAAACTTTAATTCATTTTTCATTTATTTCATTTTACTTGTTTTTTCATCATTATCATCATTTTTTTATCCTTTTCAGTAAATATAATAATAATAATAATAATTAAAATAAAATTATTAAAAATTGGGTTATGACACTTATCTTCCTTTATATCACCTAATTTGAGCTGCCTCATGCAACGTAGAAAGGTAGAAAAAAGTAATCTTGTATGATTAAAATAATATTATCTTACTACTCATATCATCACTTCTAATTAATATAAGCATGAACTGCTTGTTTGTATTTAATTGGATTATGATGGGCATCATAATTATTAATCCAAACTCAGGGTATGGGAGGCTCAGTGTAGAGTGACCCTTCAGTTACGCACCCAATCTAAGGGACATTGGGCTCAATTCACGCCCGGAGCCTAGGAGGAAACGAATCCAGCTCACGACTGCAACCAAGAATGATCAAGGATGGTCGTGTCACTTCCCAATAGGGGGTTGGTCGCGGTCGCGTCCAGGCCCAATGCTGGGTTGGACGCGATTTCCATTACATTTTAAAATTTTGTGTTTTAATTTGTTTTTTTTTAGGGGTTAAAATTTAGGAATTAAAAGATCAAATGCTAACATTTATTTTTAGGGGTATGATTTGTATAGTGTGTTTTGTTTAAATAAACTATAAATAAATCTACTAGTTATGTGACATGTGTCTCGTCACATGTCAAATATTTTTATTTTCCATAAAAAGATTATATATTTAGATTTTTTAAATGTATTTTTGTAATTTAAAAAATTCAAGTGCAAATAAAAAAGTTTATACATATATATAAACAAATATACTGAGAACTATGTGTGCTCATAAATAAATAAATAAATTCATTAGCAACACCTAAAAATAAAATTTGAAAAACCGAGAGATAAAAAATATTTATTAAATTAGCAAATCATCTCTTGGTTGCCATTATATTATTCAACCAAAAAATATTCAATTTCTCAAGATGAGATATTTACTTGATCATGTTTACTAATTTTTGTTTATTAAAATATTTTTTAATCAAACGATAATACAAATATATTAAATTGATTGAATAAAATAAAAAGAAAAAAGAATAATATGCAAGGCTACACATATTATAAATATTATCTAAAAATAAATATTTTTTTATTTTCAAAAATATACTTCATTTATACAAAAGATTAAAAAAAATCATAAATGAATTAGAAAAACTTTTTCGAAAATTAAACGCATAACAAAAAAAGATCATCATTTAAAAAAAGCTCTCTAAACAAAATAAAAGAGAGAATGAATATTAATTTAAATATAATAATAATTATCATTATTTTAAAAAGAAGCATTAATTGAAATAAAAAACATGGAAAAAAATAAAAAGGGTTAGGTGTTACTGGACCTGGCAAGTCAGGCCAGCTTGTCTAGCCCATTTCATTAGGGCCCACACGCAAGGCTGCAAAGGCACGTCCGCATGACTGGACCCTTTTTTTAATTGTACTGCCCAATTTTCTTTGAAAAAAATCAAAAAACGCATTGTCTGTTTTGTCCAGATTCTAGCCATTGTTGTGACCAAAACATTGTGGCTTAGGTTCTTTTGACAACATAAAATGAAGGTTTGCAAACTCTACTACTTTCAAAGTTTTTAATATTTTTGAAAGAAATAAAAGTTTTTTTTTCATGTCTACTTTTCTTCATAAATTTACTATGCAAAGCAAAAAAAGAACAAAACAAAACAAAATTTTCCAATGTCTTTGCATTGTAAATATTATAAAAAGGGAGCAACTGTCATAACCTGATTTTGAGTTTCTAAAAAAATATAAATAGATAATTTAAATTTTAAGAAAAAATTATAATAAAAATAATAAAAAATATAACCCAGATTAATCAGAATGTGCATTCAATTAGAACGACAGGTGGATAGACAAACTAGGGTTTGTTGAAGAAACGTTAGAAAATAATTTGAAAATTTGGTCAAGACAACACAAAATAAAGGTTTGAGGACTAATAAAGATGAAACTATAAAGTTGGAAGTCAATTTGGCTAAAAAATGGAAGAATTGATAAGTTTAAGAACTTAATTGAACTTTGAATTAATTTAATTAATACAATCAGAAGCTTAATTAGAGAAATATCAAAGTTTAGGATCAATTTTGGTCAAAATTGCAAGAAATAAAATTCTAGGAACCGAAATGAATAGGCGCTGATACTATAAGGGGGTTAATTGATTTTACCAGGGGTAATTTTGAAAGAATTAAAAGTTTGAGAGTCAATTAAGGACTAAATTGAAGAAATTTGAAATCAATGACTATTTTATAAATGACACAGAAGACCAAGGATCCAATTGCATAGATCCAGGGGCGAAATTTGAAAAAAAAACAGAGATTCTCAAGGATAAGGGCTTGATTGCAAAACATCAGAACTTCAGGGGCAAATTGAAGAATGACCCTGTCCACCCTAAAACGACGTCGTTTCAAAAACAATTCATGCTCTCCTTCCTCTGGAGCAGGGGAGATCGTTCGAAGAAGCCATCCAGATGGCCTCTGTTAAACTCAATTTCTCATCAAACCCAAACCAAATGTTACACTAGAGTGCCCGCCACAAAACCTATAAGTCAGTTCAGTGTTCCTTGCCCTCACAACTCTCCTCTGACGCGAAGATAATTTGACTCTAACAGTCCAACAATGGCAATACTGTTGGTGTGTTCAATCCACCAAACACGGAGCAAATCCAAGCAGTAGTCATCTTCATCTACAAGATTACCATACTAGGAGATAAGGGACGGGTGTATTTTTTGAAAAAAGGATTGCAGATTGGTCCTATAAAAAGCGAAGAGGAGGCTACACAGAAGGGGGGGAGAAAAACAGGGCAAGACAGAGGAGAGGGACTTTGGCTTTCCTTCGTAACTCCAGCGAACAACCATCCTGGGGAATCTTTGCTTTCCCTCACAACAGACACTACTGACCCAACCAACTTAAGAAAAAAATAACATATTGGGTTGAAGGGAATCTTTTTTATGTATAAATACTTCATCCCTTATATATATATATATATATATATATATATATATATATATATATATATATATATATATATATATATATATTTCAATTTAAGAATTTAACATATTGAGTTGAAGGCAAATCTTTTAGTATTATAAATACTTTATCCCATCTATTTTTTAATTCCAAGCATATATGGAAAGATTGACATATATGAATTGACACATATTATCACCAAAATTGTCTAATCTAAAGTGAAAACCTTACTTTCTTTATTTCTAATAAACTTTATATTAAATGAATTTTGATTTAAAATTTATATAAATTCATTATTAACTTGTACTGAATTTTTTTAATATTTATTAAAAAATAGGGTAAACTTGTGAATGTTGGGATAATATGTTTTCGATACAATATTAAGAAAAAATATTTAAAAACAATCTTAACTCAAAAAGGTAAGCTCATAAAAGATGCCATCATGATCAATAGAGTTTTTTTTTTAAAAAAAATCCATCAAATAAAAGCTCATTTTCTTTTTTCATGTTAATTTGATAAGTTGACCCATATAGAATTAGAAAGTGGATATTTGTCGAATTTCAATATTAATATCACTCATTGAGAAATTTTTAAGAGTATAGAAGCTCAAATAAAAAATTAAAAAGTACATACATTTAAATAAAAAAAATTAAAGTATATGCATTCAAATAGAAAAAACATTAAAAATATAAAGACTTGATTAGAAATAAAGTAAAATTGTCACTAGGTGAAAATATCAGCATGTTGACGTATAAATTTAATAACCATATGTCCATTTGGCATAATCTAATAAAAAAATTGATAATAAGAAAATTTAAAAATGAATACCTTCAAATAATAAAATTTGATGCATTCAAATAAAAAAAAAATGAAAATGAACAAGAACACTTAATTAAAAAATATCATTTATATATATATAATCATATGTTTAAATAATATAACATCAACACGAGCAAACCATAAGATTTGGTACATTAAATATTAACTACGTCTACGAAAAATATCTCTCGCACCATCAATTAGCTGTATTATTGCAGCCGAAGCCCCCATCCCTGTTGCAGTTGCCGTGATTGGATCACTAACCATCATCATTGCCATCCCCACCGCCACCCCCGCCACGACCCCCACACTCGTAGTTACTCCTTTCCCAATTTTTTCGTTCTTGATTTTCTTCTTTTCAGCCTTCTAAAAAAACATCAAGTATTACGTGACTATTAAGTAGAATATTTCAAAAAAAAATATAATGTTTTATTTGAATATATTTAGTATGAAATTAAGAATCTCATAATTTTCTAAATTTATCTCAGTATGAAAGAATTTAATCAGTAGGCAACATAAATTCTTGAATATATGTTTTGGATGCATTGTGAGTCAAAACAAGAAAATTAACGTCATGGTGAAGTATTTAAAGAAAGAAATTAAAAATTCCAAAGATCTAGAAATTATATTGAAAAAAAGAAGGTGTAGAAAAATAAGAGGGATAAATTTTAACAAGATTTTTAAAAAATAAATAACTAACTGGGCACAAAATAATAAATAAAAAAAGAGGAAAATAAGAAAGAAAATTATACAAAGAAAAAGAAAATTATCAAAGCCTATGCCGGCCTGCACTAGGCGTACAAGTGCCCATTGGCCAAACTTGGATATGTATGAGGCACCAAGCTACAAGGGAAAGCTGGCATGGATTTTAATACATGAACCAAGGAAATTACCTCATATTCAGCTTTCTTATCGGATTTGAGCTTTTCAATTTCAAGTTGAAGTCTTTCCCTGACATTGACTTCCGCAGCAACCCAGCCATTTACCCTTTTTTTTATAGTTGCATCTGATAGAGAGAGCTGGGAATTAATATACAGCAAGCTAAATAAGTAGGAACACACATGTATATAATACTATCTCAAGTTTTAAGAGAATAATATAAACAAAAATTTATTGGATTTCACCTAATTGATTATAATCCTAGTTGATTTCCGTTGTCTGAGAATTATAATCCTGGCTAATTTACTGAATCACACAGATTACATTGAATCAAATTCAGATAATCTTTAACTAGGGTGATTAATATTTACCAGGAATTAACACCCCTAGAGCAGAAGTTAATATCAATGGAGAGCATAGTAGTAGTAATAACAACAACAATAGCAGCAGATCATATGTGCATATACAATAGTGCTATTATTCTCCATTTAATATGTTACGTTACCTTCACATCCTTTCTCAAATTGGAGCATGCTCGACTGACCACAAGAATCAACAAAAGCTTCAAACCCAACTCCTCGTCTCTGATCCTCCACCGTCTTTTCCAGCTTCGTCGTAAAACTATTCAGTGCAATAGAACGTAGATGTTGCAGCATGGCAACATAAGCTGGGTATACAACCTACATAACAGACCAGAAACTTAATCACTAGCAACCGTGACTGTCTTAAGTCAAAATAGAAAAATAATTTTTTTCATATTTATTTTTATCTTTTAGCATTAATACATTAAAATCATTAAAAAAAATCAATTTAATATTAAAAAAAACAAATATACTCATAAAAAAATCTAAAAATAAAAGCTGCTGCACGCGCTACAGACAGGACATAAGCAGCACCCAATTGCAAAAGCTACTGAAAATGTTCACACATTAAGGCCTTACTTCTAGGGCTCTTGTTTCCAATAGTTGCCGTTTGTCTTTTCTAATTCTTTCTTCATAACCCATCACCTCCATGTCATATCTATTCAAGAAGCAATATTGTATGGTCCATAAATAATATTAGAGACTCCCCTAAATTATATCCGCTAAAAATAACAAACTTTATTAATAGAATGTGTCATTACAATTAACCAATTAAAAACATACACACACACCCACACAATCAAATAATTATAATCTTTAATTATTCAAAATTCTTGATTTCATCATTTGATGTAATTCTTGATTTTTTTTATAATTTTTTTAGATTAACGTGGGTGTTCGGGTGAGCTTGTGCATACCCCGACTAATCCCACGGCTCCTGAAGTTAAAGACCATGTAAGTCTTCAATGACCCTGAGGTTTGTGAGACTCAAACTAGTAATCTCTAAAAAGCAAATTAAAAGCCTGACCAATTAAGGTACACCTTTCATAGTTGATTTTTGTATAAATAATTATATTGATTGCATTTCAATCCAAAATATTCTATTTTTATTTGTTTCCTCAACATGCCTTCTCAAACTTACAGTGATTTAAATAAATAAAAATCTTATGAGTTTAAAATCTATATTAAAAAATAATATTGAAATTTTGATGAACATTTTACAGGGCTTGGATACAATTTAGCCGAGAGATTCCTAATCAAGTTCAACAATTAGTATACTGCATCATGTCGTGTGGAAGAAAGCTATAGAGATAGAGGAATACAATTAAACCCGTGTAATTTCAGACGCTTTTGTATGTTTGGTTTGTCTTAAATTATGAATCTAAAAGAGAAAATAAATAGCCATATAATTAATCCATATAAAAGACCAAAATTGTTATATTTTAGGGTGTGTTGTATTTGTGAATGGTTCTATTCCATACACTTCAGTAGTTAGAAAGATAAGAGTAAAAATGAGTTTTGAATTATTTAGGGATTTTATAATTTTAGATGAGTAAGCAATGTTGTATGAGACTATGTAATATTCTTTTTTTTTCTTAATGAATTTTTCTTATATCATGAATCTAAATTACCAAATCATATAAATTTTATGTGTGCTATTGGTTATGCTTCTTTTTATATTTCGGTAATTGTGAATTAGTTTGAGCTTTAGGACTGTTTCCACTGCATATTGCATCAAAACATTTTTATTCTCCGTTGGTTACATGCAGAGTAAACAGCTTTCTAAACTAGAGCAAGATGTTACTTACTGAGAAAGATAATTTTTCAAAATAGACCTGAGCTTTTCCCCAAACTCTGATACTGGGCCAGATTTAAGAGCTTCACTCATTGCCAACCAAGTCTGTATAAAATCAATTTGATATTAAATTTCAAGCATCTGAGCTTCTTCTTGGCAATCTGTTCACATCGAAATGTGCAGTAACATTTGAAAGAAGAAACCAAGAAAAAAGAAATACCTCATCCAATTTCAAGCAACTGAGCTTCTTCTTGGCAATCTGTTCACATCGAAATGTGGCAACCATCACCTGGAAAACAAAATGGAGAAACATATCCACACATGAAAATCTAATTAAACATGAATATTTTTTGCAAAAGAAGTCAGCATTTAAACAAACCTCCAAAGCAGGAAGATCCAGATCCTTGTTTTCCTTTATAGTTTTCCATATCTGTTCTGCACGAAGGGGAAACCCTGAAGCAGGTTGGACATCCTTCCTATCACCAGCAAGACCTCCCGGAGAGATGGAATGGATGAACCGCTGCCTCAGCAGAGCAACCTGTAAAATACATCACGAAAAACATCATTTCAGGGTTTGAATCAAGAAACCACCCAACCTTTTAAAGAGTTACATAAAACCATTCATCGATTTTTTAACATAAACCAAGCTTAGACTTCATCTTTAACATCTCGAATTTGAAAATTAAACCTTTTAAAGTTTTAATTATTGTCTACTATATGTAGCTTTCACTTGACTTTTTTTGTTAGATAAAGAAAGGTGGCAGAAGAAGACTATATAGAAAACCCAACCGGACTAGGAGTACAGAGCTCCGACAAGCAGAGCAACACGGCTATATAGTTTAAAAGGAGATCTTATAAGGGACCAAACTTGCTTATTGTCAAAGGAAATAATATAAACATTAACTTGTTGGTAGCATTTTTTTTATTATTTTTATTTGAGATTGCTAATTCCTAATTATTTAAACAATATAATTAATCTATAAATTATTTTTCACCTGCTGTGCATCATCAATACTTCAAGCTAATTTTAAAAAAAAAAAAGCAGAGTGATAAGATTAAAATTATTTATGAAATAAATATATTATTGGTAGATAATATTTAAAATCATAAAAATAAATCCTTAACAATAAAAGAAAAGTAGTATGACGAAAATGTTTCAAAGAGTTAAATTTGTTGATTAGCGATTATTAAACAAATGATAAAAATTAAATATCTTAATTACAAAAGAAGACTTCTATATATTAGTTATGTTTCTGGTTATAAATTTAATGCTATAACATAATATCATTATTTGTGGAAAAAAAAACAATTATCATCATTCGTGAAAAATATAATTAATTAGGCGATTTTGATATATCAAGTAAAAAATATTAGAATATATTTTGGATTGAAAATTTATAAAATGAGAATAGCACAACCTCCTCCTCGTCTTCTTCTTATTATTATACTTTATCATAGAATATAATTAAGGCTCGTACTTAATTAACATTGACAATTTGGTTTAATGACACCAAGGTGTTGTAAACCATTTTTGGATCCCTGCATAAAAAAAGAAAAAATAAATAAAAATAATAAAATACAAAAAAAATCAATCAATCAAAATAATAATAATAATAATAATAATAATAATAATATAGCAGTGAAAAAAGGATGCGAGAGCGCCCAGAAAATGGCCAAAAAGTAGTTGAAGAGGTTCATATATATATATATATATATATATATATATATATATATATATATATAAAGATTGGAATTTGATAGTATATCATTGATCGGTGAGAGCCCTCTTGATAAAAAAAAAATTATTTAAGGAAGAAAAGTACAAAACCAAATGTTTGTGGATCCAATTAAATTTTATTGAAGGTTTAATTGAATTTATGGAGGGTTGATTACAAGAAAAAATAATTTTTAAGTCAATTTGGGATTTAATTGGAAGAAATTAAAGTTCTGGGGTCAAATTATAATTTTTTAGAGTTGATTTGATCAATTCGGGGGCTTAATTACACAAATATTGAAGTTTGATGGCCAATTAGGGACTTAATTGAAGAAATCCAAAACCAAAGACCAAACTAAAAATCACGCAAATTGAAGGAAATTTGACACACTTTGGCGCCAGTTTCCATTTAGAAACGACGCGTTTTGGGAAAAATGACGCCGTTTCATTCATTCTTCACTAAAAAAAAAGTAAAATGAAACGGTGTCATTTTTAAGCGGCATTGTTTCTTTTTCTTCTTCCCCTGGATGTGTAACAGGGAAAATAAGTTTTTTTGTTTTCTTCCCCTTGTTTCTTCGTCTCCCTCCCACGTGCTCCATCTGGTAGAACCAAAACCAGACGCCACCCACACCTCCTCATGGTGAGAAGACAGAGAAGTCATGCCCTGCAAGCAATGATCCCATTGGCCACCTCTTCTGGTGTCGTGACAGAGCAGGAGGACCAGGGGCGGAGGCAATGCAAAGGCTTGGGTGGGCTATAGCTCAGGTCAAGATTTTATCAATATTTTTTGACTAGTTTTATATAAAAAAATTCATAATTCTCGATTGAGTTATCAAAAAATTCTGAACATTTACTTGAAGCCTTCCAATATGATGCTTTAGCTCGGTTTAAAATTTTAGAATTTTTGGATAAATTCAAAAATTTAATAAAAAATCACTATTTGGCCAGTTTTGCATTATTCGGTGTAATTTTCAATCCGATCATCAGGTTTCTCGATTGAGTTATCAAAAAATTCTGAAAATTTACGTGAAGCCTTCTAATATGATGCTTTAGCTTGGTTTAAAATTTTTGAATTTTTGGAGAAATTCAGAAATTTAATAAAAAATCATAATTTGGCCAGTTTTACGTGTTTGGATATCATTTTCAATCCGACCATCAGATTGAGTTGAAATTTTACGAGGGATCTTAAACTATATTGAATAAAATTTGGTTATAATTTTAGAATGAACAGAGTTTGGTAGTGCTAACAAAAAAAAAACTGCCAAATAAAAACAAAACGACTCATTAAGGGTAAAATAGTTATTTATCATTAAAAAATAAAACAAATCAAGTCTTCTTTCTTTTTATATGTTGCTGACTAGAAAAGGCGAGAGAGATAGAGAGAAAAGTAAGGGAAAAACATAAAAAAATCCAAGAAAAAAAAAAGTAAAGTAAGAGAATAACCTTGTAAACTTACAAAATCCAACTTATGAAACACTAATCTAAGGAAGAATCAAGTGAAGAAATGAGGAATTGAAATAGAGAAAAAAATTTAATTATTTTGTTTTTTAGTTGATATGAGATTGTTATTTTATCCCGGTTAAGAGGTTGTTACAATATCGATTCAGATTCGATTATAGATGAATTATATTTCACAAAATATTGAAGGATGTAACTTTAATAGTGAGTTTAATTTTACTTTCACTTTAATTTTATTTAATTTTAAATTTATTTTTTAATATTTTAGATAGTATATTTGAATTAAAACTTTACTCTTAATTTTAAAAGTTGATGTACATAAATTAATAATTTATCAGGAAAAATTCCTCGTTCCGCTTTTGAGGAAGACTGTGCGCCCCATGCACAGCGATGGGACCGGGCAGGGTCGATCCCGCTCCCCCTGCCCCTATAAATACTGCCCGAACGGAGGAGAAGAAAAGGGGACCGAAAGAGAGAGACAGGAGGATTTTTCGAGAGAGAGAGGGGTGAAGAGAAGAGGGACCGAAAGAGAGAGACAGGAGGATTTTTCCAGAGAGAAAGGGGTGAAGAGAAAGGGACCGAAAGAGTAGAAACGAAAAAAAAACAGGGGAAAGAATAGAGAAGAGAAAGCAGGGAACGACTGGACAGAAGTATTATGGAAGGGGGGACGTTTTTGGGGGAGACAGAGGAGAGAAACGAAAGCCAACAAAGAAGCGGGGAAGAACGGGAAGTGACAGAGAAAGAAATAAAAAAAATACCTGAGAAGAATAAAAACCACAGCTGCCACCGTTCTTCCTCTCCACCGCCACAGCACACCACCTGACCGCCACTGACACCGCCACCTTCAACCACCGATGATAGCCACGAAGAGACAGAGGAGAAAAAGAGAAGATGACGGGGGAAAAAAAAAAACAGAGGAGGGCTGAGAAGAGAAACAGAGGAGACAGGAGAGAAGGAAGGAAAACCGCCGTGGCTGCCACCGCCGCCTTCAACCACCTCTGACGGCCACGATTGTGTCTCGCCACTCCAGGTAACCTCCTCACCCCCGCTGCCCGTAGTTTATGTGCTCTTTCCGTTCTTTTATTTGCATGCAGAACGTGACTCACGTTCTGCAGCAAAGGAGATAATTAGGTAGTGACTCTGCTGAGCACATTAACTACTAATTACATTTAGCTGGTTACTGTGCTCCGTTTGTTTGTTGGGCTGGTAACATCAGCCCAGCCCACGTGGCTGGGCTGAGTCCAGCCTTGTAGCTGGGTCAATACAGGCCCAGCCCACACAATTAGGCCGGGTCCAGCCCGGTTCATATTTTTTATTAAAAAATATATATTTTCGAAGAAATTGCGATTTCCCCGTGTATTTGTTTTACGCCATTTTGATTAATATCGGTTTGTATTTTTTATTGTAAAGATACAAATATGGTATTAAAATACTTGATTTTCGTCAAAACTTTGAAAACATAACAAAAAAAAGAATTTTTTTATTTTATTTTTGTGTATACAGTCAAGTCTCTCAAAGCTAAAAAAAAAATCATATTGTATTTTTATACAAGAAAACTTCAAAAAATATATATTTTTTAACATGTATTTTGGCTTTAATAACTAGTTTATTAAAGTCATGAGAACTTGGTCAATATTTCAAAAAAAATATTTTTATGTTTTAATGTTTGGGATTACAAATTTATACGTAAAACGTATTCCCGATATTAAAAAGGTAGTTCTTTTATAGACATTATAATGGTTAGGTTTTACCTCATAAGATAAGAATCTCCTTACTGAAGAGGGCTTTTCTTGAACCATAGACGGACCAATATGATAAAACCTTAGATTTTTATCAGATAATAAACAATGCAGTTTACCTTAGGTAGGGGGTATTTGGGATGTTAATACATTTTCTTTATGCAACAAGTCTCCGTACCTGATCTCTGAGACCAGTTAGGATTCCTAGTAACTAAATACTAGATAGCGACTCTCATTTTATTTTTTCACTGATAAGAGACAAGAATTCTTTGTCCCCCTATATTTGCTGGAATAGATAGACTTACCACACCTGATGAGGGTGGTGGGCGATCGCTGTGACATCACACACGTGCGACACAAGGAATTCCTAATCACTAGTAATGTGAATCTAATAGTTTTCTCTCTAGCTTGACGACCTAGGATATATGGATCTTAACTTATACCTTATCTGTATATAATGCTACCTCATCTTAAAAAAATAAATAAAAATAATTCCCTTACAATACATAGTTAGGCAATGACTTTGAGTTCTAATTTATTTGGTAAGTCAGATGCAAAGCTACAAACCATTAATTTACCTGCTCATTAAACTTCTCCTTCTCGAATTCATAGTTAGGCAAAGCAATGATCTCCACCTTAATTTCATTAAAAAAATAAATGAAAAAGATATATTAATAATAAAAACAGAAAGACAAAGCTTTAGTTAACATTTGTCAAAGGACTATATCAATAATAAAAAGAATTTATTAAATAAAGTTAAAAAAATAACATCATGTCAGTGAAATATATTATTTTAAGAACATAAATTATTAGTTGATGTTTAAAATTAATAATTTTATATTAACTCATCATTATAAAAATATTAAGCTTCGTATTTAATTAATTCGATCTCCACCTTTGTTTCATGCAAGGTTAACTAAACGTAAATTAAGTTTTATGTCAACTGAAAAGAAAAATGGAAAAATTAAGGAATTTGTGAAGCATTTATATAGCATAGACAAGGAAGATGAAACCAACCCACATTAAAAAATTCACCCAGACGAGCCCTTCTATGAGCCTTGGGTGTAGCAGCTGCAGCCCATATCTGTATAATTTATTAGTAGAGTAAAGAACATGCGTAATTAAGAGAAATTGTTTTGCAAACTCAATAACAACAATTATCTCACAATGATTAAGGGAGAGTACATGAACATTATCGCACCTTATCAATATTTCGCCTCAGAATATGTTCCAGACGTTCAAGTGGAGTCTACATTAACACTCAGAATTAAGAAGAGACAGATTCACCCGTATATATTAATATAGGACACATTAAATCATTAGCTGGACTAAATCTGTTTGTGCTGAAATATATATATATATATATATATATATATATATATATATGTTATAAACGATGTAAATCTATGTTTAGGGATAGAGCTCAAATTAAATCCTACCGGTGTTTGGTCACGTAGAACAAACAACAGGGTTGTTCTGCGGGCGCCAAATAAACGCGTCATGGCCTGCATGTAAACGGTAGTAATTGGGATATCATCCATCCTTCGGATTCAATTTTATAATAGGCTCAAAGGCAAATGGTTAGAGTACCTCAAAAACTATTTTCAAAAGGGGTCTGCTGGCAGCATGTTCTCGACCAATGTCATGGCACCACCTGTATACAATAATAATTCAACACGAGTTGATTCTTGCCAATGGAAACTGCTAATTGTGAATTCGTTGACTTTCCAGCATGTGTTGTGGCTGATATATTGTTTAGCAAAGGAGAGCTTAAACAAAAGTGAGGAACTTATAATAGCCAGCCTGATTGTAATATTCGTTTTAATTTCTGCCCCAATAATTACCAGTATCTTGCTGGTATATACGTGCTTTAATATTTTAGATGCAAAAATAAAGGGGAAGATATTCAAATATTAGAAATTAGAAATATTGGAAATAAACTCACATGTTTATTATTACAATGTCAGCAATTGCCAAAGCAAATAGAGCACTTCGCTTCTCAAATGAAGTTGTGCCGTCCTGAGAACATCATTAAATTAATCTTTACTTAAATTAATTAACTTAATAAAGGCTTAATTAAGAGTTTATGATTCATAATGACCATACGTAGCTACTAATAATTAAAGTCATAGCGTCATATCAGTTATGTTATACCTCTCTCTCTATATATAAGAATAGACTGATTATTTCAAAATAGAAAAAAGAAGAAAAGAATAGACTGTGAAACAAGCTTATATGTCGAAAGTATAAATATTTTTAGATACTAGTTTTAAAGTGCAATCTTAGACAAAGAAATCACTATTGGCGATTAAGCACAGCTAATTAATTAAGACAATTAATAGAATTTTTTCTGTACATACAACAAAATCAACACAATTAAGTAATGTTAGATGCAAAGCAAGCTTAATTAATTCATACTTGGGCTCTTTCGCCGCCGTCCGATCCCTCCACATCCATGGCAATTGTGAAAGGCTCAATACCAATACCCTTCCCAATCCAAATGCCTTGGGTTGTTTGACCCCTGAAAATATAAGCTAAATTATCTTTCATATCATGGCGCAAAACCAGAATATACAGTAAGTTAATAGACCAATCCTCCTTTCTAAAACAAATCAAAAACACCAAACCTTCCTTCTTTTGCATCCATCATCCTGAAATTTGTCCGAAAGAGCTGATTCAAGAGGGTGCTCTTCCCTGTTCACCAAAGAAGGCAAATTAAACAATTTATACTCTTTCTTTCCATGCTAGCGTGCGATAAACACACATATACAGTACAGATCACTACAGCAAATATCTAACCAATACTGATACAAAAGAAAAAAAAATGTAACTCTTGTTATTAATTGTACATATGATAAAAAAAAGTTGCAAGTATACCGCTACTTTGGGGGCCAATAATTGCAACAACAGCATAGGAGAGACGACGCTGTGCGAGGTTGGTGGTCCTCGTGAAGTTTTCGAGTCCTTTCACGTTAAAAACACCGTCACCGCTAATGAGTTGGAAGCTGCAAGAATCTTCCGCCATTAGTATTGTATAACTCAGCCCAACAGCTTTAGACGTGTGTTTAAGGAACAAGAATATTACGTACGAGAAGAGAAGGGATTTTATAGGCAACTCAACTTTCGATTGTCGATTTTGTAAGCGCACACCACCATGTGGGAAAACTGGGACAGTAGGGTCCATGATAATTATATTCAAGAATTTAAGCTAATTTATTCTTAACTTGAATTAATTATAGAGACTCAATAATTGGTACTTGTTCTTCATTTTTATATTTGTCGGAGGTATGTTTACCCAACCGCAAGTGAATGTAAGTTAGACAGAAACTTTACTCCACAATTTATCCTTCCGTGGGATTATTTTTTTTTAAGGAAGCTGATATAATTAATTAGAACGTAAGTGTGCTCTGCCATCACATTACACAGTAGAGAAAAGTCAAACTACTAACTATCTAAATATAGAAATATAATTTTCAGATCAGCTATGGACAATGGAGCACCTCTGAAGATCCTTCCCTTGAGTGACATATCACACCAATCAATGCCGTTTCTTTCCACCATCTGGCCGTCAACAAGCAGCTGAATCTTGATCCCTACATATAGGAACCAAATCATTGCCTCAAAAAGCACAAGCTGCAGAGGAGAACAGAGTACCGACAGATTATCTAAATGAGTCATAGCCCAGCAACAAAATCAGATATTATGTGCACGCGAGGTGGTCTGCCATGTGATTACTCTCACAGTAAGAGTGAGTGTGGATGATTGAATCAAAACATGAAGCTAGCCTCTCTTTCCTGTTAGAGTATATTAGAGTATATTGCTTCAGATTGTAATACTTGTCACAATCTTAATATAGTAAATAGTTAGTTAATCAGCCCAAGTCTGTTAAAAACAGATATATAAACACAACTATCTTGTGGTATATGGTTTTATGCAAAATAAGAACTATTATCAAGTATTATTTGCTGCTTCTATCTCTCTGTTTCTTTTTTCTTCCTGTAGAATTATAGATCATGTTAATCAATTGACATAGCTTAACACTTTCGTGGGAATTTGTATGTCTAATCATATCCAAAGCTTCTACTTCATTGCATTGGTTTTTTTAGGTATATTGGATTTTTTTTTAATTCTACCTTTACGTGACCAAGTGATCGTTTTGCTAATTGCGCAATCATGAGATTTATATTTTGGTTCTCAAATTAAATTAACACATTTTTTTAAATGAAAGTCTTTTAAATTTAAAATTTAAATAGATCTATATTACCTTATATTTAATTTTTATCAAATAAATAAAGATAAGAAAATTCGAATTCATGGTCACTTGGTCATCAAGGCTTTGATATCATGTTAAAGAATCATTTCAACCAAATAGCCTAACACTCCCTCAAGTGACCTTGTGCTTAATTTTTATCAAACAAATAGGGATGGTGAGATTCGAACTCGTGACCACATAGTCATCAAGATCATGATATCATTTTAAAAAACCATCTCAACCCAATAACTTAAATTATTATATGAAATTTTAGATATAATTTATACTATTCTCTTACAAATATATCTATGTACAATTTCCATCACTAAACATTATAGAGAAGTAATGAACTGTCAATTAATCGGTTGGGTTCTTAATTTTTATATTAGTGAGAGATCTGTTTACCGCGCGCCGCGTGGATATAATAATGTTAGAGAAAAACGTTACTCGACAATTTAATCCCTCCGAGGGAACTTTCTGGGTCTAACCATATCCAAAGCTTCTACTTCATTGCTTTGGTTTTTGGTTTAGGTCTATTGTCAACTCTTATTTTAGTGACAACTAGAGTCGTATTTCTGTTTACTAATAATCTAGTGCCGAGTGCGCCGACTAACAAGAGTACCAAGTTGATCGATAATTAAATTAATCCAAAAAAAAAAAAGTTGGTCTGTATATTCAATTCTTATTTCAAGTTCATCACTTCTCGAAGTTTTATGAAACATTATGGAGATTTTATAACCTAATCGTCCAACTCTTCTAGCGCAATTAGGAAGTTCGACCTTTTTCTTTTAAAGTTATGTTTTTAGTTCTCTATTTGTGAACTTACATCGTAAATGACATTTCTGTCATCCTTTGCACCGGCCGAGAGAACAGCATTTTCTAATTCGAAAACTCAACTCTCCCTTTACTAAAATTCTCATACTATTCTCCAGATATTATTTTAAGGCTAATTGGCAAGACATCTCTTGAAATTTTGAAGAGATCATTAATCAAATCAAGATTTTATTGTATAAATATTGAAGTTTGATAAATAAAATTGAAAAAATTTAAAACTAAAGATAAAATTAAAAAAGACATGTTAGGTATATTGGATTTTTTTTAATTCTACCTTGACCTAATCAAGTCGTTTTATTAATTGCGCGGTTATGGGATTTATATTTCAGTCCTCAAATATGTGTACATTTTTCACCTATGTTCTTAAAACTCATTTCTAAAGTCCCTTCAAGTTCATTTCTTCTCCATTACGAAACATTATGGAGATTTTCTAAACTAATCTTCAAACTCTTATGGCGCAATTCAAGTTTTCTCAAAATTATGTTCTTAGTTCTCTACTTCTGAACTAATTAATTTCATCATAAAGGAGATGTCCGTCATCTTTTGCGTTCAAGTGACTAGCATTTTCTAATTTAAAATCTCAACTCTCTTTAGGAAATTATCATACTATTTACGGGACATATTATCGTATTTTAAAAGTAATTGTTCAAGAGACCCTACAACTTTTCATCAAATCCAACTACACCCATGACATTTTTTTTTAAAAAAATTGATCCCTCAAACTACCAGGTAAAGGCAATGCACAGCTACAGTTAGGATCCCTTAAGCTCCCGTCCATGAAAAGATATTTAGCCAAAAGTTTACTTTGTTAGGCTACGTGTAAAAAATAATTTTCAATTATTCTTTAATTGGAATATAGTTCCCTTATTTTCCAACAAAAGGTGTCATCTTCGATTATTCTAGTTCCCGTTGGAACTACCAACTGCACAAGAAAGACTTATATTGGGAGTTTGCGAATCTCTATATAGGTTCTTGCACACTAGGTCTATTAAGAAGTAATGATTAGGTGAAGTTCAATGAATTGTTTCATGCTAGCACGCATTAGACCATCCAACAACAGTTGTTTATGTTTTGTTTTTCCTCTCTCTCTCTCTCTCTCTCTCTCTCTCTCTCTCTCTCTCTCTCTCTCTCTCTCGATGTCTATACCAACCATGCATTAATAAACTTTTCAATCCATTTCAATAGAGGAAGTTGCAGAGTAATGATACACGAAGTTTGTCCCTCATTGCATTGGCTGTTTATGTCCATGAGCTCTTATTTTAGTACAACGAGTGTCTGATCTCTCAACATTAGACCATCCAACAGCTGTTTTTTGTTTTGTTTTTCCCTCTCTCTCTCCCTCTCTCTCCCTCTCTCTCTCTCTCTCTCTCTCGATGTCTGTATCAACCATGCATTAATAACGCTTCAAACCATTTCAATAGAGGAAGTTGCAGAGTAATGATACACGACGTTTGTCCCTCATTGCATTGGCAGTTAATGTCCATGAGCTCTTTTTTTAGTACAACACGCATTGTAAATTGAAATGCCATAAAAGGAACAAGCAGTATATAGTAAGGTACCTGAAGAGAAACAGCTAGAGTCACTTCATACTCAATCTCCTTAATGAACTGCATACACAGTGACTTGCATTGCAGTGGTGTGAGCAGTGTAGCATTTGGAGAGACTTGCATCATATTTGATTTGAAGCAAAATCCATTTAGAAGATATATAGCGATGAACTTATATATGAAATATCAGCATTGCATAAGTACATAGACTTAAAAAATATCAGCCGACTACTACCTTTTCCCAAGTGTTTGAAGCATGGGGATCCATTCTAAAAACATGTTGTTTCTATCTTTGGAAAAATTCTCACCCATGAGAGAGGAAAACAGTACTTTTTCGATATTGTCCGGCTTCCCGTCTAGGCGTATGGCTGCCATTACTGATAGAATTTTCAAAGACTGCAATGACATGATTTCAAGATATTTAGCTGTCACTCAAGTCCAAATAGGCAGGAGCTATTTGTTAAGTCTGGCTAGATTACCGCGGATCTTGCAACGTTTTTATCTGTTATAATTTCTTTTTTCCCAGTCCAATCCCTTAGTTTTGAATCCTTTTCATAATTGAAAAGCATTGTGAACCTGATAAATGATCCAAAAATTAACTAACAGAAAGGACAATTGAAAGAAGAAAAGCAAGCAAAAGTATACACTCTCCCAGTTCTTCATGCGGAACACACTTTCCCTACTTCTCTTGCCTTTCTCTCCACCAAATTTCTTGTATGATCCCACAAAGATTGCTTCTTTGTGTCAATTGTAGATCCGTCCAAATCAAAACTCTTCTTCTAAAAAAGATAATTAAGTCGATAAAAATAAGAAAATTTTAAAAAAATAAAAAAATTAAATTTACAAAAAAAAAATTGGGGGATCAAACTTGAAAACCTAATAAATTTTTTATTTATAAAGGTTAGGTACGTTAGGAGTGTTGATATCTTTCCTAACTATAATTAATCTTTTATCTATAAATTTCTCTAACAAAACTAGTATATTTAAAGTAACTCTCAATTAAATATTACCCGACGACTACTATGAACTCAGACTAAATAAATGAAAATCATCACTGACGCCGTGCAGGTGATGTGCACACCTAACATGCATTCTTAGATCAGCCAATGTGTCTTTCGCGTGAACTTCAAATAGGATCTCTACGGGCTCAGTTATTATGGCTTAACAAAAGACGAGAATACAAAATCTCAAATGACTTAGAAAACTTAATTACAAAAACAAATTTCCTTATCATAATTATACTTAAAAGGTGTATGAGTAAAAAAGATATAATCATGAAACTAAATCAGTTTATCTAATAACTTTTTACTTGATCAAATGATTCGTAACATGATTTTTCTTTCTATGAACATGTTAAAAAACACAAATAAGGAAGCATACTCATGTAGTTGAAATATCATTGAATTCACCTTGCAAACATCATAACCACATGATGCTTGGTTAGAATCCTGGTATTATCTTATCAAATCAAACTCCACGTACAGCTCATTGATTTGAAAAGGCATAGTTGCAGTTAATACTCAAAAGCAATGCTTTTTTAAATT
>Ga0325410_1000972_pt1 | contig 31016 bp, 13 predicted proteins | sample PopdelMetagenome_16_FD_206182 | JGI IMG/M metagenome (GOLD analysis project Ga0325410, IMG submission 206182) | Populus deltoides microbial communities from Bellville, Georgia, United States - Xylem-PdIQD-R3 | ecosystem: Host-associated > Plants > Phyllosphere > Stem > Wood/Secondary xylem...
AAAAATAAAAATTTCAGCAATCATAACTGTAGAATTTGGTAAATACTCTTCCATCCATCTTCTTAACAACCCTCAGCTGTGATTGGAGGCTACTAAAAGTCATGAACCCTATATGAATAAAATTTGTGGTATGCTTATGGTATTTTCCCAAGAAAAGAGGGTAGATCAAATTGTTTTAACTGTAGATACAACACATTCCAACCCAAGTAATGCATCAAATAGCTTAGATGAATTGATCTAGAAAAGGATTCAGAAATAATTATCTATTGAGATGCAGAGTATAAGAGTAGAAATAAGAGAAGATATGAGAGCAAATCTTTGAGCAAAAATAAGGGTAGAAATAAGAGTAGAACCCCAACAATAAACTAGGATGTGTTGAGCTCAAATGAATATATATATATATTAATTTTAATTTTAATTTTATTCTTTAACATTATGTTTAATGGGGATTGAACTTCATAGCTTTTTTCAATTTACTTTTTATGAGTTATCTTAGACTGATGACTCAGATCGCGAGTTTAACAGGTTGACTCAAGGTTTTTTTATTTTTTTTCTAATTGATTTTTTTTCTTTTTAATTTCATTCTTTAACACTGGGTTGATTGAGAATTAAACTTTATGATTTATTTCAGTTTGCTTTCTAAGAGGTTATCATCATCTTATGAGTTAGATGACGAGTTTGGCGGGCTAACACTTGTTGACTCTAGTTGTTTTTTTGTATTTTTTTATTCGATTTTTTTCAATTTTTTTAACACTCGGTTGATTAAGGGTTAAAATTCATAATTTATTTCAAGTTGCTTTCTATTGGATTATCTTAATCTCATAACCTAGGTTGCGAGTTTGACAGGTTTACTCGGGTTGATTCAAGTTTTTTTTGTTCTTTTTTTTTTTAATTTTTATCCTTCAACATTGGGTTTATTGGAAATTAATTTCATAATTTGTTTTGATTTGCTTTCTATGGGGTTATTGTGATCTTATAACTTGGAATGTAGTTTGATAGGGTAACCAGAATCGATCAAATATGTTACCGTCTCCATGTTTATTAAAAAAAATCTCATCTTAAATATTTATTTTGACGGAAACTATGTTTTTACTAGCCATTCAGGTTATTTTTGGACTCTACAAGATAACCGAGTTATATCAAATCAATTTCTACACGGTGTTTTTTTACTAAAAAAAATATTAACAATACCTAAATATTTTTTTATATTAAAATATTTTTGATCTGACTTGTAATATAATATATACCAGTCTAAACTAGAAAAACTAGGCTTCATCGCATATGCATGCAATCCGTTCACACACAAATATCACTTATTAATACAATATTTTTCACCAGAAAGATCTTTTGAATGATGTAGTTAGAACAGGAAGCTACCCAGAAACTACCAAAAAGATTTTTCTCAATGATAGACACGAAGGTACAAAAATTTCAATTCCCTGCTTTCTGCGAAAAGATACTAACAATAAGGTTTTCTATGCGGAATTTTCCATTATATGAACAGTTTCTAATCTTACATCACGCACACCTAAATATGAAATATACTAAAACTGCTCAGCTTTTTAATATAATAATTTACAGTGAAAGGTTGAGTTGTTGTTTTTTTAATGTTTTTAAACAGTTTTTTAAACTATTTTTCTTTTTTTATATATATATATATATATTTTTGATACCTTTAGCTTTTTTTTCTTTCTTTTAATAAATTTTGTTTTGTTTTATTTAGTTTAAGCTATTTTTTTTCATTTTTTTTCATTTTTTCTTTTTTGATGCCTTTAGCTTTTCTTTTTCTTTCTTTGTTTTTTTTCTTTTAATAAATTTTGTTTTGTTTAATTTAGTTTGTTAATATTAATATTTTTTTAATTTAGTTATCAGACTTTTATGACATTGATCCCGGGTTTAACAGGTTAACTTGGTTTCACGAGTTAACCCGGATATTTTTTTTTAATTAATTTTTTTCGTTTACTTTAATTTGTTAATATTAAATTTTTTTTTATTTAGTTATCAGACTTTAATGATATTTTTTTCCTGTTTTTTAAGCTGTTTTTTAAGCTATTTTTCTTCATTTTTTTTTAATTTTTTTCTTTTTTGATGCCTTTAGCTTTTTCTTTGTTTATTTGTTTTTTTTTCTTTTAATAGATTTTTTTTTGTTTAATTTAGTTTAAGCTATTTGTTTTCATTTTTTTTTCATTTTTTAATTTTTGATGCCTTTAGCTTTTTTTTTTCTTTGTTTGTTTTTTTTTTCTTTTAATAAATTTTCTTTTGTTTAATTTAGTTTGTTAATAATAATATTTTTTTTAATTTAGTTATCAGACTTTTATGACATTGATCCCCCGGGTTTAACAGGTTAAGTTGGTTTCACGAGTTAACCCGGATTTTTTTCTTTTTAATTAATTATTTTCATTTACTTTAGTTTGTTAATGTTAAATTTCTTTCTATTTAGTTATCAGACTTTTATGACACATATCTCAGGTTTCGCAGGTTAACTTGGTGTCACGGGTTAACTCAGTTAATTCTGGATTAACTCGTCCATTTTTTTTGTTTTTTTTATTTTGTTAATGTTATTTTTTTATTTAGTTATCAGACTTTCATGACAAGGATCCCAGGTTTAACAGGTTAATCTGGTTTGACGAGTTAACTCGGAGTTTTTTTTTGTTTTTTTTAATTAATTTTTTTTCGTTTACTTTAGTTTGTTAATGTTAAATTTCTTTCTATTTAGTTATCAGAGTTTTATGACACATATCCCAGGTCTGACGGGTTAACCTGGTTTTACGGGTTAACCCAGTTAATTCTGAGTTAACCCGTCCATTTTTATTTGTTTTTTTTCTTTTGTTAATGTTAATTTTTTATTTATTTAGTTATCAGACTTTTATGGCATGGATTCCGGGTTTAACGGGTTAACCTAGTTTGACAAGGTAACATGAAGTTTTTTTTTTCTTTTTAATTAATTTTTTTTGTTTAATTTAGTTTGTTAATGTTAAATTTTTTTCTATTTAATTATCAGACTTTCATGATACATATCCCGGGTTTGACTAGTTAACCTGGTTTCACGGGTTAACTGAGTTAATTCTTGGTTAACCCATCAACCTTTTTTTTATTTAGTTATCAAACTTTCATGACATGAATCCCAAGTTTGATAGGTTAACCTGGTTTGAAGGGTTAACCTAGTTAATTCATATTTCTTTTCTTTTTCTTCATTAATTTTTTTCTTTATGTTGGTTTTTTTTCTTTGTTTTTTTCTTTTTAATTAATCTATTTAATTATCATACTTTTATGACACGATCTTGCAGCCAGACCCACATCCAAGGCTTTTGGATCTGGTGTTGCAGTCAGACTCACTTAAACTTGAGTCATGTAAGTTTAATATTATTATTAATATTATAAATATTACTCTTGGGTCAAGCGTTGCAGTTAGACCCAAGGCTTTTGGCTATATCTTTGCAGAAAGACCTAATACTCTTAGATCTTAGCATTTTTTATATTTTTTATGCAAGAAAAAAAAATTAACCCGTGGGTATGCCTTTGTTTTTTTCCCTTTTCTTTTCCTTTTTAAGCATTTTATTATGGACTGCACAGTGCAGTCCACGGTGAAAAAGCTGAAGCTGATACTTTTAGTTTTTTTTCTAACTTGTTTTCTTTTTTAATTATTTTTTTAATTTACTTTCTTAATATTAAATTTTTTCTATTTAATTATCAGACTTTTATGACACGGATCCTGGGTTTGACGGGTTAGCCCAGTTAATTATGGGGTAACCCGTCAATTTTTTTTCCTATTTAGTTATCAAACTTCCACAACACAAATCCAATTTTTGACGGGTTAACCTGGTTTGAAGAGTTAACCCTGTTAATTTGGATTTTTTTTTCTTTTTCTTCATTAGTTATTTTCTTCATGTTGGTTTTTTTTCCATGTTTTTTTCCATGTTTTTTTTTAATTTATTTAATTATCACACTTTTATGATACGACCTTGTAGCCAGACCCACATCCAAAGTTATTGGGTCTGGTATTACAGCCAAACCCACTTAAACTTGGATCATGCAAGTTTAATGTTATTATTAATATTATAAATATTACTCTTGGGTCAGACGTTGCAGCTAAACCCAAGACTCTTGGGTATAGTTTTGCAGAAAGATCTAACACTTTTAAATCTTAGCTTTTTTTGATATTTTTATATAAAAAAATTGAACCACGACATCGTGCGGGTCATCTAACTAGTCAGTAACTAATTACGATACTTTTTAGCACATGATGACATCACTTGAAAAATAATAATGACAACCAATTGAATGAAATTAGCTATTTAACATCTAATTGGATAAATTTTTCTTTCAACACAAAAAAATGAATATGATGACATTTTATACATGTTTTTAAACATAAAAAATATCAATCATGAATTTAAAAATATATGCTTGCATTTATTAAATGGATTGATAATTATATATGCTGCAAAAAAAATTATGAATTTCAATTTCTAACCAACTGAAGTTAAACAACCAAATTTGTGACGTTAGTTATGGACTTAATCAAGTTCAACACTTTTTTTATTTTTTTTATTTAATTATATGATAAGAAAAGCATACACTCGCAAAATTGAGAACCAACTAAATATTGAAACATTTGTTTGAGATCCCAACAAACCTATAAATATCAAACCGAAACAAATTACATTACCCAATTAAAAATAAAAAAATATCAAAAGATAAAATTGAAAAAATAATTAAGTAAGGAAAAACAATAAAGATATAATTGTGAATGATTAAATTGAAAAAAAAATAATAAAAAAAATGAAAACAAAAAAATTAAAAGAAAAAGGACTAGGCGCATGGGCCTAGGGTATCCCATGTTCTTGAGCCTTTTTAATTTCTTTTTTTAAAAATTAAATTTAACAAAGAATGACAAATAAATATTTTTGAGATAAACCGAGTCATTTTCAAAACCAATGAAAAATTTTATCGAAAGCAAATAAAAAAATATAACGAGCCCAATCTCCAATTAAATACATGCTGAAGAATGAAACGGAAAAAATATGAGCTTAGAAAAAAGAAGAAAAAACAAAGCAAATCTGAGTGAATCTTCTAAAACTGAGTTCATCTCCCAAACTTGCAACCTGTGAAACCATGAACTTAATTTTCAAGGATGAAACTAGAAAAAAAAATCAATTTAAGAAAATTTTCAAAGTAAAAAAAATAAAAATCAAAATAATGAGAATCAAATATGATAGGAAAAACTAAAGGAGGATGAAATCGTAAAAATAAAGTCAATTTTAAAATTATTTCAAATAAAACAAATAGCAATTAAAAGAATACAAATCAAATCTAATAGAGAAAAAAAATTGTAAGAGGATGAAATTGTAAAAAAATAATCCAATATCATAAATTATTTTAAATAAAATAAATAGATATCAAAAGAACATGGATCAAATATGAAGAAAAAACAAGTTGAAGGGCTGCTTTGAGAATATAGAAGGTTAGGTGTGAAAATAAAAAAAAAAGAGAAAAAAATAAAAAATAAAAAGAAAGTTTCTTAGTATCAAATCAGAGATCCTTTGTCCACACATGTTATCCTAGAATAGAGGGGTTATGTAATAGTGTCAAATGTGCATGGGATGCACACTTCGGCAGGCTGGCCTAAACAGGGCCTAAGGGTGCTGGCAGCCATGCCAACAGTGGAAGAAATCGGCAGCGCAGATTGTTGAAGAACATTGGCTTGACGATGGAATGTCCAAGCTAGGCAGGAAAACTCGTCAGGGGTATAGGCAGACGAGAACAGTGGCTGTCGAGGAATTCGACAGCGAAGAAATTGACAGCCTACACGCAGATGCGAATTCAGTAGCGCGCAGCAGCTTGTGCAAGTCAGGGGCTTGACTTGGCATGATCTGAAACTTGGACGAAGGACTGTCCAAGGCATGTGAATGACTCAACAGATGATGCAGCAAGAGTTGGCAGATGGGGCTGCCAGGTGGACATGCAGAACGTGGGTAGTGGCAGTTATGGATATCCAAGATCATGGGATCATGGGGGCTGAACATGGGGGCTGACCAGGGGTTGCTCTCAACCCACTAAAGATCATGGGGGATCATGGGGGGGACTTTCCACTACTTGGTAGATAATGGGGCCACTATGTTCATGAGTGAACATGGGTGAGAAAGTGTCCCACTACTTCCTTAAAAGTAGGAATGGGGGGTGAGCCTTGTGAATGCTTGTCTATAAATACTTGTTGTAGCTTTTGGTTGAGGGGGCGGCATGTATGGGCATGCAGCAGCATGCGTGGGGAATGTTCAGCATGTAGGGGCATGCAAGAACATGTAGAACACTAGTTAGAGGTAGCTTGGTGTAGCATGCAATCTTTGTGCATAGCACACATACGGATTTGTGTATAGTTTCCTTTGTTTACGAGATCAATAAAGGTTGGGAAAGAGTTCCTGTAAAGCTTGTTGTGCACTTTGATTCTTATTCTTATTCTTACTTGTGTATTTCGCTTGCTTAGTTACTAGGTAAACACGAGTGGAATTGGCGAGGGAAGGCTGAGTCTAGTGAGGTACTAGGCTGCCGCACGGGTTTATTCGCGTAGCGAAAAATTACCAAGTGACAGGTTACTGAGACTACTCGAATGCTGCACCGAAAACCACCATTTGGCCTTCTAATGACCTCTCACATGCCACTCGGATTGCATGGCTAGAGCCTTTGTGCTGATACACACAATGCAACGTTAGCAAATAATATTTATATTTATTAAATTACCAATTTTTTCATATATCAGCTTAAAATATGAAAACAACAATGGATGTCAGTTAAACTTTTTTTACTTTTAAGGTTTATTAGGTCATTTTATTGGACTTTAAAAATATATAAAAAAAATCGCTTTATTTAACGTGATAATGACTAATGAAACCTTATGAAAATATTATATTACCCCTATTAGCTAGTTACTTTTAAGGTTTCGACATTTTCTGCGGAATTGTGGTGTGATGAAGACTTGTCATCCACGCTGTGCCTTGTAAGGCCTCATCAAGCTCAGTTATTTCACGTGTTTCAAGTTTCCTTTCTTTATATGATTGAAAGTTGAGTCCAACAGGCCTTTTTGTCTTCGATGTTGCAAATTTAACACATCAATGTAGATTGGAAACGCTTCTTCTCCAAATTATTTGACAGTACCTGATATCAGATTATGAAATTATATAAAAACAAAGAATAAGAATTGAAAACTTGCGCACTTGAGGGTCGAGTTCAGTGGAACTGCAAGGCTTGCCTTGCTTCCACCCCGAGTTGGATCTCCTTTTACACGCACAACAATGCTTGAAATAAAATCAACATTTTACTCTAGCAGTAATAATGGTAAGTCATGCGAAAATAGAAGAGGTCAGGTACCATGTAAAAATACCAGCAAGTTAGGACAATTATATACACTACCTTGCGCTACAAACAAAGTCCACAAAGAAATTAGCTCGCAGAGCACAAAATGAAGTCCCAAGGATCACAGCTTCAACTAAAAAGAGTCGTAACTAAAATAGAATTCAGTTAAATATATATATTAAAACCCTTGAGCAAAGTAATGGTGAAAGTTATTATAAACAAGATAGAAGAAAAACACACAAACAATCGTTTTTATGACAGGTTCTATTAATCAATGAACAACCAACTTATTATTTTCCGACCATCTCTTTCTAGCAGCCTCCAATGCATCCTCTTTCATCCGTATTGCATCAAGTTCTAGCTTTGGATCAACATATCCATCTTTGTCAGGTAATATTGATAGAGATGAATATATAGTTGCTCGACATTGGATGCTCCACTTAGCTTGGGGAATGACAGGTCTGTCTTGTCTATCCATCTTGCAAATGAGATATGCATTCCCAATTAAGCTCTGTCTCAAAAACACATTCATTTGTTCCTTTGAAGCTTCCATATGTTCTATTGTTTTTCGACGAAGTGTCTTGAACAAGCATCCATGAAACAACTGATGACTGAGAATCGTAATCATCAATGTCAGCTAAAGTTGAGGAGGAATTGTAATCGAATTGAGAAATCTCATTATCAGGGTTGTCAGTGATATTACTATTGTCAAAATATGTTGTATTATATTATGCCAATGAACAAGAATGTTTAGTTAATAATATTATCATAACAAGAGCATACAAAACATAAAACATTATTCCAGATAAGTCTAGATTACATATAATTTTAAATCTATAAACATGCAAAAAAAATTCAAGACTGTTAATACACTCACAGCTCTTGAATCAAGATTTGTATTACACTCCTCTGCTTGTTATTCATTATCAACATATGGCTTATATAGCTATTTACAGAAGTTTTACGCTGTGCATGCATTATGCATGTTGACAGCCAGGGAATAACCGAATTGCAACAGAAATAACTACCATCCGTAATAATAGGATATGATAACAGAATTACCAGAAAACAGAAAAATGAACGGGAAAGTAAGCAATGAGAGAAACAAACAAACTATATTGTTAATTCCTTTAACAGTCCATCATTCCCTCCCTTAAACTGTATTCAGTTTATGTTTGGAATTTCACACAATCCCAGCAATCTTCGAAGCTTTAAGAACACCTCTAGCCCGAGAGGTTTTGTCATAATGTCAGCTATCTAATCTTGAGTTTTACAGTAACTCAAGTTAACCACATTCTCTTTCACCATTTCATGAAGAAAATGAAACCTGATATCAATATGCTTGCTTCTGCCGTGGAGAACAGGATTCTTGGAAAGTTTTATGCTTGAACTGTTATTGCACAAGATTGTAGTGCATTCCTTCTGTTCATAACCAAGCTGCTCCAAGACTCTTCTTAGCCAAACACATTGATAGGCACATGAGGCAACAACGATGTACTCAGCTTCGGTTGTTGATAAACTAACAATATGCTGTTTCTTAGAAGACCATGATACTGCTCTAGAGCTGATTATAAACACACATCCTGTAGTACTCTTGCGATCATCTATATCTCCAGCAAAGTCGCTATCTAAGTAGGCTATGAGCTGCATGCAACCTCTTTTCTTGTAGAAGATGCCCAGGTTCATTGTTCCCATCAGGTATCGGAGTAGCCTTTTTGCAACCTCCTACATCCTGTTTTTCTCATTTCGGATTGAATGATTAAGCCTTTAATAGGATGGAAAACTTTACACTTCCCATGCTGAATCAGAATTGTTACTCCTTTGTCTTGAAGTTGCCCCATGCTTAACATATTATACTTCAGCTCAGGAATGTAATATATTTCTGAAAATACTTGAGTAATTCCATTTACTTTCATTCGTGTGTTTCCCTTCCCCATAACTGCCATCTTTGAGTTGTTGCCTAGCTTTACTGTGTGTCTAAATTGATCATCCAGTTCTGAGAACCATTCTTTATTCCCACTCATGTGGTTGCTACATCCTGAATCAAGAAACCAGATCTCTTTTCTTTCCTCATGGTTAAGCTCTTCATAAGCCATTAATAGTAATTCTTCTCCTTCATCTATTTCTGCATAATTAACTCCTTTGCCCCAAGGAGGACACTCATATTAAAAGTGTCCTAATCTGTGACACTTGAAGCATTCTATAGTAACCTTGTTAAATTATAGTCTATTACGACCTCTTCCTCTAAACACTCCTCGGCCTCTTCCTCTACCAGTGTTTTCTTCTTAAGTAATCTTGAGAGCCTGCTCTTCTCCTCGTTGACCATTCATTCTTTGTTCATGGACCAGTAGACTGCTCAACAGCTCATCAATGGTCAATGTATTTAAGTCATTTGACTCTTCGATGGAACAAACCACATAGTCAAATTTTGAGGTCATGGACCTTAGAACTTTTTCGTTGATTATGGTTTGGCTTATCGAATCACCATGAGTCTTTATTTTATTGGCTATAGTGAGAGTACGACCAAAGTAATTGTTAACTGTTTCTCCCTCCTTCATATGTAGAGTCTCAAAATCCCTCCTAAGTGCTTGTAGTTGTGCCCCTTTAACCTTAGTAGAGCCTTGGTACTTCTGTTTCATGGAGTCCCAAATTCCTTTTGAAGTGTCTTTATTGAGTATGGTCTCTATGACATTTCGATCTATGACTTGAAAAAGGTAATTCTTCGCCTTCAGGTCCTTCAGCTTCTGCCCCTCAATCAATTTGCGTTGTGCTTTTACCCGATCCTCACTCAATTTGTGTTATCCTTCTGTTGCTCCTGCCATAGAAACAGATCCTGGCTCAGTCCTCTGAGTCACCTCCATTGACATCCTGTTCTCTATAAGATCCAATATTCTTTAAAGCGAAGAAAGTTCTCCATCAACATTGCCCAATGATCATAATGTCCATCAAATTTAGGAATGGCTGCCTGCACGAAGCTGTTATTGTTGCTTTCCATAATTCTGTTGATTCTCTTTAGAGAAAGAAGAGAAGTTGAATTTTTCTTTTGTTCCTCACACACACTAACCTTCAGGTCTCCTATGATGCAGCTCTGATACCAATTGTTAATACACTCACAGCTCTTGAATCAAGATTTATATTACACTCCTCTGCTTGTTATTCATTATCAATATATGGCTTATATAGCCATTTACAGAAGTTTTACGCTGTGCATGCATTATGCATGTTGACAGCCAGGGAATAACTGAATTGCAACAAAAATAACTACCATCCGTAATAATAAAATATGGTAACAGAATTACCAGAAAACAGAAAAATGAGCGGGAAAGTAAGCAATGACAGAAACAAACAAACTACACTGTTAATTCCTTTAACAGTCCATCAAAGACATGCATTTTTTCGATATAAATATAATAAAAAGAATAATATCATGCATACTAAGCATATATTAAGACTTTCAATATATACAAGATCAAAGTCCTAACATGTATATTAATAATATAAGTAATAATGCTAAAATTAAAACAAAGAAAGGTACGCACTTAATTTATTGTTGAAGTACTTTAAAGGAATAAAACTTTTATTGTTGTCAAGGATGAGTCATTTGTCCTTAAAGCTTTATTGTTCTTCGCTTGTGCAACTAGAATATTTGCAATATACCTCCCAAGATCGCAAAACCACCATCTTAATTTAAATACACTTCTAAACAAGATCTTTGAACAAAAATAAAAGAACTCAAATATTTCCCAACAAAGTATGAACCTAAGCTCTAGATTTGGAAGAAAAAACCAAAGCATAAAAGAGAATGAAAACATTAAAAATAAGGTGAGAAAGAGTGTGAGAAAAAATAAAAAAAAATTAAATTTGAAACTCTTTATTTACCCTCTTTTTATAGTGAATCGTAGAAGCTAAAAGGCTGAAGAATTAATTCTTACCATTATCAACATTTGATTGGTCATCATAAGTTAAGGATTAAATCTAAAAAAACTAAGAGTTCTTTGATGTTAATTTATCATTCACCCATAATTTATTTAAATCAAGTTAATTAAATAAATTTCCATCAATCTCTCACATGAATGGAGATTTCCTTATCAATTGAAAATGACTCGAAGATTTGTTGAGAGACACTGATTTGGTAGATTGCTAAATGAGTATAGTTAGCTTTTGACTTTGAATCTTCCTTGTATAAATATTATCATATTTACTTAGCTAAATAGTGAATGCGATGTCTTGAACCATTCAGTTTTTTTATGTAAATAATGATAATAGTATTCACATAGTTCTTTATCTATAGATTTCCTTTGGTTCTCACTGTTATGTTCATTTTGACTCCTAACAACTCTTAGATTTATGAGTGTTTTAAAGAATTCGGTCTTTATCAAAATTCTTAAAGAAGTGACCACATTTCTCACTCATATAGGTTATTTTTCATTAAGAGTATTCTGATATACTATATTTGATGTACTAAGATATGAAAATCATTAAGAACTTAGCTCACCTTATGTCACGCTATAACTAGCAATTATTTCACCATAGAAATAAGCAAGAAATAATAATTTTCTAGTGCTACCGAGAATGTTATATGATTTAATTTTTTTTATTTGAACCCAGATCTTATTATCTCTAATCTCCTAGGTATAATTACTATCATTACACTCTTTCATCTTTTAAAGGCTTTAAGCCTATTTTCTTCAATGAATTATACACAAGCTCTCTAAACAAACATTTAGTTAGCAGATCCATAATATTTTTCTTTGATTTTACATAATCAATGGAAATTATTTCATTTAAGAGCAAGTGTTTTACAGTATTATATCTATAACATATATGTCTAACTGGTTTTTGCTAACATGGAATATCATTTAAGAATTTTTGAATTCGTTAAGCTTATTTTTTAGCTTTATCAAAAGCAATAAACTTTGATTTCATCATAGATCTAGCGGTACATGTTTGTTTAGATAATTAGCGATACATGCTTGTTTGGAGGATTTCTATGATCCAACTGCTCCACTAAGTACGAAGACATATCCATTTTTAGCATAGGTTCATACATTTCTACTTTCTTTTAAATTCTGATGTATTTTTTTTATATATAGATACTCGTGTTTTCTCTTATGAATTTTTCATTAGAGTTCATATAAGTTCCTCTTTCATTTTCCTAATGTTCATTGTCTTAACCCAATTCTGGGTTATTCCTAAAAAATCATCTTTTTTTTCAAAATAAAAATAAAAAAATAAAATAAAGGCTGGCAACGTGGAGAAAGTAGGCCGGGGAATCAAGCTGCAATTTTTGGAGAAAATTCAAGGCCTAATTGTACCTCATTATGCCCAAAATAGAGAAAAAAAATGCAAATTCAAGGTCAAATTAAATGATTATTGGATGAATTTGCATAAACATTAAGTCCAAGGACATAATTAAAATATTAATAAGTCAATTTGATTTAATCATGGGCAAAATTGAATTTTAATTATGTTTAAGAATTAATTTGGGTCTAATTGAAGAATTTGATTAAGTGCAAGGATTTAATTATACTTTAAATGGGTCAAATTAATTTTATTTGTGGCTTAATTGGTGAAAAATTTAGTTTGGGAGCCTAATTTGGGCTTCATTAAGAAAATTGAAATTTAAAGAGACTAAATTTAATTTTTACCAAGTTAATTGATTGAAATTTTGGGCTAAATTACAAGAAAATTGAAGTTTTGAGGTCAATTAAGGGCTAAATTGAAAACAATCTGAGACCAAGGACTATATCGCAATAGGCGCATAACTTCGAGGCTCTAATTGCAATTCATCAGGGGCTTAATTGCAAAATTATAGGGTAAATTAGGGGTTCTATTGAAAGCAATTGAAAAAGGAAGGACTGAAATGAACTTTGGCTAAAAACATAATTCTGGTACTGTTCATCTTCTTCTTTAATTCTCTGAAATAGCTGGTCTGGTTACCTACTTTGCAGCTGCATTTAATATACCTAACGTCCATAAAATTTGCCAAAATTTGCACGAAACTGATCACCAGATATCCCTCTACATCTGGGTATGGTTGTCACTGGCTCACTGGCTAATAAACGGACGTGGAACCACCCCAAAAAGGCCAACTTAGGCAGCCTACAGCTGCGGATTTGACAATTTGACAGTGCACCATGTCTACTTTGAGCCAACGGTTGGAGTCCTTCCTATCTAAATCAAGGGCTAAAATTTTTCTCCAGTGTAGACAAGATTTCCCTCTTCCGCCGCCTATAAATAGAGGTGGATTTGATGGCTTGAAAGAGGATAAAATCGGGTCCTCAATAAGTTAAAAAATCAGCTTCTCCCCTGTTTTTCTTCCAGTCACCGTTCTCTCTTCTCTCTCTCTCTCTCCTCGATGCTTCTTCAGCCCTTGAAGACCCCACAGAAACATTTCTCCTCCACCAACAGACTGCATCTCAGCCTCCCCACAAACCCAAATCCTCACTGGCGATAGGGGAAGCCACCGTGAGGTCTTCCCTCTCCCCTCTGCAGATTTTCTTCCTCTGATTCTTCTTCTTTCTTCCTCCGCCACCGCAGTCAACTCAGGCCACCATTTCTTCCACCAACACCTCTGCCAACTTCACGTTAGGCCAGTGACAGCAACTCCTTCTCCTCCGCAAGGTTGCCTCCATCTTCATTCCGCTCGTCTGCAGCTTCTGCAACCGTTTGGTTGCATGTAGAATGTGGACAGTAATTGTTCACATTTCTGCAAATAATTATCATTTGATTTGGGCCGGGCCGGTTTTGGCCCAGCCCAAATTTATGGGCCGCGTCTGGCCCAGTCCAAGAAGAAGAAGAAACATTACAGTGGGCCGAGATCGGCTAACCATTTTTGGGCCGGGATTGGCCCATTCTTTTTTTGTGCTGAGTTCAGCCCAGCTATCTGGGCCGGCCCAGCCCTCATATTTAATATTATATAATATATATTATATTATAATATTGTTTAAAAAAACAAAAAAAATCCAAATTTTTTTCAAAAAATCATTTAAAAAAAATTGTGATTTTCTCAAATATGTTTCTACAAATTTTTCATAATATCGAGTTGTATATTTACACAGTAAAATAAAAATTCGGTATAAAAATAGCCGGTTTTCTCCGAAATATTTCAAAAAAAAATCAAAACATTTTCAAAAAGATCTCAAAAAACTTTCAAATCAATTTCCCATTTCAAAAACAAAAAAAAATATTTTGTTTTCATGCATACGACCAAATCTTAAAAATTTTCCAAGCATATTTTCATTAAAAGATTGCATCTTTCTCATGTTTTGAAAATCCAAAAAAAAAATAGATATCGTAACCAGTTTATGATCATCCATTAGGGTTTGGCCAAAATATCAAAAATCTTTTTCCAATTTTTTTAAGGATCCAGATGTAGACTTTGATATTTGTGGGGTGTAAAATTACATGATAAATTACACCCTCAAGTATTAAAGATACAAGGTGTAAATAAATACGATGCTAAAATTTAGACTTTAGAATGGTTAGGATTTAACTCAATAAGGTAGAAACTTTCTCATGAAGAAAGATCTGCCTTGAACCTTAGAAAAGACCAACGAATAGAAACCCGACTTAGAAAAAAACAATCAAACAACAATGCAGCTTACCTTAGGTAGGGTGCACTGAGGGTGATGCGTCTTCCCCTTGCACAATTAGTCCCTTACTCAGACTCTTGCAGACCATAGGTTCCTAGTGACCATAATACTAGGTGGCGACTCCTGAACCTTAATCATAATTTTATGATTAAATCCAAAACCCTTCCCAACACACAACACCTCACATCACGAGGCACGACAGGAGCCTCCGTCGTCGCCAGACGACGTCGCGTCGGCTCTCGCGCACCCGGCAACACTCATGGTTATACAACTCCTTTATTTTTTCTTTCACAAAATGTATCTTGGAATCCACTAGCAGCACACCTACTTCAGCACACCAGAACAATCATTTTGATGGCTATGTGGATCAACCTTTCTACCCTAGAATGGTTAAGGTTGAGTTACCAGTTTGTATAGATTTTGTTGGAGGATGGAGTGATACCCCTCCATGGAGCTTAGAGCGTGCTGGTAGGTGTTTTGAATATGACAATAAGTTGGAAAGTTGTCTTCCAATTGGAACCATTATAGAAACAACAGAAAAGACTGGAGTTCTGATCAATGATGATGCTGGAAACCAGTTATATGTTGAGAATCTTACCTCTATCACTCCTCCATTTGATGACAATGATCCATTCCGGATCGTCAAATCTGCGTTTCTGGTGACAGGTATGGTTCATGAAAACATTCCTGTATCCATGGGGCTGCAAATTCAGACGTGGGCTAATGAACCCCATGGTAGCGGATTGGGAACTTCAAGCATCCTAGCAGCTGTTGCTGTGAAAGGACTTCTTCAGATTACAGATGGAGATGAAAGTAGTGAAAATGTTGCTAGACTTGCATTGGTTTTGGAGCAACTCATGGGGACTGAGGTGGCTGGCAGGATCAAACTGGAGGCTTGTCGGTGCTGGTGGCAGGGGATTTGCTCTGTTATTTACCAAAAACACCGAATCTGGAAATGAATTGAAGTATAAACTAGAGGATTCAAATTTTAATATAAAGGTCTAATTATTTAGAAAATTAGATAAAACGCAGATAATTAGAAATATAGTTTTTATTTCATTCTTACCACATAGCCTTACTACTCTTTGTATCACAGGGCTTGTAAGCTGTTTGATACGCACATAAAAGTAATGCTACATAGAACAAAATGTTGGGTATTCATTATAAGAGCTTAATAAGATTCAGCGATAAAGCTGTTTACAACTTTACATTATTCTCAGCATCTTCCTTTAAGTTCTTTATTCACAAAAACACAAGCCCTCCCTGTTTTTTTTTTTTTTTAGGACTTAACAGGTACATGAATTAACTATCAAGTCTTTCTTTCCTGTATTGAGATTGCTTCATCTGCAGAAAACTGTGTATAACTCCCTTTATTGAAACTGAACTTAACACATAAAAATTAAAATTATTTTCAAAATATGTTATGCTAGAAAATATATTAAAATAACATTTATTTTTAATACTAGCGAATTAAAATTATTTAAAAACACAAAAAATTCAAAATTTTTTAAAAACTCTGATGAACCACAAGGATAAACAGGGCGCAAGTCTCTATCTGAATTGAATTTTTTCTATCTGAAGTCTGTTAGATTGAAACTAAAATTAACCAATATACAATGTAAAAGTAGCTTCATAATTGTTGTGGTAGGTGTTTTGGTCATTTCAAGTTAGATTACACTTGTTTCATTGAATGTGTAAAACTGGCAAAAATATGAAAAAGGATAACTCCACTTGTCAACCCAACAAAGAATCTCCTCATTTTGGCTTTAGAGAAAACGGCATCGCTTTTGCCTTCCAATTAAACGTACCTATCTATTATTACCGCATAATACAGGGAATAACATAAAACTAGTATATTTATCCGGGCTTTGCTGCTAGTCTAATTAATTTTTTTTTAATATAAAAAATATTAAGCATATGAAAATTTTTTTAATAGTATAATTAAATTTAATTAAGTGAGTTAATTTCAAAATCTCTTAACTCAACTATTTATCTAACTTAAGTTTTTAATTAAATAGTGTGAGAGCTATTTCAACTTAAATCGATCAATTTTATAGGTTCAAATACAACCTTGATAATTAATAAAAACATAACTCAGCTTTTAAAAAATATTCAAGATGATAATTTTTTTTTTAAATATTGAGATAATGATCGACCTTGCCCCTCAACGACTTGGGTCATGGACTTTATTAAGTTTAATATTTTTTTAATAATAATTTTTTATTTAATTATATGATAAAAATATATGCTTATAAAATTAAGCATCAACCTAAAAATATGAGACAATTATCCCTAGAAAGCAAACATAAATCAATAATGCAGTCTATCTCTCAACCAATCCAATATTAAATAATAAAATTGAAAAGAAATAAATTAAAAACAATTAAAAGACTAAAAACAAAAAAAACCTATTTTATCGGTGGGTAAATTCGTCAAACCTGTGAAACAGGTAAGTTGGGCTAGTACATCAAACTTGTGAATTGGGTTATGGAATCCTAAAAGGATTATATTTTTTTTTTCAAATTTATTTTTTATTTAACTATATGATAACAAAAATAGATTATTGCAAAATCAAACACCAACTCAATATTGAGATATTTTTTTAGATTACGATAACCTCATAAAAGGCGAAACAAAACTAATTATAAAACTGAATTCTCAATAAACCCAATATCTAAGGATGATTTTATATATATATAAAAAGTTAAACTTGTCAACCCGCGAACCAAGTTAACCAGTTAAACATGTGAATAGGTCAAGAATTTTATAAAGTTTAATAACATAACTTTTTTTAAAACTATTTTTTAAAACTATATGAGAAAAAAATAGATGATAAAAAAGTCAAGTTTAATTAAAAAAAAACACCCCACCAAACTTCTAAACTAGAGCAACTCAGGTTACTCGAAACTCGCAAACCATGCTAACCTTATAGAAAAGTAAAATAAAAATAAATAAATAAAGAAGTTAAATTCTCAACCATCTCAATATAAAATATGAAATCAACAAAAAAAAATTCAAAAAAATCATAACAAAAATTAAAAAAACATAAAGAAAAAAAGAAAGAAAGCGAAACATTGTGGATTACTATTGTCATTCACAGTGCAATATGTGTGGGTGAACAATAGTTTCCTCATACCCTTTAATTTTTGTTACTTTATAAAGTTTAATAGCATAACTTTTCTCTAAAACCATTTTTTTAACGATATGAGAAAAAAATAAACTGTAAAAAAAAGTCAAATTTAATTAAAAATAAACCAACAAACTCATAAACCGGGGCAACTAAGGTTACTTTGGCAAACTTGTAAACCATGCTAACTTTATTAAAGGCAAAATAAAAAAAAGCAAATTACAAAACTAAATTCTTAACAATCTCAATTTTAAAAGATAAAATCGACAAAAATAGATTTGAAAAAAATCATAACAAAAATTCAAAAACAAAAAAGAAAGAAAATGATAGCAAAACATTGTGGATTACTATTGTAATCCATAGTGCAATGGGTGTTGGGTGAACAGTGGTTCCCCCAACATCCTTTAATTTTTGTTACTTCATAAAGTTTAATAATATAGTTTTTCTCGAAAACTATTTTTTTTAACAATATGAGAAAAAAATAGACTATAAAAAAATCAAGTTCAATTAAAAAAAAACACACCACATCCATAAACTAGGGCAATCTGGGTTACATCGACAATCCCGTAAACCACGTTAACTTCATAGAAAGATAAAATGAAAGGAAAAAAAAATTACAAATCTAAATTCTCAACTTTATCAATATTAAAAAAATAAAATCGACAAAAATAATTTTGAAAAAAAATCATAATAAAAAAACCATGTGAAAAAAAAACCATGTAGCAATCCAGAGTGTTTTGTGAGGAAAGTTACAGTGGTTTCCCCACATCATTAAAAAAAATACACAGCACACTATAAACTAGGGCAACCTGGGTTAACTCGACAAACCCGTAAATCACGCTAACCTTATAGAAAGATAAAATAAAAGAAAAAAATTACAAAACTAAATTCTCAACCATCCCCATATTAAAAAATAAAATCGACAAAAATAATTTTGAAAAAAATCATAACAAAAAAAAAAACTATGTGTAAAAACAAATATGGAGAAACATTGTAACAATTCATAGTGTTTTGTGAAGAAAGCTACAGTACTTTCCCCACATTATTTAACTTTTCTTATAAAATTATATCACTGGCTTGCGCTACGCGGTAAATTGGATTAATTTTTTATGTTTAACATAAAAAAATCTAGGCATTGCTAATATTTTTCTTAAAAAAAAAAGTTTTAAACCATGTGAGCATTGATCCAATGTGACCATGTCAATCTAGCGGGTTTAAAGACAACTTATATGACTAGTAAAAACATAGTTTGATTCAAAATAAATATTCAATATGAAATTTATTTTATAAATACTAATACGGTAACATATTGGGTTGATTCGGATCAACCAGTCAATCTACATATCAGGTCATGAAACCATGATAACTCCTAAAAAGTTAATTAAAACAATTTATAAAGCCTAATTTCTAATAAATTCAATGTTAAAAAATAAAATTGAAAAATATAATGATAAAAAAATAATAAAAAAACACAACTCAACTTGAATTTACTGTTTTGTGAAAAAGATACAATACGACTTTTTTTATAGTTTTTTTTATTAATAGTTCATCACATCAACCTAAATTTAATTAATTTTATAGTAATGAGGGAATAACTAATAATATCTTATTAGTTATTTTCTAGGTTAACTTGAAAAAAATAAAAAAATACAACTAAAAAAAATAAATCTTTGGTGGATATATTTTTTTTACAATTTTTCGTAAATTCTCCCTCAAAATCGTCTGCTTCGTATTATTCCATCATTACCCTTCACGTATAAAGTCAAGACTCCAAGAACGTATAGTGCCATGAAGTTAAAAAGGGTAAAAGTTTAAGTACAAGAATGTATCATTAATCATAATCATTAATATCACGGCATGAATCATGTGATAGGACCTTTACAAAATTTGCTTAATTATTTGTATTGTAGCTTTAGGCGGTATTTATTTGTGCGGCTGCGTCACGCTTCTTAAATTCTTAATTTTTTTTTAATTTTTAATTATTTTTATGTTTTCAAATTGGTATTAAAAATAAAAAATAAAATAAATATTTTTTAATACATTTTAAAAAAATACTTTGAAAGACCAGAGAAATCACAGTAAAACACGCAAGTACCAGGTACCGTGCTGTTTCTATTGATTTTGAGTAAAATTTACTAGTGGGGTAACAGGGAGTAAGGGGAGGGAGGGAGAGATGGGTTTCCTTAGTCATAGAGTGGAGAGAAGTGAAATCAAACCAGGAGATCATATCTATACTTACAGAGCTGTTTTCACTTACTCTCACCATGGTATCTCATCTCTTTTTTCTTCTTGCTTCTTTCTGAATTTTGCAATGTGGGTCTTTCTTATGTAATTCTCATTCGAAGTTTTTATTTTTTTTTATATTTTTTTCTTGCTTATGGGTTGTGGATGTTAATTAGGTTGGATTGGGTTCACGAATGATGTCTAAAAGTGCTCATATAATTTGCATTTGGACTTTTATAAGAAATCAAATCCTTCTTTGAGAATTTAGAGATGGGCGCAAGTTGAAGTTTCTTTTATTGCAAGGTTATGCTTCATCATGTTTATCCTCTGTGAAGAGTAAAACTAGCGACGTCACTGTCTTAACATTTGGTGCTCATTTAGCTCTCATGTCATCGTTTTGCTAGGATTTTGATTTCTTGGTGGTTGTTTAATTACCTTTCCTTCTTTCACATTTTTTTGTTATGCTTTGTAGCGGGGAGATTAGGAAGAAACTTAAAGAGTGATGGCATTATCTTGGTATAACTTTAGGGCGTTGATTGATGGAAATAGCACCATCATCATGAAGATTGGTGTTGAGCAGTAGTTTTGCATAAAATGGACCGTACCTTTGATTATAGGAAAATGTTCAAATGTACTCTTTGTTAGTGGTCCTCAGCCCTTATCCAGTGCTGAATCTTGGTCTGTATCTCCTTGGTTGTGACTGCTCTGTGTTGCCTTAGGGAATTGGAAGCTGAATGCCTACCATCAGGATTAAATTGTGCTTTTAGATTTTTGCATAATGCCTACGTGCCTTTGTTACAACAGCTCCTTGTGGAAAATTGTGGGGAGCTACTTGTGCACATCTGGACTCCTTGCTTCTTTGGTAATAGTAAATTAGCCTTTCAAGATGTCTAGGGCTACATGGCTAGTGACGTGAACAAGTTCAGTGGTCAGTGGCTGTTCAGCTACATTAGTGTCATATGACAACACCATTTGATTCTTGTCAATTACATCCCTATATTAGTGTTCTTGGAAGCTGCTTTTCATGGGCAGTTTAGAGCTATGGGCTCTGTGCCTAGCTCGTCTTTAGCTCATAATGAGAAAGGGGTGTTAATCCGTGTCACCTGCGTCTGGTATTATTCATTAATTTTGGTCTTGAATCAATATATTTGCAATTCGTTTCTAACTGTTCATAACTAATTGTTCTGTAGAGTTTCCATTCACACAATATAATTTTCACCAACTAATCTCATGTATCAACTCTAATAGTTATAAACTTAGCTGTAACTTGTATTGCGTTAAAGTTGTTTTGTGTTTTTCTCTAACTTGAGTTTAGCTCTTAAAGTTGTTTTGTGCTTTCTCTTGGGTTTTAGCTCTTAATGTTGTTATGTACTTATCTCTAACTTGGGATTCTCTCATGTATAAAACTCCATGTGAGGGTTTGGAGTAAATTCAAGCAGTTATTGACGTGGAATTGCATTTTCTTATGCTGAATGATATTAAATAAATAATTACTTTAAATAGCATTTACCGCCTAACAAGCATGCTCAAGCTCACCTTTTGATCTATTACAATTGTTATCCTTATCAATAACTTTTTATATTGCATTTGTTCTGTTAATGAGTTACAACTGCAGTTGGACAGGTTTTAAATGGCCAATGGTAATCTTGTTTGATTGTAGCATTTCATTCCGTGGGTAGACATATAGCAGAAGCTATATTTTTTATTTGATTGTGCAGGCATCTTTGTTGGTGGAAGCAAGGTGGTCCATTTTACTCCTAGGCAGAATGCAAATTCAAGCTCTGATACATCTTCTGACTTCTATAATTCAATGTCAAGCATTCCATCATCCTGCGAAACCTTTCCTGACTGTGGATTCCGACAACTTGATAGTGGTGTAGTCCTCTCATGCCTGGACTGCTTCCTCAAAAAAGGATCTCTTTACTGCTTTGAGTATGGGGTGCCTCCTACTGTTTTTCTTGCAAAAGTACGCGGAGGCACGTGCACCACTGCAGCATCTGACCCCCCAGAAACTGTAATCCACAGAGCAATGTATCTTCTTCAAAATGGATTTGGCAATTACGACGTGTTTCAGAACAACTGCGAGGATTTTGCAATGTACTGCAAGACAGGTCTTCTGGTAATGGACAGGCTGGGGGTTGGAAGAAGTGGTCAAGCTTCTACTGTTATTGGTGCTCCATTGGCTGCAATTCTTTCATCTCCTTTAAAGTTGTTAATACCTAGCCCTGTTGGTGTTGCTACGGTAACAGCTGGAATGTTCTGCATGAGCAGATATGCTACTGATATAGGTGTCCGTAGTGATGTAATCAAGGTGGCTGTGGAAGACTTGGCTATGAAACTGAGCTGGGCTGGCCCTTTGGAGGAAGCACCTGAAGATGATGATGCTTCTGGTGCAATGATTGCCAGGTGATGTGAATTTCATCTCTCTGTACGTCAAGATGCGTGTATATGTATGTCATTGGTAGTCTCCATTATAAGAATTCACTGATGTTAGTGCATGTACATGGGAGTTTGTTGTTTTCATCATTCTTGGTAAATCGGTTGCTGTTGGCTGTGTAATAAATCAAGTTCACCCTCTGAAGGCCTGTATTGGTCTGTTATAGTTATCTACTCTTGAAATTTGATCTTTCAACTTTAGTGGTTTGTCAAAGCCATGGTAGCGTGTTTCTCCGCTTTTGGACATCAGGTGTATCAGATGCGGTTCCTGCTGCCTTTACTTGAAGTGGCAAGATCATTGTCCAATAAATTGCGTGACAAACTTGGTTATACACAATATCTAAAGCATGAACCTGGCTTAATTATAATCTGACAAACTTATGTTCAACATGCCAGTATCTTGTGCAGAAAACGTCTTGGTAATAACATCGTTTGATGGTGAAATACGGGAGGCATTTTTCTCGTTTCAGAGCAGGTTTAATCACATTACTTGTCTGTAGCCAGTTGCTTGGAAGAGGTGTTTGAGTGTGTGGTACTGGTTGTTTTTTAAAGTGATTTTTTACTTGAAAATATATTAAAATAATATATTTTTTTTAAAAAATATTTTTGATATCAACACATTAAAATAATTTTTTTTAAAAAAATTTAAACAAAAACAAAACTTTTAAATTTTTCTCAATTTCTATTTGGAATGGAATACCACACAGTGTAAATTTTCTCTTTGGCATTTTTGTCTCTATTGTTTTGGATTCTATCTAACTTGACTTCTTTTTTTTTTTTTTTTTGTAAGAAAAAAAATTTAAACTCCTGGGATCCTATGCATTCTATGTTTTGCGTAGTTAGTGGATTCGTCATTCGTTTCTTTCGAACTGAAGAATCTAGTTGAATGGACCACCGACCTACAAAATGATTCACCCGACGTGTAATGCAATACAGGGTTCTAGAATTCGATAACATTATCATTTGTTTTTGTGATAGTTTTCAAATAGCCATGAAAGATTTGATGATGCAATACGCATAACAAAAGATTTCCCAGGTGGAATCCATAAATTAAGTTGGTTGGTGCAGGGCAATTGCCCTAAGGAAACAATGAAACGAGTCTTTCAAAACAACCTGTGAGTTAAATTAACATGCCATTAGGAGATAAGTGCTTAAATGACCAGCACGAGTACATCCTGGGAGAGTAAGGACAGAAGTTGCTTTCTACGCATGGCAACTGAAAATAAGGTTTCTTTGAGCATAGCTTAAAAAGTTTTGGCAATTACGATCTGCTTTGCTGTAGAGTACTGTGTGCTTCATTAGTTTTCTACCAGAAACAACAGGAGTTAATGGATAGTGCAATCAGGATTATCCCAGACCTTTGGTGCGTTCTTCATTGTTTGATGGCTCGTCAACCTGGTTGCTGGATTGGCTTTGGCTAGCCTTTTTGGTGTTAGGAGGCTTGAAAGCTGCAAGCTTTGCAAGCTCATTGACTTCATCAGCAATTTCTTTGATTCTTGCTGCCGTTTCTGTTAGCATAGATACCAGTGTTGCTAGTGGAAGAATGTCCATGACAGATGATGGCGTAGCGGTTTTTCTGATAGGCTCTGCTTTGGCATCTCCATCCGATGTTGAGGATGGTGTGGCAACAAGGTGGTTAGGAAGAGATTTCATGGCGTTTTCAAGTTTTAGTACTGCAAATTGCATCTCTCCAATTGAGAAATCTATTTCTGATGATTTTCTCATGGTCTTAACTGTAGTAGCCAATTCTTTCAAGACAAACGAAGCAGAGGAGCTCAATGTGATGCAGGCATCACTGAGATGCCTCCTTAGAAGCTCAGGTGCCTGTTGCCAAACATTAATGTTTCCAGTATAAAAGTCTGGAGAAAGTACTTGAGAGTACGGAGGCAAGAATACCTGAAAACTTGGATAGAAGTGAGTTCCATTTTCAGGCTTTTACCTTAATTTCTGAGTTTAGGCAGCCATCGAGAGTTTCAATGCAATATGCGCAGCTTCGCAGCGACGCCCCGACCTTTAGGTACTGCTTCCATGGATGCCGGAAGTTGAATCGACCATGTGCAGGCTCCCATCTTGCAAAGCCAGCCTACGCATTTTAAGGGGAAGTTTATCAACCATTGCAACAAGTTTTCTTAAAATCTATTGCTCAAATGACTTGAGTTGGTTAGTAACCTACCATAGAATCTTCAGCTGCCTTTGAATTAAGAACACATTTATAGCCTCCAATTTTCTTCCAAGAATCTCCAGCACTGCAGTCTGTAAAATACTCAGCAATACATCCTGCAATTCATGTTAGCAGTTATATTGTCATTCTGTTGAAATAGATGAATTCAATTTTCATGGTTGGCTGTGTGCACATACCATCTAATGCATCAGCAAGCTTTTCCAGGTTACGATGAATCAAATTGTGAAGCTCTTTGCCAGCCCAGATTGGATAGAATAACATGCATATGAGAACGCAAAGGGAGGCCCCAATAGCAATTGTGGACAACCTCTGATGTGCAACATCAATCAATTTATCCACGCGATAACCAGAAACGGACACTAAGCTAAAGGTCAGGATGAAAATCAAAACACCATAATCAAATCGGGCTTTAACGGATGGTATAAACCGCGAAAAGGTTGCTGCTGAAGCTGTAACTTAGACAAGGGTGTGTGAGTGGACGCAAGTCATAAATGGAACAAGACAGAAAACAAAAGGAAGAATCGCAAGGGGAGGAAATCTGTTTTGGGAACAGATTCTAACTCACCAAGAAGGAAAACTGAGATTCCAAGAATTATGGGCTCGAGTTTATCTCCAGAGTGACTTGCAGCCCAATGAACGCCAACGCCAAGTGAACCAGCAAGGAAAGTGCCTATTGCTCTGTTAATACATTTATATAGTGTTGCCCCTGCAAGACAGACAGGTTGCAATTATTGTTTCGAGCCTAGAGTAGTTCTTAATAAAGGAGATATTAACTTAAAAACAGAAATAAAGTAAAGCTCACAAATAGCTGCGATTTAATTTGGAGTACTAACCCACAGTGTATTCAAAAACTACCACAACTGTCATAATCGCCCACATAGCATTCCCTCCAACGCCTTCATACAAAGGCCTCATATAGTAGAAGAGTGACACGATAGTTAGTGTCACCCCTACTTTGAGACAATGGATAACCTTTTTAGGCTCAGCAACCGCTATGTTCCTAGCCTTCTCCAAAAAATTCCAAATTTTCAACATGAATTCTCCCAGCAGACCCTTCAACCATGACCAGATTCTGTGGACTAAACCAGTCTCAGGCTGTAGTATCTCTGATGTCCCATTACGTACATGTATCCTCCATTCCAGTTTGTTTGGAGCTCTATTTCCCATCACCATTTTGAAAACTTCACAAAAATGGCAAATTAAGATAAGATTGGTAGGAGAAATCTGATAGATGTAGCCAAGCGGGTTGTTCTTTTGAATCAATTTTTGCTATATTAGCGTCTTCTAGCAAAAGGGATGTATATAGCTAGCCAGAGAAGCTTCAATAACTCGGTTTTGATAGGCTTTGATAGGCTTATTTTCCATGCAACCTATAGCTCGGTTGTTGGTTAGGCTTGAGTTTAGCTAACACTGACAAAGCATTTATATACATGCCAGCCTCTACTCCGTACCTAGCTAGCTAGGTCCTCAAAACGTAAATCTGTAAAAAGGTAGATTCTAGCACAAGAAACTTTCTGTGGTTCTTGGTAGGTAAATTAAAACTAGCTAGGGTGCGTTTGACACGTTAGTGGCCAAAGATATGCAATTCTTTATGGGCCAATGCTTTTCTTAGAAGAGCACAAAGAGCACGTATATACAAGAGATAACATGACATGGCCTTAAAAAATGAGTCCAGCTTTTGCCAGCAAACGTCATCGCATTGTGCCTATACCTAACAAATTGTAGTGATATCCTCGCGCTCCTATCCTTCTGCACAAGTGGCTGTTTTATTAAGCACAGAGATCCTCTTATAGTCCTGGCAATGTCGTCTTCGAGATAACAAAGTCGGAAACAACATAGATGCATTATAATGCACTCAAGAATTTTGTTTCTTTTATTAAGCACATCGAATCATCTTAGAGTCCTGGCAATTCCGTGTCTGAAAAACAGCAATTTACCAAAGGATATTGCTTTTATATATATATATATATATATGATCGCTTGTCATCCATATAGTTATCATGTACCTGTAGTTTTGAAACCTTATTCCTAGATGATGATATTTTTGCACTTGTCGTTACCAATCTCAACTAGTCATTTAGCATAACTAGGAGGGTGTTCGGAACTAGACTGAAAGTTGTTTTTTAAAATGTTTTTTATTTAAAAAATATATTAAAATAATATTTTTTTATTTTTTAGAATTTATTTTTTGATATTAGAACATCAAAATGATCCAAAATACAAAATAAAAATCAAAGCTAAAAAAAAAACTCAAAATTTTTCAAAAGCGCTGAAATGCCAAACACCACCATAACTAGTTTAACATTAACTTGAATATAATTTAATTTGCTTTCATGGTCAAGTCAAGTAGCATTAACTTGTAATCGAGTGGGATGAAAAAAAATACCACTAGTAAATTGCAGTGATATTTACCAATGAAAAATAACATCGTTGTTTTCGATGGTATTCGCAAACAAACATTTTCATTAGTAAATACCGAGGGAATTATAGTTGAAAATCAATAAATGAAAAAAATAGAAATACGTGTCAGTATTATAGATGGAATTACAAATGAAATATAATTGTCGCTAATATCCATAGGTGAATCCTTCAGTAATATTTAAGTTATAACTTGCCAGACAACCCTTCATTTTCCCCTCCTTCATTTCTTCTTCTTCTTCTTCTTTTTATAGAAAATAGCACCCTTCCCTCTTCTATTTTGTCACAAATCAAGCTCTCATCATCACAAATTCAACCACTCAACACTTAGTTTATCAATATCTCCGTTATGGTTCAATTTTGTTTTAAGATTCACCATATCAAGTAAACAAAACTACCTGTTTTCTGTTTTTTATTGTAACCCTTTTTTTTGTTAATTATTTGGTATTTTTATGTAGTATATGTAGTTTTATTATGTGTTTACTTGTTCTATAGCTTTTTCCTATAGAAATTTGTTGTATGAATGTATGATTTGTACATGTTAAAGTTTGTTTAAGATTTTGAAAAATTATTCTTGTTTGTCATTTGATGAAATTGAGTTTTATAATTTTATAATTTGTAATGTAGGTATTTTATAATGAAATAAATAATGGGTTATTTAATGGGAAAATTTCATATTTTATCAATTTTATCATTAATTTAAAGATTTAGGTAAATTGGGAGGAATTTGATTTTTTTTTGTTGAAAATTGATAATCATTAAAGGACACTATTAAAATAGATTGAATAATTTTGAATTCAACTAATTATAACTAATTATTTGGGTATCGATAATTTATTTAGTTAACATTATTAATTAAAACATCTTGTCAACAATATTTTATATAGATTTCATATAAGTAATGGATGATTGTTCTTGGATATATTGAGTTTCACCTAAAAGGTTACGCTGGATGAATTATTGTAATGAAGTTGGGGGTTTTATTAATTATGTACTATCTAATTTGAGAAATATTAGTGGAGGCGATATTGGATGTCCATATAAAAGGTGTAAAAAAAGTTTCTCAATCTAGATGTTATTATGATGCATCTTCTACAAAAAAGGTTTATGAAAAAATACTTGTGTTGGTTTACTCACAGAAAACCATATGTTCCTTACGATACCATGCATGGCAAAAAAGATGATTGGGTCAACTTCTAATTCTAGCAATGTGCATGAAGTTGTAGATAATAATAGTAATCATTATAGAAGTATGATTATAAATGCAATGAGAATGAATTAAGGTTATATAGGTGAATGTTTAATCGTAGATGAAGAACCAAATCCAAACATAGCTAGGTTTTATAAACTTTTGAAAGATTTTGATGAACCATTTTGGGATGAGTGCACAAATCACAGTAAATTATTGGTCGTTGCGCAAGTATTCATCATCAAGTCAGATCATGAGCTGATTGAGGATGGGTACGACAGAATCGTCGAATATGTGAAAAGCATTTTACCTGAAGGGAATAGGCTAAAAGAGAAGTTTTATGATGTTGGATCCATGATGAAACCTTTTGTCCTGTGATACTAGAAAACTGACATGTGTCTAAACTTTTACATGTTTTACTAATTTGAAAATGTAGATTTGACTAAGTGAAAAACTTATAGGTATGCTCGGTATAAACCTAGAATTGGAAGGGGAATGACTCTTTTTGCACATAAAAAACTAATATACTTCCCAATCACTCTTAAACTGCAAATATTATTTATGTCTTCAAAGATTATTGAGAACATGACATCATTTACATGATGCAGTAGATAGAGTCATGGTGCACCCTTCTAATGATAAAACTTGAAAGAAGTTTAATAAGGTGCATCATTGATTTTTAATGGAATCATGAAATGTATGTTTTGGGTTATTTGTTGCACCATATTCTTTATTAGCCGGTGATACTCATGATTTACAACTTGTCACTAGGAATGTGTATGAGTAGAAAGTTCATATTTTTATCTACAATCATACTTGATCCTAATAGTCTATGTAGAAATATAGATGTTTGTTTTTGACTATTGATTGATGAGTTAACTAGTTATGGTCATTTAGGACTTTGACGTATGATGTCTCGAGGGAACAAATTTTTTAGATAAAAGCAGTTTTGATATGGATTATTAATGATTTTTCTGTGTATGAGATGGTTTCTGGTTAGAACATGAATGAAAAATTAGCATGTTCATACTATATGAAAAATAACAAGATCTTCACCTTAAAAAATAATGGTAAAACATCTTTTTTTTTATTGCCACCAGACTTCTTTTTTGTATTGTCTTTTTATTGAAACTCACATGTGAAATGAGGACCATCGAAAAGGGGTAAACAACTTATGGATAAACGAGCTTAGAAGTTTATGATAAGTTTAAATTTGATGACTTGTTTTTTTTATTAGAAAGCATATAACACCTGATTACAGAGGAGATATTGGAGTGATTCTTCGACCCATCCAGAACTCGATCTGAATTTATGGTTTGAGGTTTGATCATCTGGTAGATTTGATAGAAATCAAGTTTATGGTATCTTCAACACTGTGGATGAGGATATGTGGATGACTCGTAGTGTATTAACCATTGGTTCCTCACCATCAGGTTTGAGCCAATAATCTTTGGTTATCTAAGCAATTGTATGAGAACAAGTTAAAACTTAGACGACTCGAGTTAATGTTGAGATGACCTAACTTAGGTCTGAGACAACTAGCCTGAGGGATAAAGTGAATGTCCTTGAGCAACTATTGTCAACCCTTAGCGGTACATGTGGTCTACCTCGTTGCCCTCCTGGTTCTGGTGAAGATCCATCTCCGCCTCCGCCTTTTTGATCTCAAGTTTCTGTCTATTAAATAAATTGTATTCAATAATATTTTTAAATTACTAATAAAAATCTAGTTTTCTATTTTAGTTTTATTCTCTTTTTTTTAATTTTCCTTATTTTTTTTATTTTATTTTTTTTAAAAAAATATTAAATACAATGTTGGCGGAATTACTAACAAACTTTGAATCACATATGGAATGATCGATGAAATAAGTCATTAAGAAAGTTCTAGAGAGTTGGAAAAAATTACAAAACTTTACCACTAACAATTATAGGTGCAATTATCAATGGACTAAGTTTCTCAAAAAGTTCTAGAGAGTTAAATTTTTTATTATAGAACTTGCCACTATTAGATGCAAATCTCTAATGGTTTAATTTCATCGATAATATGCTTATGATCATTGATGGAATTACCAATGGTTTATCCAGTCAGTAATATGCCATAATAATCGAAGGAATTACTGACAGAATGAATGCCGATATTTTTTTTATTTGATGCTTTTTTTTCATCTGTAAATTCATCGATAATTATATTACTGATTAAATATTTTCCAACAACAATTTGCCATTTGTAATTCTGTTGGTATATTTTTTACAATATAATCAATGTTCAAATATTGATAGATTATTCCATCAATGCTAAGCAATATTCTGGCAGTATCAAGTGTTGTGATTAGCTCGTCTACGAATGTATAGTGTCATTGTCTTAGAACAACTTGATAATTAATTTGGTTTTAGAATCATTCCCATCCTAGCTAATTAAACCAAGTGAAGTTCTACAATAACTATACATGTAATTGTAATAAAAGAAGTTGAGATTTTTTTATCCAACAAAAAAAAAAG
>Ga0325410_1000973_pt1 | contig 30960 bp, 16 predicted proteins | sample PopdelMetagenome_16_FD_206182 | JGI IMG/M metagenome (GOLD analysis project Ga0325410, IMG submission 206182) | Populus deltoides microbial communities from Bellville, Georgia, United States - Xylem-PdIQD-R3 | ecosystem: Host-associated > Plants > Phyllosphere > Stem > Wood/Secondary xylem...
TTTATTATCAGAACCCTAAGAAGAAGTGAACAAAATCCTGGACTCAAATTAAAAGACTATAAAACAAACTTATGATATTATTGGATCAACAAGCATATGTAAATGGTTTAAGCACATGAATGAAGACCAAAATACCCAAGGTTTGCTCTCTATTTTCCTATTTACATTCTGCAGACATGGAAAGATTTTAGAAAAGAGAAGCTCTAAAGAAACAAAGGATTGTTATTATTATTTTTATAACAAGCATCAATTGTGCTTCCCTCATGACAGCATTCAGTTTAATCTTATCAACACACACCACGGAACAACTCTCTAGTTTTGAGAAGTTTTTAGTCACAGTAAGATGTGGTAATAACTGCTAGATAGTGCAAGTTGTAAAATGCCTATCACTACACAGGAAAATGAACAACTCATTCTGATTGAGATGAATATGCAACGTCTATACATTCCAACTCCAAAACAAAACAAAAAATCAAGATTTATAAACATCATTTACTCCATGGAAACACATCAAGTACTAAGATGGACTATCATAAGGAAACAAAGGATCATCATCATCATAATCTTGCTTTTGTTCCTAAAACAACACTAGATTGCAGATTTATTGATTTTTTATAATAAAAAAAACCCTGTATTGTAATAACAAGTCACTCTTAGCTTGAACATCTCAAGTTCATGAATTACCTAATAGCTTGTTTAAGGATTGCAGCAATTAATCTTTGGACAAAACATGGATTGCCATTAGATCAAAGACACTTCCTAACAAACCTGTGTTTATTCATAATTATATATATATATATTGCAGACTTGGAAAAGCTACTTAGATGATGATATATTCTTCCTAAATTGTAATGAGGAGATGGTACATATTCAAGATTAAATTTTGTAAAGAAAGACAAATGATGTATTAGCCAAAACTTACAATATCTGTGTTGTTTCTGTTGTCATGAGAACTAAAAATTTTGGTGACTAGAAAAAAATTTATGCACTGTTAGCCTTTACTAACAGTTATCTTTCTGTTTATTTTTGCTACTAGAAAAAGCAACTTCAACAAACTCAGGTTTATATACAAGGAGACATTGGTTATAAATTTTTGGAAATACATACATACTGTGGTGGAGAAATGGATACTGTTTTGACACAACTGTATCCTTAATTTGATGCAGATATATACCAAGAAACAATACGAATTTAAGGATAAAACCAACATATGTAACATGTTATCATCAAAGAAATTACTCATACCTGGTTTAGTAGAACTAAAAGCCTCTGGTGTGACCATAGAACTTTGGATGATAATGAATTGAAGTTGTGGAAATTGTCGCCAAATCTGTAATTATCTTGACATTGTTGCTACTGTCCCAATACTATTTCTATCTTTATTTCTCTTGTTCTTGTCTTTTTTCTTAAGTTCAAGCAAGACTTCTAAGTTGATTTCCAACTCTTCCCTACAATAAACTTCTCCATAAGAACTTTGGAACAAATTAGGGTAGTATAAGTGTTATTGTCAAATTCCTATCTTCTTTCTTTTCTTGCTAACCATATTTTTTGTTTCTTCTCCCCTCTCAATTTTTTGTGCCCCTTTCTTATTCTCATCTTTACTATTTATATGCATAAGGAATGAAGAAATTCAGGGCTACAATCACTCAAGTATCCCATTAAAGGCCATTGGAACGTTTCAGAATCTTTTGCGGGTTTGGTGTTTTGCAAGGATTGTGGGGATGATTTATGGCATTAAAACAAGATTTTATCCATTAGAAACGTATTTGGAACGCTGAAAACCAATTTCCACATGATTGTATCTTATCTGGAGATCAATCATAACTGAGGATTGACGCTAAAGATTGCTTGAAAAGGGGTTGTTTTTTGGTAAGATGTCGTTTCACTTCTCTCTTTTTTCTTCTTTTGTTTTTTGGATTCAACTTATAAAAATGCTGTTGTTTTTGGAAAGGCTAACAATTCAATCCTGTCCTACAATTTTCAACCTTTTTCATTACAATCCTTGTCTTTTTAGATTTTTCAATTTTCATTCAATTAGAGTTTTAATTTTAGATTTTCTTTTCAATTCAATCCCTAAATAAATTAAACAGACCGTGAATTTATTCCACTTAAGTCTTTGGTTCCCAAAATTATGCATTTTAGGTCAATTTTATCATAAATCCCATTTTTATTTTCAATCGTGTGCCTTAAATTGGCCATCTGTATCAAATTCACCCTTGGTTTTTTAATTTTTCAAATCTTAGCCAAATTAAGCCATTTCCCTTCAATTTCTCTTCATTGGAGTCCACAATCACAATCCAAACCATTCCTGTATTTTTTAAAATTTCCCAAAATCAATTTTTAATTTGTGAAACTCAATTATTTGTTAAATTTTACCCCTAACTATATATATTTTTCATTTTTTAAAACTTAATTTGACACGTAAAATTAAATAAAAATGAAAAAAATAAACAAAATTATTAGAATTGACTGAATTTATTAAAAAGGCCTTTTTAGATTTTTTTTCTATTTTTGGAATATATATAAAAAATGGAGGGGTCAAAATTAGGTTATTATAACATTTTTGTAAATCAACTTGAAATTTGTATTGTTCATTATTTGCATCCCAACACACAAATCAAGAATTGTACATGTAAAAGACTCAAGTAACTTAGACATCTGAGTGTGAGGAGACACGAGAATAAGATGTGTATACCTCTTAGGTTTGTGATCATGAACACTATATGATTGAGGTTGTAAAATGGGACAAACACTAATCAAAATATGAGTAGATATAGATCTGACATAACTTAGTAAATTGGAATCATCCTTATTTTTTTAATCATGTATAAAAGGTAAGGATATAGAGACCTTAGCATATCATTTAAAATTTATGACATGCTGGATGCAGAGTATAAGAATTAAGGAATTATGGATTTCATAAGGACAACTATTTTGAGACTCCTCTATTATTTCTTTAGTCACTCTCACTAGAGAGTTTCTTCAAACTTCCTCTACAACTAAAACAGACACAACAAATTTTTCTTAAGCCTTATTCCAAAACACATTTGAATTTATTATGTCAATTCCTTTTTCTTTCGTATTTTTCCTTTATGTCTTATTCCTATCGTTAGGCTTTGAAAATAAGCAGATAAATTGGAAATTTCTACATTTAAAAGTGAAAGAACTTGAATTTGATCGATCATAATTGGTAACGTCCAGATCATATAGTCATAGCCTAGCCAAAATAACATATCCTACATCTATTATAATCACATCACACCAGATCTCATTATGATAGTCTAGGAATTTGATGGGGAAATATATATCTCCTTAAGTACTATAGAGGTATTATAAACCCATAACACATTATGTGGCTTAAGATAGGGAACAAGGTTTAAGCCTAAGAAAGCTATAATATTTAAAGATACTGTATTGATACAAATCTCATTATCAATGATGATCTTGTAACTTTTATCCTTACAATTGATATAGGTATTAAAGATATCAATTATTCTCCAATCTTTAGTTCTCTCAGGTTATGTCAAGGCAAGTCTAATTGAACCTAACTTAGTTGTCCCAAACTCTATGATGTTTTACTCATGAATGGATCAAAAGATATCACTAGTTTAGTTTTATACTTGTACATTGTCATCCATGATAATCTTTTTATTAAAGACCCATATATATGCAATGGGTTTTATCTTTTTAGATAGATCAACTAAGATCTATACCTAGTTGATATATATATGGAACCCATCTTAGACTTTATGGCCTCAAGCTATTCCTTCGAATCAATATTAGATATTGCTTTCATGTAGTTGGTAGGCTCATCAAGTATAACTCGTCATTTTCAACTTCTATAAGAAGTCCGTTTCTCATTGGTGCATGACATGTCCTACCAAATCTTTAGAGTTTTTATATTTTTTGAGATTTAAGTTGAACATCCAATGTTGTAGTCTTAGGCTTAGGTTCTAGATATCATTTTGTGATTCTTGAACTTCTTCAAGTTCTATTTTCCTCTTACTTCTCCTTTCAAAAACAAATTATTTCTTTAGGAAGGTAATTGTAACACCCTTTAATTCATAGTATTCATAAAGGAACTTTGAGCCTTAAACAAGGTAGTTTTTTTTTAATTTAAAACTAATCTTACAATTCAAATAATATAATCATACAATCATTATGATTTATTACTCTTAGATCTTTACCAAAATTTCAACAAATTTTTCTTTATTCGTGTCATTAATTAATTTTTCTCTTCTTTTAATAACCTAAATAAAATTCAATTGGGGTCTTAAATCTCGTAAACAAACAAATCATATTTAAGTATTGGCATCGTGCCTCTCAATCAAACAATCATCATATTAGACAAAATATACATTTTAAGTATTCATTTGAACATATAAAACAATCACTTTTAACTTTACATTTATGATTAATTACACAACTAAAAATCTAGGTTGTCCAAATTCTACTTATATTATCTAATTATTTTTTAAAAAACATGTCTAAAAGATAACTTAATTTGTTACAACAATTTTGGTACAATAATCCGTCTAAGTGCTACCCATTTGATAAGTTCAATCAATAGCAAATAGAGATATGAAAAACCCCCCGAAAATATAGGTTCAATATTAAACCAGTTGGTCAGAAATTAACATTCTTACATAAAAAGACTCTTCAGTCCATACTAAATAATTCTTATCATGCTATAAGCAACACATTTATTATCAAGTACACTTATTAACCATGTTACTTCTATCTTTTACAATTCTCATACCTCACTTTCCATTCCTCAAGTTGCATTATTATTGTCCATTCATCGGTTAACATTAATCTCTACTTTTCTTTGATACAATTCATTCTTCTTATCAAAATAATTAAGAATTTCATCTTATTTAAGGATCTATTTAAGATATTTGCTTTATCAATCCTTACCTCCAAGGTTCATGTAATTCATATTCATGTCCACATGTTTATCTTTATATTATATGCTTGAAACAAGGTGAATTCATTCTTAGTGCTTATGTCCAGTACGCTCTTCAGAAAAATGGATTATACTCCTTGTATTATCCTGCAATACCCCTATATATTCATCAATACTGCTTTTATCTAATCATACACACTAATTATTCAGTCATCACTTTTTTTCATATTTTAATCCATATTCAACATTGCATCCTCCATCATTTTGTTCAAATATTTCCTATTCATATAATAACTCATACATTTACATGCACACACTTACTATAACCTTAAAGTTTACACTTTCCCACATCCCTTGTCATAACTTTTCTTTCTTTTTTATTTGGAATTACCTTACCAATAGACTATCCATGACTTATGGACTAATATATAGGCCATCTCATAATATATGTAAATCACCTTAATAACCCTCATTGATTTCTCATTCACTCATTTAAAGCCTCCCGAAGTTACATTCCTTATTTCGCTCTCCAAAACATCTCAGTTCCTAACAAAATAACTCCATAAGATATCATATAAGATTGTCTAACACAACCTTTAAATACTCCATGTCACGCTATCAGAGCAACCCCAATACATGTTTTGCTAAAATGTCAAAACAACCATTGGATATGCCTTTTCACAATATCAGACAACCCTACCTTGTACCGTACAAGGATGTCAAAACAATCTTTATCAAACCTTGTTATGCTAGTCAAAAATATCCATCATCTTTTTATGATCATGCTGTCGAAACAGCTACCACTTACACATAACCATTTTATCAAAATAACCATTTTTAGCATCACCATTAAACTACTTATCCATGTAATGTTGTGGATTACACCTAATCCTCTAACATATAATTATCACACAACTCAATTTCTTTCTTTTGTTCTTTCTAATAACTTTTCATAGAATATTCAAGTCTTTCCTTCTTTGTTACATCCTTTGAATTCAATCTTAAATACATCACTACAATGTGCAGTCATCCATCCATCCTCAATATCAGAGTACCTAACATTATTGGTCCTCACCCTTATGGTTTACTAACTAATTAAATCATGGTATCAATATTGACTAACACCATCATTCCTTTACCATACTTGTCATATTTTTTCCTCTCTTTTTTCTAAGTCATTACACAAGCTTTTTTTTTTTTTTTCCATTACCAATCTAACCTTTAACCTTCATCTTCATGGGTTTATCCATATTCTGGCTATCCTTCACGGATGTCAATCAATCCGGTGAACCCTTATGGTTGCCACTAATCTGACCATCCAACATGAATGTCAATTAATCTGGCGAACCCTAATGGTTGCCAACAATTCGACCATCTAACATAGATACTAATTAATCTAGTGAACCCTTACAGTTGCCAACAATTTAACCATCACACACAGATGCTAATCAATCTGGCAAAACCTTATGGTTGCCAACAATCCAACCATCTCATACAGATGCCAGTCAATTTAACCATCCCACATCAATGCCAATTAATCTAACCATTCCCAATAAAGGCCAATCAATCCCTTAATCTTGTCGTTGCATCTTACTTTTCCCTTATGCTTTTAATATTCACACATTTAAAGAATTTGTAGTTATAAAATTACATAAATCTTTATGGGTATTATAAGGTACCGAACACCTATCTAGTGTCTATAATCACCTTAAAGCTCCAGTACACTGCTCAAATACAACAACCTCTCATGTACCAAACAAGTTTCAAAACATCAAAACATGTCAAACCAAACAAGGAACCCTTTCTTAGTTCCCCCAATGACTCAAATTTACATCAATCCATTAAGATATATTCAAATTTAACTAGTTTTCAGACTTCAACTTATCCCTTTTATATAGTTTCTTAACCCATACAACCAAATCCTTTTTACACACGGTAAATTGCCATTTAACATATATTGTCAGTTTAGTTTTACGTATTACGATGATTTCTATCTCTCTTTTTCTTTTTATTTCTCATTTTTGGCTAAATTCACCCTTTTTATTTCATGACGTTTATTTCCATTTCTTTTAGCTAAAACACTACACTAAGTTGTAGCACACATTTTAATAGGAGTTTAAGGCATTTTATCATAGAACGAATCCATTTCCTATGGTTCATCAATTATGACTAAAACCATTCCTTTAACTTGTCATATGTTTTTCTCCAAATCTTTCATTTAAATCCCTTTGAAACTATTTAATGCATTCTTATTAACTCCTTTAAACAAGCATTTGAACGCAACTGTATCCCTTTTTTTTATCCATTATTTTAGCCAAACCATTCCCTTGGTGTCTAAAGGTTTCTTTTGATTTTTTTTTTGTTCAATGTATTCATTCCATATATACATGACAATTATCATGAAACCCCCTCACCCTTTTTGCAACTAATATTCACACAAAATCAATCATTCCTTAAAACATAGTTCTTAATCAAATGGCTTATTTTTAGTCAACCTTAGGTCATCCTTCAATTTTATCATAGAAGCTCACTAAAAATGAAATCAGTTTGCCCTTTAGTACACATTAAATACATCAATCCACTTAATGTAATAAACTTCATATTCTTAACCCTCTTGATAAATGACATGAAAATATTCTTTTGAGTTCTTTTTATTTTTTCAGTTAAGAATTCATCTAGCATTCATCAAAACATCGCAATTCACCTTTTAATCAAATATTTTAAACACAATTCAATTTTCATCCTTAATTCCTACACTAGGTTGAACCTCACTCTTGTAATACAAGGGATTATTTTCAAAATCTTTTGAAATTGAACCCTTATCCAATCATTTAACGCTTCACATAACATAATTCAACACAATTAACATGAAAATTAAATCAACAAAATCAAATTCTTCTTCTTTTAGCCTAGGCCAAACCTAGCATCAAAGAATCCCTAGATTTCTCTTCAAGTTTCACGCAATCAAAGTTAATCCACATAAGATTTATATCAACCAACACTTAATTAATTCATTTAAATCAAGAATTTAAAGCGAACTCAACCCTCTTAAATTTCTTAGTTGGTCGAACCTCACCCTCACATGTTTAAAGGTTTCTCTTTTTAATTTACTTAAAATTGGACCAAACCCATTCATTTTCCATCTTAATTAACCCATTTCATCACAATTTAAACAACAATTCCATCACAATTCATCAAACCTTATGATTACAACAATAACCATAAACTAAAATTCTTAGAAATCATGAAGAAACTAGTTTTAACTTCAGAAAGATTACCTCTTAAACTCAATAATTTCAAGCACTCTTTCAAGTTAATTCCAAACTTCCTTCATTTCTTATAAATCTTGAAAGTTTTCTCTCTAGCTTTACACCTTTTTTTTCTTGATTTATACTCTTAAAAACTCATTTAAATCATGTTTACTTTAAATAAAATGGTTGATTTTCACTAAAAAGCTCTTAATCAAGGAATAAATCACTTATATTTTGATGAAAAATAAAGGACTTTCCATCTTCATGGCTGCTGAACATTCTAGGTTGTTTAAGCTTATTTAAAGAGGTAATTGTTCCTCTATTTATAATTTTTCCACTCATTTTGTCTTTGTATGTTTTTCATGTAAATTACTTGTTTGTCTAATTAAATTGCAAGTCCTTCTCAAACACTGATCAATATAAAATTTTAACCCAAGGTAAAAAAAAAATGCTAGAAGACTCCACAAAAACTTTCAACTCAATCTGATAGTCGGATTAAGTGTGCTATAGTTTAGAGTAGTTCATGATTTTTCCTCAAAAATCCAAGTTTCCTTGTTCAAGCCTCACATAAATCTTATCAAATATTTTAATGAATCCTCGAGACCCTTTTTTTATTTGAAATATATTTATTTTTTAATTTTACCATTTATTTCATTTACGGATCATTTCATGATAACATTATCGATTTTTAATTGATGCTTACACCATCACTCTTTTCTTTTCTTTTGTATTATCCTTTCATTATCCATCGAAACCCATTACCGGTTTCACCAACGTTACAAATTCTGAACCTAAAATTTATAATTCTCTTTTTAGCCCTATCAATACCTTTAAATTTATTCATGGATGCCATCCCCTTTGTTATATGTCACTTATTTCATTATTTTCCTCATTTGACCTTTATCTTTTCATCTTAACTTTCCATTACATGATAGGTCCTATTACATGATAGGTTTTTTTTGATATATATATATATATATATATATATATATATATATGACTTAGCTCCTAGGTTTTTAGATATAAAATGCTTCACATAAGCGTCATATCTTTAAATATTTAAGCATGATAAGTTTGCTCTCCTATCTTTTCATATCTTATATGGAGTCTTATCAATAGATTTTATTGGAGCCTTGTTCAAAAGGTAAGTTGCAGTTTGTAGGGCATAACCCTAAAAACAAGGTGGAAGGTCTCCATAGTCCATAGTAGTTATAAACTTAAGATAGGACACTAGATGACTACTCCATAATTGCATGCAACATTAGCATAAAGATGCAATGAGATCACATTAATTCTTACAAGTAAAATCCAGTACAAAGATAAAACTAATTTTGAAATTTGTTTATTTTTTCTATATTAATCAAGACTATAATATATCATAAAAATTATAAGCATGCAATGCTAGACCTTTAAGTGTGAATAGTTAATCAAATAAAAATCACAACTTTCCACGAGTCTCGGAAAGCTCTATAAATGATAAAAATGAATAATTACTATATATAAATGGCAACATTGATTTGGTGAGCAAAAATATAAAGACAAAATGCAAGATGTATTTTTCAAAATATTATTTAGGCACAAATATTACTATTAATGATTATTTGAATAACAAGTGTAATACCAAAGAAATAGAATTCAACAAATCAAAAGATTAAGTATTTTTTTTTTACTAAAATGCTTAATATTTATGATAGACTAGAATAATACAACTTATTGTGTAATAATGTTGTCATATTGTATCAACTTATGTTTTTACCGCGGTATCTTTTATCACTTCCTTTTTTCTCCTTTTTTTTAGTTTTTTAAATATTTTTTTACTGTGACTTTCTTATCAATTAATTTTTTATTTAAATCAAGATAAAATAATATTACAAATTGTTCAATCAAGATAATTGAAAAGGTCTCAATCTCTTTAGATTTTCTCACCTCTCAAATACCTAGTTTTTTCTCACTCTTTGACATCTTTGATATCAAACACTCTCTCACCACTCAAACACCTAATTTTCTCCTTCATTTTCTATCCTTATCGATTTCTCTCTCACTGGTTGATTTCAATCTTCGCTTAAAAAAATGTGTGTCGTGTATACCATATTTACTAAAATATTTTTATAAAAATCATCATCTTACATCAAGCTAGTTGATTTCTATCTTATTTTTCTCTTCGCCAAGATGAAAATTTTGAATACTATCACTTTTTCCATTCTTCTACTCTATCTCTCTTTTGAGATCGTTGATACAACCCCTTAATGATGAGTTGTAAAAATTGCAAATATGGGTTGCTATTTGATTTTTTAGGTTGGAAAAAAAGGAATGGTCAATGGCTTTTTTTTCATAGGCCTTTTAATGAAAAAAAAAAAACATAGGGACTTAAGAGAGGATATGTGATTATTATTGCTACTAATAGAAAATAAAGGAGAGATTTATAATTAAGAGGAAGGATTTAACATAATATATCAAAGCATTTAAATGGTCAGTTACGACATTTTTTTTATTTTTTTTCTTTTTTGCAAAGACAATGCTTGAAGAAAAACTTTATATGGTGTTTGTGGATGATGGTTTTTGCTCTAGACAAATTAGGGAAAGGGCTATAGTAGTTCTATTTTTCAATATAAGGTTGTGGTTGGTCTTGGACTTGTTAATGAAAAAGGTTGTTAGGTTGTTTTGGGTGGCGTATATCCAATAGGTATGGTGGTTAACTCTAGGCTTATGGTTGTAGTGTGGAATTGTTAGTCTTTTTTTAGGTAGTGGGATGAAGAATGTTGAATGAAATTTATATAATTTAAGCAAATGTTATTTGTGTGTTTTGGATCGTTTAGTTGTAAGAATAACTAAAATCCAAAACTCTCAATCCAAAGTTAATAAAGAAAAAAAAAGAGATTTTAAGAGAAGATAAGAAGGAAAAAAAGGGTAAAAGAAAGAAATAGAAGGAAGAAAGAACTGGGAAGAAGAATAGAAGGAGGAGAAGAAAGGGTAAATAAAAGGGGGAGGAAATCTATGATTTTTTCTTAATTCATCATAAATTATCTATAAAAAAAGTACATATAGATAGTAAAACCTACAAAACCAACATATCTAACAATAAATTAAATCAAATTCAACAATTAAACTAAATGATACTCAATTAATAGGTTTAAGCCCAATCACCCAATTAGAGAGTGATGGGTTAAGCTATTCTCCATCATCCTTAATCATAAGTGTGTGTAAATCATGTCTTGGAACTGGTATCCCTACTAAAAACATCCCAAACCCTATAAACTAAACTAATTGAATTGAGACGGTAAGGTAATCATGGATAAATACTATTTTTTTTTATATAAATAAGATATATTTTGATAGTGTTTGGTGTGATGTGGTGTCTATGAATGTGCATCATCTACTGTTAGACAGACCAAGATAATATGATAAAAGTGTTATGCATGATTAATAAAGTAATATGTATACCCTTAATACAAAGGGAAAACATATAGCGTCCAAGAGAGGGGGTAGTTATTGAAGGAAAGGGTAAAAATATATTGTTTCTATCCCAATTTATGAAGAAGAAAGAGAAGAAAAAGATTATATAGAATTAGAATGATGTGAGAAAGGATATAGTTTGGAATAAGCCATTAATGGCTACTGATAGTTTTGTAAAAATTAAGAGTGTTTTAGAAATTGATTCTTGGCCTATTTTATTTGAGAAAGTTAATTGTAAAGTGCTAGAAGTAAATGAAGCATAAGGGTACTAACATTGCTTTTAATAGCGGACAATAATGACAACGTAGGATGGATAGTCAAAACTCGAGGGCAAGTTCTTTCCAATCATGAGAGACTAATGTATGATGTTTTTCATTAACTCCCATCCTTATATTAATGGAAATATATTTCGATCTAATTACTAGATTGGACTGAAATTGCTAGTAGATTCTAAAGGTCTTGTTTCTTATAGAGTTAAAATCTCATAACCATCTGAGGTCGGGAAGGCCTTCAAATAAGGCCAAAAGTTACTATTTTATATTTTGTCATATTTTCTTAGTTGATTTATGATTCTTTTTTTCTATTTGATTTAGATCTCTTTTATTATTTTTCTACCTTTGTTTAAGGTTTTTTTGTAATATATAAGCATCCTAGAAAAGTTGTAATATTCTATTTTAATTAGAGAAAATATTGAGTAATAAAATTTTAAATTAGAGTTTTTATGTTGTGATCTTATTTGGCAAAATTCTATATTGTTTGTGCTTTTTTATTTCTTTATTGCTCTTGTCTATGTTAGTTTTTCATTAAGTATATATCCAACAATTTGAGTATTAATAAATATTAAAAATATCGAGCTAGCTTGAATGATATAAAAATATTAATATTTTTTAAAAAAATAATTAAAAAGTATAACTTGAATAACTCTTTTTTTTTTAATGATTTTATAGAATTATATGGCTTTGGATAGGTAAGCACAAACTAAATTTATCTAATTAGTTAAAATAGAAGCTAAAGCTTCATTTGATTATTCTAATTAGAAACTGCTCTCATTTATAAGAAACAAATAGCATAAGTTTTGTTTAATTAAATGGTGAAATGTCTTTAATAACATGTGATGCAACTCATTAATTTAAATCTATTTTGGTTGTTTTTCCAAAAGAAAATTGATTTTTTAAAAGCTTTTTTTTTTTGAAAAATTGCATTGGCTAAAGTTTTTTTGAGTTGTTCTCTTTGAAATATTGTAATTTATAAGAGCCCTATAACCTAACCCATATATTTTTTTGAAAATATATATTACAATATTATGAATAGCCTATTTGCATGATTTTTTTAAGGTTATGCTATTCTCAACACCTCAACCTAAAAATATCATGAAGCTTGTTGTTAAGAAAAACGCAACCTTATAAATACTTTAATGTCTAATTTTTTGACATTCATTTGAACAATTGAATGTCCAAATTTTGAACATTCATATTAGTGAAGGTTGTGTTGTTCCCAGCACAACCTTTACATCTTTTTAATATTTTAAATTAAATATCAAATAATGTTGAAAGTAAATTTAGTGACTCAAGAGCTAATTTGGACCGATCTTGAAATTAAACCAACTAAAAGTTGATCATCTTATATTTGATTAAATTTTAGTTAACTTGATTAACCTACTTTTACTCGATCTAAACCTAACAAGTTAGTTGTAAGATATATATATATATATATATATATATATATATATATATATATATATATATATATATATATATAATTAAAATAATATCATTTTAGTCCTGTACTTTATAAACTACTGCTTTTCTCTAAAACTGTAACTTTTTTATATTACCAAAACATCATCTCTCTCTTTAAATTTCACTCGAGCATGACTCAACTTGCTATCTTTATCTTTCTTTTTCCCGGTCAAAATCTATAAGTGAGTTCCTTTATCTAATTCATTTTCTCAACACCTATCTTTTTCTAGTTATACAAACAATATAATGGAGTTCAAGTTTTGATCTATAGACAACAGGTTGCAAAAGCATTTTTCCATATCCTCTATTGTCAGTTATTTTTATGAATAAGCATTATGATGTTTGTATGATTTTTTTTTTACCTTTAATTTTTCTAAACCTTTATTTTGTTAGTTTACTTTCAAATCTGATACAGATTGGGTTTGGAGTCACCTATATATTTTTAACTTTACTTCATTTTTTAAACATGAAACAATTATGAATGTATTTTTTAAACATGAAACAATTATAAATGTTGTGTTGTTCTCAATAGTGCAACCTTTACAAAAAAAAATTATTTTATTTTAAAGATTACGCTATTGAGAAAAATGCAACCTTAAAAAAATTATACAAATTATTTTTGAAGATTATCTAACCTCGGATAATGCATTGATATTTTTGTTTTTATGCATGAGTTATCTTGTCTTTTGATGAATAGTTAGAGATAACACTGGTGATCAATCTTTTTATCTCATTTTTTAGAGTATAATGTCCTTGATATTGTGACCATTATCGTGATAAAATGAACAAAATTTAGTGGGATTATCTTTTTTCAATATTCATTTAATTAAGGTTTTAATATTGGATTTTCTTTTCACCTTCAACCCTAAATAAAATTATTGAAACGTTTAATTTGGCTAATTTCTCCAATTTAATCCTTAATTTCTAAAATTATGTTGTTTTAAATAATTTTTCTCTAATTCTCATTTTTTTCTCTTTAATTTCATCCTGATTGAATTAATTAAACCCTTTAATTTGGCTTTCATTTCAAGTTTAGTCATTGGTCATTCAATTCTTTTTATTAGAGCTAAATTAAATAAAAAAAATTTTAATTACTTTTTAATTGAATTCTCAATTATACCCAAAACTATTCCTGAACCTTTTCCATTCGCACTCAATCTTGAGATTATTAAATTTAATTATTTGTCTGATACTTTTTTGGTTACCAATTGTATTTTTATTCCTCTCTTTTTTTTTCTTTTTTTTTATTTCTAACTTAACTTCACACCTAAAAATAAACAAAAGTGATGAAAAATAATAAAATTATTAAAGTTAACTAAATTTATTTAAAAGACAATTTTTGTACTTTTTGAGATTAATGAAAAAATAATAGGTTTAAAATTTGGATTATGATAGCCATGTTGGAGTTGAATTTTCTTTCCCCCATCTTTATCTATAATATCTAAATCCATCACTCATATTAGTTTTCAATTTGATAGAATGAAAGACTTTTTCCACCCAACAGAAATCCATAGGGTACCCAACCCAACTCAAATCGGCCCAACTTTTTTTTATTTTTTAAATAAATTTTTTTAAAAAAATCTAAATTTACAGAATAAACTATATCTCCATTCATGAATAAAAAAATTCATAAAACCAAGTTCAAACTTTAAATCTATGTGTAAAAAAATCCTTCATGAAACCTAAGAAAAAAACACATGGTATATATATTGAAAAATAAAATTATAACTTTATAAAATAAAATAAGGTTAAAAAATTAGATGGAGGCTAGGTGTGATGGTAGGGCGAACCCCTTTTCTCACCTCCACGTCAAATTCTGATCAAACTAGATTAAATTTTATCATCTTCGGTTTGATCATAAAAACCCAATCAAACTAAATGGGATGATACAAAATACATGATGGATTAAATAAAATTATTATCTCAACACTAGAGAAACCCTTAAGATAAAAGAATTATGAAACCTACAAAATAAATTAATATCTATGTATACATAAATCATAACTAATACCATACACAAGTCAAGAAACACAATGAGTTTTTATTATGATTTTGTAAACAATTAACCATGAAATCAATATTTTTGTTTTTTCTTAAACTATTTTTTAATTTTATTTTAGCAAAATTTCAATTGATTTATTCATTTTTAAAATTTTTTCCCTCTTTCTTTTAAAATACAAGTTTTTTAATTGAAAACGAGAGAGAGAACTATTTTGAAATTTGAAACTTATCATTCTTCTGCCAGATTTGCTGTGCTTCCTACATATAAGACCCATATGTGGATGCAGCCATGGGTTCGCATTAATCCACGTTACTCAGCCCGAAGTGGTTTCCTATTTGGAGCAAAATCTTGTCGTGTCATTGCTAGGCATTGTGCCCATACGCTAGAAATCTCAGCCCATCAACGGATTAAGTCGTAAGGGTTTCTCGTCATGGTTTTCTCTGAAATTTTAACTCATGTTAAGATCATTATCACACAAACCTCATCCATTAATTATTTTCATAATCAAATCCGTCTGTCTATAAGTAGCCTAAACAAGCAGCAACCTGTCATGAAACCTTTAAGAGCAGCCTTTTAAAATCAAGAAGATCATGCCTGGTTTCTCTTTGCATGGACACCTTCACTGTTCTTGTCTAAAAGATCTGACTTGCAGTTTGCAACATTCTTGAAATGTGAAATGCGAGTCTTTTCTCATTGCATACCTACTCAGAATCTTCGTTGCATTTGAGACAAAATAACTTAGAATTTTATTCTTCTTCATTCATTTATTTTGTTGTGATCTTCAGTGTTGTAGAAGCTTTTGGATCTTGCTCATTTTACCTGCGTCTCCAGACTGAATATGGAGTTAGTCCGAAATCTAGAAGACTTCATTTTTTAGTGGCAGTCGATGGTGATCCAAAATTGTGTGGAAAATTGTTTAGCATAACAAAATATAAATGGTATATTTGTAGAATAACATAAATATATGAAAAGGAGTATCACATTGATGAGGATGCCCAAACGTAATTCTCCCCTCAATGAGACCGGCATCGTGTCCCCTTCTTGGCAGACTCACCTTATGTTCTCCTCGACGGACTCCCCTTGCATCCCCTCTTCTCGGTGGACTTCCCATATGTCCTTTAGGACTCACCTTGCATACCTCTTTAGCTGACTTATCTTGCATCCTCTCTCCTTGGTTGACCGAGAATTACTATGCTTCCCCTTCCTTGACAAACTCACCTTGTGTCCCCCTCGCGGACTCAACATATGTCCTTTCTTGGTGGACCGCCATGCATCCCCCTTCTTAATGGACTAACCACACATTCCCTTTCTTTGGCAGACAGACTATACGTTCTCTTATTAGTGGACGTCTAACCACATGTTTCTTCATTAGTGATCAACCATACACCCTCTCTTTGGCGCGCGAACTCATCTTGTAATCCATTTAGGGGACTGACAACGCATCCCTCTGAACTCACTTTTTACCATTTCTTGTTGGATAGACCATGTTTTCCTCTTTTTGGCAAACTCACCTTGCAACCCTCTTCTTGGTGGACTAACCACACCTTTCCTCTCTTTGGAGGACTCACCTTGCGTCCCTTTCATTGAAGGACCAATCATGTGTCCCTTCTTCTTGGCAAACTGACCATGTGTTTCCTCTTTATCAAACCAACCGTGCATCCTCTTTTTGGTGAAATTAGGTTGCATCCCTCTTTAAGGGACTAGCCACACGTCCTTTTAAACTCACTTTGCGTCCCCTCCTTCTAGGTAGACTCACTTTATACTCTTTTTTTGGTATACTCGCCACTCATTCCTCTTTTTAACAGACTCACCTTGTCTTTTGGCCCCCCTTGAAGAACAGATTGTGCTTTATTTCCCTAGGCGACTAGCCATAAGTCCTCTTGGAGTAACTTTGAATCCTTCCTTGATGAAATGACCACACGTCCAACTAGACTTAAGGTTTTTTTGAGATTATGATAATGGTAATGGTTTAAAGTGTTTTTCACTTAAAAATATATCAAAATAAAGTTTTTTCATTTTATAAAAATTATTTTTGACATCAGCACATCAAAACAATTTAAAAACATAAAAAAAAAATTCATTTTAAGCAAAAAAAATTCAAAATTTTTAGGAATGCAATTTACACCACGTTCCCAAACACACCCTTACTTTGCATCCCTTCCTTTGTGGACTGGCTATGTGTTCACTCCAAACAAGGCTAATGCTATTAAATCCAACTGTTACACCTTGGATGTACTACCCCTGGTCAAACTTGGTATACTTTTCACCAACTACAGAGATAAAATGTACATGCATTAAATGCTTATTCCTTATATATTCTCTAAAAACACACACAACATAGCCTTCTAGGCTTCATTTTTCCTACATTAGTGCTAACTTAAGCATTAAAAGGTCTTTTAAACCCAATAAAGGACTTGTTGTACATGTGTTTGTGAAACCCAAGTTCAACAATCTTTATTTCCTAGTATATCTATCAACCTTAGAAAGACATTGATCTTTTGAGGTTTTTTTTTTCAAATCTCATCATTATTGTTATTTATGGGAATTTTTTTTATTGAAATCTAGTTCAATTCCTCTTCTTTTCATATATTTTCCAGCTTTTTCTATGGATAACAACCTAGAAACTCTAGGACATTAGATGATTACATACCGTTCCACCATAGATACACTCACATCTTTTCCAAATATCCAATAACTAGCCCAACATGTGATAATGCTCACAAGAAGTTGTTTACCCATACAGAGACAATTTGAGGAGGAACACATTATAATTACATGTAAAAAAATGGAAGGAGGGTTACACACTTAAAAACCTTACAAAAGCTTCTCTCACCACCATAAAGACATTGACCAAATGGATATTTCAAACATATTCAAGAATAGTCAAAAGATAAATTAACATATAGTTGTAGTCACAAAAGCAATTATCATCATCACCATCATTTCTCATCAAAGACTTCTTCTAGTATCCTAGAAAAAAATGGCTTGAAAGGAAGCTAGATATATGGTTAAGAGATTCCCTGATATGGAGCTATATATCCCTCATCAGGTGAGGGGTTCTTAATAAGCTAAAAGAGTATTGGATACTTATTTTTCTAGGGACTTCATCGCACGTGTACAGCGTTATGACGATCGTCCTCCCAGAGCGGGATCTTCGTGGTGATAGGTGAAAAAAACAAAGAATTCTTGCTTTTTATCAGAAAATAGGATGGAGTCGCCACATGGTATTTTGAACACTATGAATCGTAACTAGTCTTAGAGTCTGGATAAGAGGACTAATTGTATATATGGAGGACATAACACTCCTAGTACACCTTACCTAAGATAATCTGCATTATTTGTTTATGTAATATAAATTAAGGTATTGTTGTGTTTTCTAACTGTTGGTCTATCTAATGTTTAATGTTTAAAAATATTCCTTCTTAGTAAGTAGGTCTTTATCTTATCAAGTTATAACCTAACCATTCTAATGTCAAAACATATAAATAAAAGAAAGAGTCTTTTTTTATTTAATATTGGGCATACATCTTATGTATAAGTTCATAATCTTGTATATTAAAAGAAAACAAAATAAAGTTTTTGGTGTTTTTGAAATGTAGGCCAAGTTCTCATGGCTTTATAAACTGGTTATTAAATCCAAAAATACATGCATAAATATCAACAATTTTTTTTTTGTATTTTTAAAGATTCTAAATCATACCTTATATATTTCTTAGTTTTATTAGTTATGCTAATATAATTTTTTTTATTTTTTTATTTTTAAGAGACATGGCCATATGCAATTTAAATTAAAATTGTATTTTTTAAAGAAAGATTTTTTTATTTTTTTTGCGAAGGAAATTGATTTATTTAGTATCGAAAAAACGCCTCACTTGTAGATCACAATTCCATCTATCAAATATGGGAGGTAACAAGTGGGGAATTCAAAATAAATTGCAAAAATTGTATTCCGAACATTTGAAAATTTATTAAAATTATACTAAGGGCTTGTTTGGAAAAACATAAATAAAATGTTGTTATCAAGCTATTTTAAACATAATATCAACTTATGATGAATTATCGCTCATCAACTCAAAACCAAGCAACACTAAAAAATCTTCACGAATCTTATTAATTTCACGAACTTCATTCAGATCATATACTAATTCAAATGAATCAACACTTACCCAAACATAATCCATGAATCAAAAATCAACATAAATTCAATCAAATCTCTAAATCAATATTTAATGTTCAAATAGTAAACACAACCCTTAAAAAATAAAACTCACAATCTAACACAAATTATCAAGTCATTTCAAAAGAAAAACACATATCAAACCAAATTAATAGTGTCCAAACAAGTCCAAAATTATATACTGCAATAAGCATTTTGTCCCTAATTTCACATCATTATAGCAATTTATCCAAAAAATAATTTGAGAATATAGATCAACCTTCTAAGGCGTTTAATGTGTCTAGGAGCTACTAGAGTTAAGTTGGAAGACCATTGAAACAGTGTCAGTGCATATCCAGGTGCCACCATCATTGTCAACACATGGGTTCACGTTCCACTACTATTAGATGAGTGTTAGTTATTGGATTTGAAGTGCCTTTATCTCCTCTTCACTCCTAGACCGACGGTGAGACAAATGGACGTCTGAAGAGGGAGATCTGTTTGATCAAAAGTTTGGTCTTTTTTTCTTTTCTTCTTTTCTCAACTCTCTCTACTATTTCTCAACATCATAGAGAGATATAGAGTTCACGATGCGGGTTTTTTGTTACCTACAAACAAAAGAAATATCATGCATAAAGTTTTGGTTTGCTTCCTTCTTCTTCTTCTCGGTTTGTTTTCTGTCTATGGCCTCATGTTTTTTTTTCTTACTGGTTACTTTAATAATCAAGAGTGGAGGGAAAGGTGTTGGTCTATTGTGATTTGGGTTGAGATAGGTGGCTAAGGGTCATAATTGTATGTGTTTTCTTTAGGAAGATAAGTCATGACTGATGATGGAAAAGAGGCTGGTATTGGTGAGTCTTGTTTTGGTGGTTATGAAGAGGCTAGTATTTGGTTTGTGATTCTGTAATGGTGTTAGGTTCTTGCCGGTGATGGTTCGGTGGCTATTTCTACTAGTGTTTAGGTCGTTGTTAAGGAAGATAGAATGAGGGAGGATGTTGGTTGCTGGATTCCAACAAAGACAAAGGAAATGTATGACAACTTGTTGGTAGCTAGAACAATGATGAAAGCTATGGTGCACGATTATAATTTCTGGTTTTGATGGGTTGGTTTTGTTTGAAGGAGCTGAAAATGTGAGGAAAAAAGAGGATACTGACATGAAGGAGAAGTTACAGGTGGCTAGAAGAGTATAGGTTTGTTGTGTGGTGTTGGTGTGTTAGAAAGAGGCAGTAGTGTTTATGGAAGAAAGTTGTCGGTGGTTGTAAAAAAAATATCTAAGGAGCTTATTAGTGTGGTGGCTAGTCGTAAGGGAGGAGTTGAATCTTAGTGTCTATTTTTGTTAATCATGATGGTTAAGGAGAGGTCATGTTATTTTTTTACGTTTTTAAAAATAGGTTTTTCTTTTAGGTGTTAGTATGTGTGGAAGAGGATGAGAGAATGTGTGAGTCTTTTTCTATTACATATTGTTACTCCCTTTTTTTATTGGCTAAAGCTCTCCTTAAATTCATCTCTTTTTTGTATGTGGTACAACCACTTATTTATAGGCAAAACAAATTTGATTTTTTCCTCATAATTGTTTGGTCCCCAAGCAACTAAAAAACACTTTGTTCCCTCATTTTATTTTTTGCACTTTTGATTCCCTTGTTGAAATATTTTTTTTATGTTTCTTATTTTTTGTATTTTTATATTTAAAAAAACATCAATATCAACTCGATAAAATTTAACAATGATTTTGAAATGAGCGCGTTAAAAATTGAATGTGTCAAAAGTAAATTTTTTAATTTTTAATTCTTTTGAAAAGATGTTAAAAATGCTAAAAATGATACAAATACATCAAAAATATATTTTTTAGATTTTTTAAAACAAGTAAGAAAAAGGAGGTTAAAATCGGGTTATGACAAATACAATGAACTCATAAACCTAAGAGAGCATGTGAAAAATATGCATATCAATTTAGAACTAATCATGTAGGACATAGACTCCATATGTTAGATTCTCCCAATCATATTTCATGGGTCAACCCGGATGTGGTATTATTATGTGGATCTCAAATCCATTATTTGTTTTTAGAATCTCTTTGTTGAGCTCACAATCCATTTTGATAAAAGTACTTGGCCAAGAAAAACTTTATTAAGTTGTTTGCCATCACGGAAGAAGAGAATAATGTTTTTTTTGGTCAAATTTTATCCCTATTTTTTTTGTTGTTGTTTTTCTTTTTTGTAAGTTTTTTTTATTAATATTTTTTCACGATTTCATCCTTTAAAATTGAATTTGTTAAGAGTTATGTTTTCTCACTAAACTCATGTCGAGGACTTCACAAGTTGTAGGTTTTAGGGATTAGATCAAGTTTAAAAGGTTAGTCCGAGTTTGTTTGGGTTTTTTTTCTTTTTTCAAACTCAAGTTTTCTTTTTTTTTTAGTCTTTTTTGAGGTTTTTTTGTTATTTTTTGCAAATTGATTATATTGGGTTAGCCCATTCATTGTTTTTTATTTAACCCCTACCAATTTTCAATCTATAAATAATCTATTAAATTACAAATGATTTTAATTTCACCCCTTATGATTTTTTTAATCTTTCGAATTTAGTTCTCATTCTATTAATTGCTATTTATTTTGTTTGAGATTATTTTTAATATTTTTTTCAAATTTCATTCTCCTTAAGTTTTTTTTATCAAATTTTATCCCCATTCTTTTTGTTGTTTTTTTTTCTTTTATATGTATTTTTATTAATATTTTTTCCACTATTTCATCCTTTAAACTGAATTTATTGACAGTTAAAATTCTTGATAGAACCCAAGTCCAGGATTTTGCAAGTTGTAGGTTTTAGAAATTAGATCAGGTTTTAGAGATTCATCTAGGTTTACTTGTTTTTTTATCTACTATTTTTTAATCTATAAATAATCTATCAAGATACAAATTTTTTCAGTTTCACCCTATATGATTTTTTAATCTTTCAAATTTGGTAGTCATTCTTTTAATTGATATTTATTTTGTTTGGAGTAATTTTTAATTATTTTTTTCAAATTTCATCCTCCTTAATACTCCTTAAGTTTTTTTTCTTTTAAATTTTATCCTCATTCTTTCTGTTATTTTCTTTTACTTTTGCAAGTGTTTTTATTTATATTTCTCAATATTTCGTCATTTAAAATTAAATTAGTTGAGAATTAAACTTCTTGATTTAACTCGGATCTAGGATTTAACGAGTTGCAAGTTTTAGATATTAGACCAGGTTAACAATATTATAATCAATAATACTTTAAAAAAAAAAGTAATCTAGCCTTTTGTTAAAAAAGTAGCTTTTTAAAAATGATTTTCATAGAAAGTGAATTATTTATCAATGTTTAGTAGTGTCATGGAAAATAAGTTGTAAAACATTTTTCAATGTTTGACTATGTCATGGAAAATTATATGAAAAATAAATTTTTAATTTTTTTCAAGTTTATTAAAAGAACGAGGACCAAATATGATAGCTAAAAAAAGTTAAAGGATGATGAAATTGAAAAAAAATCCAATTTCATAAATTATTTTATATAAGACAAATAACAATTAAAATATTAGAGACCAAATCTTATAGATGAAAAAATTAAAAACTAATGAAATTAAAAAAAATCATGAATTATTTATAATAAAATAAATAGTAATAAAAATCAAATCTGACACATAAAAAATTTTAATTAAAAAATAAAAAAAATAAATATTTAAAGAATGAGAACTAAAATTGATATAAAAATTAAATTAAATCAAACTTAAAGGGATAAAATTAAAAAAATAATAAAATAAAATATATAACAATCCAAGTATTAAGGACGAAATTTTATATAATTAACTAATAACAAAATATTTTTAAATTTTTTATAATTTTTGTTTTTCACACAATATAAAAAAGATATTTTACTAAAAACCAAATTAATTTTTTTTTTGAAAAGTATTTTTTATTAATTCACTTTTATAACAATAAACAGATATAAAAAAAATAAAATTATTTTTTAAAAATTATTTTCCATAAATCGAACGGTCGCCATGTCCAGATCCGAAAGAAGAAACAATAAAAAGAAAAGAAAACCATACTAATTGGACCCCACACAGGGGGACACTATTTCTAACCTTTTCTCTCCAAATCTCCGATTCAGAGTCCAAAAACCCCCATCCGAATTGGGTTCTAAAATGGGAAAAGGAGGGGGATGCGTTCCGAGTAAGAAAAAACAACCGCCAGTCTCCGACGATCCCGTCTCCTCCCGGGAAGCCGCACCAATCCCTGTTCACGACGATGAAACTATTGATGTGGCAACTACGTCACTAGAGCCGAGAATTCAATCAAAGTTAAAAATCTTTATAGTGTTTTACTCCATGTATGGGCACGTGGAAGGATTGGCCAAGAGAATGAAAAAAGGAGTGGATGGAGTGGAAGGAGTTGAGGCTTTTTTATATCGGGTTGCGGAAACGTTGTCTGATGATGTTTTGATGAAAATGAAAGCTCCGGGGAAAGATGTTGGGATCCCGGAGATTACGGCGGCGGAATTGGTCAACGCGGATGGTGTTTTGTTTGGGTTTCCGACAAGGTATGGCTGTATGGCTGCGCAAATGAAATCGTTTTTCGATTCGACGGGGCAATTATGGAAGGAGCAGAAACTTGCTGGCAAACCTGCTGGGTTTTTTGTTAGTACTGGGACTCAAGGAGGAGGTCAAGAAACTACTGCGTAAGTTGATAATGCTCTCTCTCCGTCTCTTCTTCAAGATTCATGGTTAATGTTGTTGCTGTTATGATGCCAGTCTAATTTTTACTGTCTAAACAAATCATAATTATGTTTTGCAATTTTTCCTTACGATCTCAGTTTCTTGTTGATTCCTTGCTTAGACAACTAGGGAAAGCTAAATTTGGTTTGGTAGGAGCAATAATTATTTGAATGTGGAAGACATGAACCTTTCATTCTTGAAGATTTTATACAGGATGTGCTTTTCTCATTAAATCAAGCATTGATTTGGGCCTCGGTTTAGGTTAGAAAGAATGATTCATGGAAAGTAGAGGCACATAGTCGAAACAGATGCAGGGAAACTTGTTTAGGCTCTAAACAAATGGTCGATAGAAAACCTTGGTGGTCTGTGAATTAGTGCAAAAAAGAGAGGAAAAGAAAAGAAATTAATTGTAATGAAAATGAGGCAAAGATATAGCTCAATAAAATCAGAACAAGATACTGTTAAGTGATGCGACTGGGATTTTATGGTTATAGACGCAAGTGAAGAATTGACGTTTATATATATAGTTTGTAATTGGGCACATATTAGTTTTAGTTTGAGCATCCAAGAGTTTTGGCATGCCATCAGCTTGTAAGACATTTATACTTACCTTGTCAGTCTGCCAAACTGAGCTTGAGTTATCTTTTTATTGGCATTACCGGGTTCTGTTTCAGGGTTGATGTGCTTACTCTTCGATCTTGGTTTATGTTTTTTGCTTGTCACCTCTGTTGACTTAACATTTGATGGGATTATGATGTTATAGAGATGGTGTTTTGGCTTAGTACGAGGAATTATGAAAATGAATGAGCTGTATGAATTCATTGGTAGAAGACCAATATATTAACCATTTTCCATTGCTTTAATCTTGTTTGGATTGGGGCAGATGGACAGCAATTACCCAGTTGACCCACCATGGAATGTTATTTGTTCCTGTTGGATACACCTTTGGAGCTGGTATGTTTAAGATGGACACTGTTCGAGGGGGCTCTCCTTATGGTGCTGGAGTTTATGCTGGTGATGGCTCAAGAGAGGCAAATGAAACAGAGTTGGCGCTTGCTGAGCATCAGGGCAAGTATATGGCTACAATAGTCAAGAGGCTTGCCCAGACCTGATGACATTTTATAATCTTTAGAAATACACTTGCTTCCCTACCTGTCAATTTGAGTGCATTTGTTTGTTATTATTGGTCTTGTGTTTTATGTACTATCAGACTTGGAGAATCATACGTGGGTTATAAGGTCTATTCTCACATTTCTACCCATTCCACTTTGTGCAGCAAGTATATGATTCGAAAATATTGGAATAGTGATAATTTGTTGGACATTGTTGTCTTGTAGAGTTCGTTTATTTTTTTGGTTTGATTTGAGAGTCATTGTGATAAACATGGTATTCAAGCATTTGACTTGCTATTAGTTCATTTATATCTATTATTATCTAATAAATAACACTAAACTGGTGCTTGTTTTTAGCATTGCCTATAATTTTGGATGAAGGGCCGTGTGTGCATGCTGCGGTTCAAGCCAAAAAGCATAAAAAATAATGCTTTTTAGCTTAAAACGCAACAAGCAATCAGGGATGAAGAAAGATAGGTTAGCTGGGAGGCCAGGATTATAAACTTTGGATATCTGGAAGTGTGGACATGGGAAACTTTCTGAAGCAATCTTGTCCTTGAATGATGACTTACGCAAATCGGCTTCAAGAATTCTATTAGCTCTTTTGGATAGGGACATCCTAACCTAACGTACAGTACTAGCTAGTGTGGAAGGAAGAACCGCTTACGTTTACTAAAAATGCGTACATTCTACTTTTACGTGATTTCACCAACCAAAGATTCGCTTTTGAGCCCCGTATTTCAACCCAAAAAAAAAAAGCAACCAAAGATTCCGATTAAGCTAATTTCCTTCTGTAGCATATTTTAGAGCAGTGACATGGGTATTTGGAATTATTATATAGAGTGTTTTTTTAAAACAGCCTTTCAATTGAGAAGGATTTTTTTTTAATTTTTTTATTTTTCATCTCAATCAGAAAATATTAAAAATATTAATTTAATATTTTTTTAAGAAAAAAACATTTGTAAAAAGCATTTAAAACATAAGCAAAAGCTATATCAAACACGTCTCTAGCTTGTGTGCTTACTTGATTGTCATTCAACAGCAGCATCTGGTAAGATTTCAGCGCTGGCCATATTGACATTCATGAGAACAACAGGAAGTAGCACCTAGTCTTCAAAATATTTATCCTTTCTAGACTTCCAAATGACCAAGCTAATGCAACATCAATCTCCAACACTTTTTTTTTTTTTTAAGATTAACGTGGATATCCAGATCAATTTGTGCGCACCTCAACTAATTTCACGGGTCCTGAAGTTAATGACCATGTAAGCCTCCAGTAACCATCATATGAGCAACCACAGGGCTCGAACCTGAGACCACAGAGAAAACAAACTTCTTAGTCTCAAGTTCTTACCACTGGAACACCACCTAGATAGTTATCTCGAACACCTTCTTGTCGTTCATATAAGTGACCAAATTTCTTTTATTATTTATGGGAATCTCTAATATCAGACTACATATAGTCCTAGTACATGAAAACAGCTGAGTCATTTGATCACTTGATGAATTTCCACCACTACCCGATGAGACATAAATCAAAGATCCATCGGGTTACATGTTAATCCAATCCAATACCCAGAATCGTTGAATCGAAAATCGAACCATTCTAGCTAAGGAACCAATCAGAGAGTTTTTGTAATTTCTCAAGGGCTGTTTTTTGCTTGCTTGGCAATGGACGTCAATTGAGCCTTGTTAAAAAGCAAATGACAACCATATACGACTTGAAATTCTCAATAGCCGCAGCACCTTCCACGATGGAGGAATCAAATTGCCTATGCGATCTTGGCTGCGCCACCATCAATAGTGGTGGCCAAAATATTTGGGAGGATTTCATCGATTTCACATGATCCATGAATTTCAGCGATCTTTTCTGGCTTATCTACTTTGGATGTGACTTCGAAAATCATAAGAGCTTATTAAAGATTATTTTTTGAAACAATTAGTTTTGGTGATTTCCAGATATTTGGCTTATGAGCATTATTACAATACCAAGTATCATAAGATGAAGAGAGAGTAAAAGGTTTCAATTCTTTTTATCATAAGCTTAATTAGACATATTATACAACAAAAAAATAAATAAACAAAAAAATAAAAAGAACTAGGAGGGAAAAGTGTGATATTATTTTTCAATTTTATTATTCATTGTATTGTTCATGTGAACAATTTTGTTTTCATTTTGATCATTCAATTTTATTTTTTTGCAACCTCATTCTTTTAAATTATATTAGTATAGTTTTATTTGTGATATTTCTTTTTCTTTAAATACTCTCATATATAGGAAGTTTTGATAAATATTTTAATAATAAATTAAAGATTGATGCTTTAGATTGTAGTTAAAAAATAACAAGGATAAACTTGTTTAAAAATAAAATAAAATAGACTCCATTTGGTCCCTGAAGTTTTGGCTTATGTATTATTTCATCCCTATTGTTTTAGCTTTTTACAATTTAGTTTTAAATTTTATTTTTTTAATTTCAATCCCTAGATGTTAAGAGTTAAGAGAGACAGAGAGTCGCTAAAAAATATTACAAAGAAAGAAAGTGTTTTGTTGGTTATATTCTAGCTACTAAAAAGACCAATCTTAGATCCAATAGATTCATATTTGTGAAGTAAATTAAATAGAGGTGGCATTACTTTTTATCCATGCTGAAAAAAGTATATGGGGGTCTATAAATCTTTTTATTAGTTTAATTTTTAATTTTTAGAGTGATTAGATGATATTTTGAGTTGAAAATGAGTTTCTTGATATTTCTATAGTGTTTTTGAGATATTTTTAGATAAAAAATGAATAATAAATTAAAAATGTGTTTTTAAATTCCAAGAATTTTCAGGATGTGATGATGGTTTTGGAAGATGAAAGTGGGAAATGTTATCGAACAAAATATCTTATACAGAAGATAGGTCTCAATGCTAGATGGAGAAGGTTCTCCATTGCTCATAACTTGATGAAGGGAGATGTGGTTTTTCGTTCAGTTGATCCTAGCAAGATTCTATGAACCTTCTTACATAATTACTTAATTTAAATTGCTATCATCGTGCAGGAACCATCAAATAAACAGAAATAATTTAGTTGGTTCTAAATTAAGTTTTAGGGTTACTTTGTAAACAAATCTTTATTGGGTTTGTTTTTAGCATTTGAAGCTTTAGAAAAATGAGGTGCTAGATAGGTAATTCAGATGCTAAATCTTAAAAACCAAGAATAAGAAAAGTCGCATTAGTCCAGTAATGGTAATATTTTCTGGTAAATTGTCTCACGTTCTATGTTTAGAGTCGTTAGCTTCTTGTGGCTATTTATCTTTTGTATGCAACGAAAGCTGGCATTTGTAGCCTTCGTAAATTTTTAGGACAAATTAATTGATGGAAATTGAATTGATGTATTATATGAGAGAAAAAATAAGAACAAGAAACAATTTTCTAAGCTTATTAATGCTAGAGCGAAGTTCAGTTCTTCCCTCTGAAGTGGTTTGTGAGATTTTTTTCTTAAAAACTTCATAAAGTTATCAATGTTTCTATCACTTGACATTGTTTCTTTTATTGTTCTCCATGCTAGTTGTCTTCTTTTTAAGGTCTATGTTGCGAGGAAAAACGGTTCAGAAGGAGTGGATGGAACTATCGGCCTTCTGAAATTGGATGCTAGTGTTAAACAATTAAATTATGATGAGAATCTGAGCGTGGTAAGCAAAGAAATGGAAGACCACGATCTTGGACACCCATGAAGAGAACATTGAAAATAATCGCACAAGGGACTATTTTACTGACCATGGACCTGTGTCAGATCATTCTGAAAATGAAAGCGAGGATCTGGGCTCCGAAATCACAGATGGAATCAGGTTGTCAGATATGCTGTTGATTTTAAGGAAGTGAGAAGTTTTGAAGATTTCAACATTCTTGTAAATGGTTCAGTTATCAACAGTGAGCTCTCTAAACACCTTCAAATCAAGTATCATGAGCTTTGCTGCAGTCGAAAATGCTTTCTCCATGACCATATTATTGAGGACCTTAATTGTAAATTGGTAGGCGGAATGCTTGCTGAGACTATCAACATTGCTGCTGGTATTAGAGCTCCAACTTTTACTATCTTCCAGGAGAATTTGCAACTTGGGAGAAGACATTGAAAGCCTTTCAGGGCTTAGGAATGAATGTTAGTTTCTTCCTTGCTAGGCTCGAACAGCTTAAGAAACTTTCAGCTAAATGGAAGAGGAGATGAGAACTCTAATTAAAGGCAAAGCTTTTGGAAGCAACAGAGACTTTGATTAGGCTAGATGTTGAGATTGGCACATTGGAGGTGTTTACTAAGATTCGGGAGCTTAAGTTCCTTTTAAAGGCTAAAGTTCTGTGGAAAAATGTACTCGTATACAAGTTTTTGCAGAGTTTATGCTTATGGGAAAGGGTAATGATCCATTGTAAAAATTAAACTTGTATACTAGAGGTGCTTTCTCCAGCAGCAGTGCCATTTGATGTTTGGTTATGAATAGTTTGCTTTAGAATTATTTTCATAACATAAATGAGTTTTAATAATATTTTGAAAAACTCAAATTTTGATTTTTCATTTTTGAAGACTAATAAGAGAGAAAAGAAGAAGCTAAGAAGAAGCCAAAAAAATAAGAAAAAACTGAAGAAAAGAAAAGAATGGGATTGAAAAAGTTTGTAACTTTATAAATTTTATTCAATTCATCAAAAAATTAATCATACTATTAAGGAAATTACATATAAATAATAAAATCAAAATCAAAATCAAAATCAAATTTGAGCTTAAAACTAACTAATAAAAATCTAATAAAATAACATAAAATGAAGTCCAATAATAAAGATAAATAAAATCTAGTAACTTGGGCTTGGATAAGTCCAATCTCCCAATCAAAGAACAACAAGTTGGGCTACCCTTCATCATCAATGATTATACGCATGCGTAAATCGTGTCTTAGGTCTAGTTTCCTGTCAACTCTCCTGGGGTTGGAAGAACTCAATCTTGTCAAGTATAGTGCAAGACAACTTTGATAATGCTTTAAAAGATCATGATTAAGCTGTTGTGATGTCTCTTTAGTAATTCAAATACAATCTAAATCTGGTTATCTAGCTCATATACTAGGATTTGCTGAACTTCACCATCCTTAATAAAAACAACTTGTGCATCTATAGTAATATTAATATGTTCTTTTTATGCTAATGATAAGGATAATGGGGTAGTGATATCAAAAGGAGCATCAAAATAGGTTGTATAAAATGCATGAGTTATTTTACATCATTATATATATATATATATATAATTATCCTTAAGTATTTTACAATTAACAAGTCTTGTACAATGAAACAAACTAAAATTGATAATAAAAAGAAGGTGGATTTTGCTATTATTCCCACTTTTTTTCATCAACCAAATAGAAAAATTAAACTAAGAAAAAACATATATTCTTAACCTTATATCATTTTCCATAATATATCAACAACCAGGCAAAGAAATAACATGGAAAACATCCAATGTTTATAAGCTCATCTACAAAAATTTCAGTTCCAAGCAATACAACATTAAAGAAACCATTTTGATACCATAGTTGAATACCCAAAAAAGAAAACAAAATGATAACAACAAAAAAGGCTATCTTTTTTTTTTG
>Ga0325410_1000975_pt1 | contig 30902 bp, 15 predicted proteins | sample PopdelMetagenome_16_FD_206182 | JGI IMG/M metagenome (GOLD analysis project Ga0325410, IMG submission 206182) | Populus deltoides microbial communities from Bellville, Georgia, United States - Xylem-PdIQD-R3 | ecosystem: Host-associated > Plants > Phyllosphere > Stem > Wood/Secondary xylem...
CATGAAGCAATTTCTTCAACTCTGCAAACATGCTATGTCATTCGGTCTGATTGACTAGAATGGCAGCTATCATGAAGAAGGTTCCGATTTTTCTTTTTTTAAAAGAAAAAGAAAAAGAAAAAGAAAACACCTTTCCTGTATAAAAAGGAAAATATAAAGCTAAAATAACTTTCCTGTATAAAAAGGTCCAATTTCCTGTTATATTCTTATTTAAGGTAAAATCTCTTATACTACTTTGTACGTGACTCCTTTTATATGAAATCTTCAAGTATTAAAACTTCCTATATAAATGCATTTATTACTTATTAATTTATTTCCTATATCATACCAGCTTATACACCGTGGTTAAGTATAAATATAGCTTTGAAGGTTAGACTTTCTTGAAAAATTTTTACATTATTGATAAAGTCTGAATCATCTACAACATTGTTAAGGGTAGATTTTGTTTACTCTTTATTTGCTAAATTTTCGGCTCAACTCTTTTTGCTTGCTGTTCTTCTTTAACTCTTAAATCTTTATTCATGAAAGAAACACAACTTTTCTTTTGTCAAGTGTTTTCTCTTTTTCTATCACCTATTTAGCTAACAAGCTCCTTTTTTCTTTTTTGATACTTTGCAAGCAGAACCTCCAACTTGAAAACCGAACAACAAAGATGGACATGATGTTAGTATCTTAATCTCAGTTGCTATAATCCTGGTTTCCACACTTCTATTCTGGGTGTGCCGATGCATCGTTAATGAACTTAAGGAAGCATCAAAGAAGATAACAGAAGGTGTTAAGGATCTCACGGCTCAAGACCCACCAGTGTAACCATCGAAGGGATACCATCACTAGTTTAGTGTCTCTCATCCCATGGATACAAAGCACTAACAAGTCCTAGTTAATTAATATCTTGAATATTTAGTTGCAATGGAGTCATTGCTGTTTAAGTTGTGACGATAAAGCTTTTCTTTGTTTCCCTAAATTTTCATAAGAACTTTTGCATTGAATCAAGTTAATTTTCATATCAAATTTGTTTAAATATATTATAAATCTATGCAGTAGCTTTCTTTCCTATCCTATTGACAGATAAGTTTAATATCAAATAATGCATATATATGTGACAATTCACGAGATGTCAGATGAGAAGGCATACCCAGCAACAAGTTTTAAGTAGGAAACCTAATACACATTTTGTTAGTAGGTGAAGAAAAAAACACCCACATATTATGCAGATAGGCCACATTTACATATACATAACAAATGATTTTCATTAGGATTGCAATATCAATAAATTATCAGTAAGCATTAAATCAAATTGTAGATAGGCCATTCAAGGAAAGAAAAAAAACATTCTGACATAAAGAATTTCTAGTATAAGACATTACTCAGATTAGAAAATCAGGTTTTTCTTACAAAATTTGTTGATCCACAAAAAAAGATCAAATAAGAAAAATAAAGTTAGAGCCATACATCTTGCTTTTCACAGTTGAATTAAAACAAGTACAGAGATATAAGATCTCACTATCGTGACCAAACATGACTACACTCTCGACTTGACACTAAACTGGTCTGAATGAAGCAGCAAACAAGAACCATAAATGAATTCCCTCTAACTATTTTGAATACAAAATCATCACAATGAACATTCAAATAAGAAGTGATAAAAATACAAGTCGCAGCTAATTAATCCTCCATGAGAATTAGTAATAACTAGATTGGTGACATATGTTATGCGCAGGTTGTCCAATTTTTTTAATGTGCAAAATGGACGCTCAAATAATGATAGTTTTTTTTAAAAAAGCAAGAAAAACCCGATACTCAGGTCATTAACTTGACTGCATCAAATAAGATCGAGTGATTCAATAATTTGATTTAGACCATAGGTAGTGATAGCAAACGAACTGTAAAAAAAAAAAACAACATTTGGCAATAATTAACCAAAAAAATAAGCTACCGATATCATACCCGAAAGGAAAAGAAAGAAAAAACACGTGAGACTCACCATCACTCCACTGTGGACATAGCTCACCACCAAAAGAGTTTGATGAGATGGTTTTAACTGTTAATTTTAAAGGTCATGATCTTTTCTAAGATTGTACATGCATCTACTTGATCTATGAGGTTGAGTTTTACTTAATGCCTCATAAGTGTTTGTAGTGTCCTAATTTTAGGATCTTTATTGCTATAAGTTTTGTTGCCCATCAATTACATAATTTGCCTATTTTTAGGTGTTAAACATTCATAGAAGTGTGAAGCTAATTTCCAGGTTTCAAAAACATGGTGAAGACAATTATTAAGCAAGTCTTTATACTTATCCCAATACTAAAAAAATGTTTCTCCTAATTTTTTTAGTGAAGCTGGTGGTTTGTCTTTTAAAAGAGTTTGTTCATTGAGAAGGAAAAAACTTCTTTAAAAATTGTTGTTGCATTTCATCCTAGACATGAATAAATCTTTACCTAACTAAATTGAAGAAGAAGAAAAAGAAGAAATAGGAGGGGAAGAGAGAATTGTTAGGTTTTAATTCCTTTTCAAATCATCGACTAACATTCTATAAGTAATTTCGTTGGTAATTTTACACGTTAAAAATACCGATGAAAATTCAAATGAAATTTTTATATTCAGTTGCAGTTTCCATAAAAAAAATTTTATTGACAAATAACGATAAAATATTTTTTATCAGTAATTTTGTTTTTCTTTTTTAATTTTCTGGTAGTCTTATACACACAAATTACAGGAGCAATGATTTTTTCTTCTTTTGTAAAAAGTCAGAACCTTCTTTTATGTTCTTTACCATTCTAGTCTATCAGGCCAAACAATATGGCACTGCAGCTTCTAGAGTTGAAGAAATTGCTTCATATGTTCTGAAAGAAGAGAGAACTTTCTGGTCACAATGACGACGGGGATAGAATTAATTGGAAAAGGTGAAGAATAGGATCTATTAGTTTTTATGCATATTTTAGATACTTTGAAAGCCCTGTATATGAACTAGTAGCTTCCCAGTTTGAAGTCCAAATGTTGCTGTGAAGTGATGATAAGGATTGCATTTGCATATCCCACGGGTCTTTGTAGAACTTAACGAGATATAGCGAATAATTAAACTTTATTTGGAAGAGTTAAGCTTCATCTACGTAGATAATCACGGTGAAGGTTAATTAAATAATTTATTGGTGAATGAGAAATTATGAGAAATTATTTTTAAAAAACTTTTGGTTTTTCTAAAATTAATTTTTAATTTATGATGGTTAATCAAATGTTAATAATAATGGGGATTAATTCTTATTAATTATTCAACATTTTAACTTTCAAAATTCACTATAAAAAAGGGTGAAGAAAGAGTTTCTAACTTGAATTTTTAAGATTTCTACACACTTTTTCTCACTTTATTTTTAGTATTTATTCTTCTTTTTATGCTTTGAGAGCCTAGATTCATCTTATTTAGATAATTATTTGAGTTACATAATCTTTAGTTTAAAAACCTTATTTTAGAAGTGCATTCGGAATCTTGAGAAGCATATTGCAAATATTCTAATTGTACAAGTGAAGATCAATAAAGTCTTAAAGTATTTTAAGATTCATTACTTTAAAGTGCTTTAAAAAATAAATACCCTTGTTGTTTTAATTTAAAAATAATTAATTTTTATTATTAATATGCATGCTAGATTTTTTTTATATCAATTACAAATTTCAATATTTGCTTAGTATACATTCTAGAGTTCTATTATTAATTTTTTGTTTTGAAAGCATTCTTGTTATTATTTATGTTTTTGCATACTTACAAAAGTTACTATGCTTTTAACACTTTTCCATAAAAAAAGCATCATGTTGGATGAAGGGTTGATTATTTGCATTACATAAATAGTGATGCTATGTAGTCCAAGTTACTATAAACCATTAGAGGATTAGCTGCTAGTTGTATTTAAATCACTTTTTATTTGGATGTTTGTTATGATGATTTTGGATTCAAAACGAAGAAGCGAGTAATGCAAACATCTTATAAGATATGTTAAAATTATATTTGAATGTTTACAACTTGACTCAATAAGAACCTACTTTGAAGAACTAAAATTATACGCAATGATCACCTCAACCCTATGTTTATAAATAGACGCAAACAAGAAGTTTAAAATCACAACAAAATTGATCAATTCTTTGAATAATTTGCGAATTTAATCAGGAATTTAGTATGAAAATCACTCATCCATCTACACAAAAGATAGCAAGAATATTGATTTTTTTTATTAAAAATAATCTAACCTCTAAAAGTCTCTATAAAAAAGTATTTATACTTGAAAGAATCCTAAATCTAATAAGATATCCCTAATGGATATGGATAAACCTAATAATAATAATAATAATAATAATAATAATAATTATTATTATTATTATTATTATTATTACTACAATAATCCAATCAACTTAAATTTAAATAAAAGCCCTAATATTTCTAAAAGACATAATAACAACTAAAAGATAAATAAAATATAGCCTAATTAATTTAAATAAAACTAAAGTCATTTTTGTAATTTGCTGGGAGAATCAAAGATCAAATTAAAATCCATGGTTATCTCTCGTCTTAATAAATTAGAAAACGTGTTATATATCACTAGAAATCTACGGATATTTACTTTCAATGTAACTGGAATTACATTAAAATTTCTTATGTTTATGACCTAAACAATAGAGAATATCAAAATTGACAAATTTGAATCTTTTTATAATGAATGAATGCCTATCAACAAGCCCTTCTTGAACGTAAATTAAATTAATTAATAATTGTTCTTCATTATTTAATATCTTCTTGAAGTCTACTTTAGTACATATATCTTGAAGAAGTCCAATAAAATCTCTTTGAGCCTCTTAGCTTTAAATCTTGTCACTAGACCAACTAAAATCTCTAATGAATTTTTTAGTGTTGCTTGGATCACATCAAGAAATTTATGGAAGGTTCTTGGTTACTGCTTTATTCAGACCAGTTTAGTTCCAAATCGAGAGAGTGGTCATGTTTGGTCAAGTTTATATCTCTTTACCCATTTTAATTCACCTACAGAAAGCAAGATGTATTGCTCTATTATTTGATTTTATTTTTTTGTGAATCGACAAATTTTGTAAGAAAAATCTGGTTGTCTAATATAAGTAATGAAGACTACTAGAAATTCTTTATGTCAGAATTTTCCCCCCTCCTTGAATGGCTTATCTGCAATTTGATTTAATGCTGGCTAACAATTTGTTGATTATGCAATCCTGATGAAAAATCATCTATTACGTAGATGTAAATGTTAGGGTTTATGGTGTTTGATGATAGTTTACAAAGTACGTAGATAGCCAATGGGTACTCTTGGGATCGAGGCAATTCCTTCATTGATGATATATTATTCTGCTATTCATTCATGTTTTTGTATAATCTTTTTGGAGTGGAAATCTTTTTGGATAGTTTACAAAGTACGTATAATCTTTTTGGAGTGGAAATCCAGCCATTATTCTGCTATTCATTCATGTTTTTGTATTAAAATCAGCAGGTTTTAATGATATATTAATGCTTTACCAACAATTCCTTCATCAGAGTAATTGATTGATATAAATAAAATATAAAGATACAAAAAAAATTAGGAACCAAGAAATTTTTTCTTTAGCAAAAAAGTAATCATTAATGGCTGTCCTTTAGCCACAACCTTATTGTGGATAAATAATTGAAATAAAACACTCAAACAAAAATAATCATACTCTGAACTAAGTATATATATAAAAAAAACACCAATATCTTAATGAAAATTAAGCAATCAAACAAAAGCTTCATAGTCACAACTTAAAACAATAATGATGTCATTGCAACTAAATATTAAAGATAATAATTAATTATGACTTATTAGTGCTATGAATCCACGAGATAAGAGGCACTAAGCTGGTCATGATGTTCTTTCGATGGTTACACTGGTGAGTCTTGAGCTGTGAGATCCTTAACACCTTCTGCTATCTTCTTTGTTATTTCCTTGGGTTCTTCAAGGAAGGGCCGGCACAGCCAGAACAGAAGTATGGTAACCACGATCATAGCTGTTCCAATTACAATACCAATTACAATGTTCATCTTCTTTGTTGCGGTGGTGGAGGGTCCTGCTGGCAAACCAAGAACAAAAAGGTTATTTAGCTGGAGAGGTGATAGAACAATTGGAACATTGAAGAGAGAAAAACATTCTCTCTCTTTTTAGAATAAAAACTAAGTAATTAAAGAACAAGAATCGTTATCAAAGTGGATTCATAACATACGAAAGAGATATTAATCATAAATTGCATGCATTCAAGTTTGCTAAATATTAAGAGGAGGAGAGAATAGCTGAGCCAAAATATTAGCAGAAAAAGATTTGACAATTGAACCTACCCTTACCAATGCAGTAGAGAAAAACAAGCTTGCAAGACAACTCTAACCCTCAATGATATATTTATACTTGACCGTAATCATTAGGAATAGGGGAGGAGCCGGTGATATTTAATAGGGGAGATCAAAATTAATATAATAAAATAATTAAAAAGTTTATTTATTTAAAATAAAAAAAATATTATACTATTCCATATTTAAATACTAAATAAAAAATAAATTAAATGTTTTGCAGAAGCCGGATCCTGCTTGCCTCCCCCTAGTTGAGCCTCTAATCAGGAAAGTACTATAAGAGAAATAAACTATTGAATATTAAATACGTATAAACAGGAAATTCTAGTACATATGTATAGGAAAGGCTTCTCGACATATTTTATAAGAATAGAAAAGGAAATTCGATCTTTCTATACAGGAAAGGTGATTTTAGCTTTATAAGTATTTTATTTTTTTATTAATGATGCATTAAATATTCAAATATTTCACTTTTTTATATATGGAAAGTGATTTAGATTTTTTTCCTTACTGCTGCCTATGTATATATATGTATGAAAAGTGTATTTAAAAGTGTGGTAATAGTGATTGTTTTTGAAAATATATTTTTTTAATTTATTAAAATAATATTTTTTTAAAAGTTTATTTTTTATATCAACATTATAATATATAAATATAAAAAAATAAATTTAAAATAAAAATAAATAAATTTTGACCTTCTTTTGTTTGGGCTGCAACCCCAACGGAGGTAAAATGTAATCCTTCTACAGCGGTGATGCTGCTCCTGATTTGAAATCATAGATGGAGGAGCAACCATGATAAAGAAACTTGTCAGTGAGTGTAGTAAAATATCCCAATCCAACTTCATTGCTGAAATGTTATTTTTTATGCTTATTTTAGATGCTCCAGAAACCCTATATGTGAACAATTAGCTTTCCAATCTTGAAGCTCGTGATTGAATTAGTAAATCATACAAGCCTTTGCAGAGCAGAAGGACCCTTGTGAAGTTGCTTTGATGGCTTCACCCACCTGGTGAAGATTGTTGTGGCTTCACCCACGCAGGTTATATGTTTTGATGGAGGACTATATATGTAGAAGTATTTGTTGTTAGAATTTGTTTCAATAAGGCATGGTTAATAGGTATATCTGAAGCTAAATTTAAAGTAGAGTCCACTCATTTTTATAATTAAAATTTATTTTTTATAATTAAAATTTATTGACAAAGAAAATACTGATTCACAAGTGGAGCCATATACAGCAGCAATAATTGTGAGATCTTATTGGATTATTAGATGTCAATAGTGTTTCTCAAATCACTAAAATAAATCCTGTTGATAGATAATAGCAAGCCAAAGAGTTCTAATGAAGCCTTGCGAGATGAAGAGTCAAGTAAGTGAGAGTTGAATATGACAGATGAGATTAGTTCTTAATTTATTAGGTAATCAAACAAGGGAGCTAACTAAACTACTTGCAAGAAAGTAAGCTTTGCACAACAAGTAGGTTTAAAAGTGAAGACTGAATATGATGGTAGTAAAAGATTCAATGTCAAACTTGCTAAGAACGGATTTCGACAGAAAGAAAGAATCAATTACACATATCTTTTCTTCAATGGTGAAGCTAATAACAATCAAATTTGTATTGGGAATTATAACTATAAAATATTTGCATCTTAAACATTTAGATGTGAAGACTACTTTCCTTCATGGAGATTTGAAGAAAGATATCTGTATTAATCAATCACGAGGATTCTCAGTAAAGGCAAAGGAGAATCTAGTTTGCAAACTCAAAAACGATCTTGTATGGCTTGAAACAAGCTCCTAGAATCGATTACGGTATAAGAAGTTTGACAATTTTATATACAACAATGGATTCATAAGACTACAGGTAAATCATTGCTGCCATGTGAAGAATTTTGACAACTCTTACATCATCTTACTATTGTATGTAGATGTATGCTCATTGTAGGATCTAAGATAGAAAAAAAATAAATTAAATACTTTATATGAGAATCATCAGAGAAGGAATAGTTACCTGAAGCTTTCACAAGAAAAGTATTTGAAAAAGGAGCTTTACAAACAATAAACAACTTTTGGCTAGTCATTTCAGACTAACCAAGGAACAATCATGAAAGACAAAAAATGCAAGGATGTATACGAGTAAAGTTCTTTAATGTATCAACAATCATATATGGCATGGTCTGTATAAAACTAGACATTGTATATGCAGTGGGAGCTTTAAGCATAAACATGAGTAATCCGAGAAAACAACATTAAGAAATAGTCAAGTGGATTTTGAGATATTTGAATGATTTAACTTGCACATTAAATTCATGCCTTGGAACCAAGACCTCCACCTCAATCGGGTATGGAACTTGACATCACTACAATCCTTCAAAGATAGCACCTCATCATCATTATATCTATCACTTTTAGACTTTATTTCTCCATGGTCTTTTAAAATCATAAATCTTTTATTTAGATACTGAGAAACATTGTTTTCAACCCCTGAACATCTAAACATTTTATATCACAGTTATGAGCACGCCGAGTTTTGAGTTTACCTTTAGCATCCGTTGGAGTCTCTTTTCTAGCCTTAGGTGGTTCGACCTTAACAAGCACAAAGGGCTTAGATTGGGTAACCCTTTCTCTCTTCATATTCAGCCTTCAATTAGAGGAAGATGAAGCCAAATTGAATTATAGCCATCTACCCTTCTTCTTAATTTGTCTCTCCACCTTCCTTGTTATATGAACCATGTCCTCCAACTCCGTATAATATTGTAACTCTATATTACTATATCAGCCTGAATCATCACTATCTTTATCTCTTTATGGTAATCCTCCATAGACTTAGAACCTTAACTCAAACCCTGTAGTTTTTGATAAAGCTCCCTATAATAATGATTAGAAACAAATTGATTTATCATCAAAGCCTTTATATCACCCCATGTATCAATAGGTCTCTCTTTATTGCTCCTCATAGAAGTCACAATTTGATTCTACCAAATAATTATATAATCAACAAATCCAATCACCACAAGTTTCACCTTTTTCTACTTAAAATAACTATAGCAATAAAAAATCTAATTCACTTTCTTTTCCTACTCCAAATAATCCGTAGGATTATTTTTTTACCTAGAAAACTAAGAATTTCCACATCTTCACGATTTCTATAGTTTTGAAAATCCCTTCTACGGTTGAATAGGCCCCTGTATCTAAACTCATCATCCCTTCAGCCCTTAAGCTGCTAAAAATTATCTCCATGACATACCATCACATACTCAAAATCATAATCTCCCATATCATAATCCTCATCTTTAAAATCATCCAAGTTATGGTTTACATATTATATGGGTCTCCTGTCATGGTTACCCTTTTGATTAACCCCATTTCTTTATCCATCATAATTTTTATATTTTATCTCTTCTCTATCCAACAATTCTTGCATATTACTAAGCACTAAGTTGAAAATCTTCAACAACTAGACCTTGAATCTGAAGTTTTAGGTTGATATTCTCCATAGAAAGTGGTGTATCTCTTTTTTCTTAAGACATTTTAAATCTACAAAACAATTTTTAGTAGCAAAAATATCCTTACACCTCTCATGTTTCATATAAATAATATGTTTTACTTTAATATTCTTTATATGCTTTTTTTTCCTCTCGCCTCACCTTCTTTTTTACTTTTACGGAACTAAAATCAACACAACAAAAAAGAGCAACATAGTAGCACAATCCAAATAAAACTAATTGACTCAAGAAGCAATAAATATATAAAAACAAGCAAAGACGAGACTATGATTACAATTTCATGACTAGCAAGCAAATTCATACGAGATATGGATGTTTTTTAAAACATGAAAAAAAAAATCAGAAGAAAATATTATAAAAATTACTTGATTAACACTAAAATATCCCAAATAACATTTTATTATATTACCCAAATCAATTTCAATAGTAGCAAAGCAAGTTTCAATGGTTGATGCAAATCAAACTTGTTTCGTATAAACTAAACCTAAATCTGGAATATACAAAACATGTTTGATTTGTGTCAATACACAGTGTGTATCATTAGACTCCAAATAACAAGAATATAAATTTTTAAGTAATTTTGATGTGGTTTGATCCAATTTCACCTTATTTTAGTTTCTGCGACAAAATCTATAACGTCTTTGTTTAAACGATTTTTTTTAATGTTACTAATATATGTAGTGACAATAATGAAATAAAAAAATACTTTTTTTTGTAAGATAGTTGTTGGCACAACTTAAGAGGAATAGATGGAGATTGAAAATAACGAGTTTCAACACACGAAACAAGAAAAAAAAATACAAAAGAATATAACCTGATAAATAAAGTTAAGCTTTAATACTAAATAATACAAACCTTATGGTCACGTGGTTATGTAACCCACATGCAAGAACAACAAATCCTAGAAAAACAAACAATCAGGTTTGATAAGAGAGTGACGTAGAGATTACATAAACTAAAGCACTAATGCTATTGGAATGAACCTCCGCCCAATAAATACCAATCCATGAACAAAAAGTATAAGATAAATATTACGAAGATAGTTATTCCTTGATAAGTTGAATAAGTTATTTAGAGAACCAAAGACTGAGAGAATACTTCACACACACAAGCAATATTATTATGAAATCAAAGCCTATAAAAAAAACCTAATACAGGCTAAATAATCCTATTTATAATAGGTAAAAAAATATTCTAAACAAGTTTAAAAAATAATAAAACAGTACTAGTCCAAATAAGAAAAATAATTTTAAATCAAGTAGGAAAATAATGTGATACCCTCACAATAGCTTGTGGACCTCTTATTAGGCCTTTTTGATGTCTGATTGGTCTAAGATTTCATCTTAATATAAAAAATGATCTCCGAGAACTTCAAGTAAATTTTAGATTGATCTAATGGTTAGATTTAAAATTATACTTATTAGCGTAAAATTATGCATTAGAAAAAATCAGCCCAAAACCAACTTTAACCTCCTAAATAAGCATGTATATCTTTTCAATAGCACATGCTCCTTTGTTTCCTTGTAGAATATGGAAACTCCTAAAATATTCTACTAGAATATATTTGTAATATTATGATTAATTGTTCAAAACAAGGTTGTCATCATGATGTCAACCCTAAACCCGTGTTGTGGAAGAATTGAGTCCTTTTTGCACTTGGATTAAGTTGATTATAAGATGACTCATATGTGTTATAGCCTCTTTGAAGTCATCCTTGGCCTAAATATGTTGAAAAATCTCATCCAGTGCCTCTTTTAACTTAATATCCCTTAACCTGGTGATTGACCCAATTAGCACCTCTAGTGGATCATTTGTGTTGGTGGGCTAGTTCGTATCAAAAAGCTTGTGAAAATTTTGGATTGATCTATAATATTACTAATATGAAAAAAATGGAGAAGATTCTAGAGATTGAAGGTGCTCTAAAAATACTTGATTGATCTTGAACACTTCACTTTAATCTAGATGTTTTAATTTTTTATCTTCAAATCATTTCCATTTTATCCATTTTTGGAAAGTTCTTCACTCATTTAACCTTCATGACATTCTCTCAAGTAGGAAAGCATTCCTCACATTCCTCTACCAAAGCTTCAAGTACTTGTTTACCACCAGTAAACATGATACATGTAGGTGGATAATCTTTGCCACCGAACCAAATGTTTTATCAAAATCTAATTTGTGTTGTTGTATTAACTCTTAAATTAATAGAAGAACCTTGTATTTTTCTATCAACTTTTCTAGTTGTTCCTTAACGTTATATTCCTATTTACAAATATCATGAGGTTACTCTTCTAACTTTCTTATCTCGCAATGCTTCAATGTGAGAAATTCTTCTCTTGTCACTTCTTGTCACTCGATACTTCTCGACACCTCCTCACATATCATTGACTTCATTTCTTGCTTTTCTTTGACAAAGACTTGAGAATTCAATGCATCTTCCATAATAGTTATTATTTCTTCATGAGCTTCGTATTTCTCACCAATTTGTAAAAGACATTTTTCCTCCAACTCCTTGCTAGTGGGGCATATGTAGCCCTTCATTATCTTTGAATCAAATGGATTAATTTCCACCAATTTTTTTTACTTATAATAACTCATTTTCTTCTTCAATTACCTCTATATTGAACCATTCAATACTTTTTGGTGAACATTATGGTAAAAATCCTTTATCAACTAATATCATTAAAGCATATGATGTTTTAATGTCCTATTCTTATTCACTGTCGATTTCCTAAGTTAGCTTATATGATGATGCTATGTTTCCTTCCATATTCTTTTCCTTACACCACAGTCTCAAGTATAATGACCTTGTCTACCGTAATTGAAACATTTATCATGGCATTGAATCGGTCCACCATATCACTCTTTACGTAAGTTGCCTTTATTTTGATGAGCTATTCTTAGCCTTAGACTGATACCTTGTTGCTTTATTGAATTACCATCTTTTATGTTTTCTTTCAAATTTATAAAGTATTGACCTCTTGGCCGATCTCTTCTGTAATTACTAAAGATAGTCATTTCATCTTCTTTTAGTGAAATTCCACCCATTTGTTTGACTAGAGTTTCCTAATTGGCTAATAAATTTTCTAAATCTTCAATAGAAGGTTGAACTATCCATCCTCTAATTATGGTGGTGAAACCACAAAACTCAGGTCTTAGACTATGAATAATTATTCTTCTCATTCTATCTTCACTTATCTTAGATCGTGGATCTAACTCAAAAATTTCACAACAAATGGATTTTACTTTTGTAAAATTTTGATTAATTATCAAATCATTTTGTTTGACTAGCATCAATTCTCTCTAAATATTTTGTAGAAGAATTTCCTTTTTACTTAAAGAACAAACTGACAAAAGTATCCCGATCAGTTTTAGGTGTAGTGGCATTCTTGATGTGTTTCACCATATCTTCCTCTATTGAAACTTTAATAATAAACATTGTTTTTCCTGTTTGAACCTTTCATTTCTTTAGTAATTGATCATTTGTTTCATGAGGTGGTCTGGTATTGCTACCTTGGTGATCTGTGACCACCAACTTCACATGCACTTCAGCTAGCAACTTTAACGTGGTTTGTGACCACCAACTTTGATAGTCCCTGACTTATGAACATCACAATACCTGATTGTGAGTACCCCATATATCTGCTCAAACTAATATATTTTTTCCATATAAATAAACTATAAACCACCATTTCAACCACTGATTACAACTTTTACTTTCTAAGAGAAACAACCAACCCACCTCCACCCAAAACAAGCTTTCATTTCTGCCTATTTTTTCATGTTTGGTGTTGGAGTGTAAAACACATGCACCACAATCCTTCAACATAGTCCATGCACTAGGACGTGATTCTCACATGCCATAATTACCCAATCTAGTTCTAGTTGATTTTTTTCCAACTCCAATAGCTTTCAAAGGTATTTTTTAATCCCTAACACAATTTATTATTTATCTTGGATAAGCTTTAACATGTCATTGGTTTTTATATGTATTGTGAAAAGATACTTGAAGTGTTAGGGTCCACACCATTGTATGGCAACCCTAGTGTATGAAGTCGCGAGGAATTTATTTTTCAAAGTGGAATAAGGACGGAATCAATATCTCACTATAGGGTTGGGAGGATGATTTGCAACGGATTTATCCGATGCAAAATTGTTGGGTCTTATTGAAAATTTTATGGGTTAACTGTGTATATATTTTTCTTTTGCTTAGAGAATGATTTGGTTTTGTTGCATATTAAAGGTTTTATTATCATAAATCAACTCAGGATAAATGAATTGTCATTGGACGTTATCCTTAGATGTTGACCGAGTGGATAATGATTTTACTTAGCACATAACTTTATTATGTGCAAAATATTTTCAAACCATCATATTTTTCCTAGCAATTTGACCATGTATTTGTGTTTTTATTATCCATATACCAACCTAAGATAATTAAATAGTCACTAGGCATTATCCTTAGATGTTGTTGAGTAGATAATATAATCATTTAGTGGTTGATAATTTATTTTCTGAGGTGGTGTGGTATCACTACCTTGGTGATTTCTCAAAGAGATGGCCTTCCAAGTAAAATTGTATACAAGTCGACCATGTGTTATAGTTATGGTTGTTCAACTTATTAGTGATGCCAATCAAAATATTCATGAATACTTTTATAATATTTTGTAAAACAATTTGATCCTAGACCAAAAATACTTTTGCAGTCCCTAACTGCAAACAAGCAAATCCTTGTTTAATAATTATTCAATAATTATGATCCATGATCGGCAAAATAGAAAGATGGTCCCTAACTGCAAACTCTGATAGGCCCTTAACCTATAAACTTCATAATCCCTGATTATGCACTTCCGCTAGCAATTCTAATATGGTCCCTGACCACTAGCTCTGACCCGTGTCCCTTGACTATTAGGCTCTAAGACCATCAGGTTATAATACCAATTGTTAGGTGTTAATACTAGATAGTAACTCTAATACCAATTATTATATCTTTAGGACATAAAGGTAGCTAAAGAAAACACACTAGACTTTTATTAATTAGTGATACATGTACAACACACATAATTAACGATGTTTCACAATCACACACAATATAATTTTTTAATAACATTTCTCACACCACTCAATATATCTCTTTTTTTCCTCACCCACTCTTATGGAACACACTCTCATTTTCTCTTTTTAATTACACTTAAACACACGTCATTCTTTTCTACACCCATACTTCTTTTTCTCTTGTTGGACACACCCAAAACAAAACTAGCCCCTAGTATTTATTGGCTTGTTATATCGGTGAAACAAGTCTAGATTCTTCTTCTTGTATGACCAAATTCTTTTTCTAAAAAAACTCTAGAGTTAGCTGGGTAAAATTTAGCATATACCTTTATGGATATTTTCTAGAACAAGATCGCTTGGAAAGTATGTGAAAATTCTAGATTGATCTTCAATATTAACAACGTGCAGACTAGTGGAGAAGATTCTAGAAATAAAAGGTGCTCTGAAGAGATCTAGATTAATCTTCAACATGAATTTGATATCGGAAGAAAAGGAAATTAAGCTATTATTGCTGATATTCTAAGTAAGATCACCTTAGAATAAAACAGTTGATAGGAATTAAAATGACAAAAAACCTTGAAGCCAAAGCAAAACAAGGAGGCCTTCATCCCATGCCTTGCTGGAATCCACTCAAGCGTTGGAAATGCCTCTCAAAACCTTTAAGAAACCATTGATCCACAATTCCTTCAATTGGGTGAGGCCAAAAAAGAAATCCTTAAAAAATTAACTCAAAATCAAACACTGGAAGATTTCTTTCTAATTGGACAAGAGAATGCAATCTTTTATTTAAGCCATTAGGAATAGACATGAGCTTATCATACTAGAAAAATTTAATGATTAAAGATTACAAGATGACAATTTTCTATAATCATCGAAGATGATAGATATGCTCCTCACACCCTTTAATTTCTAATTTATCCAAAGATATGTGGCATGACAATCATCTAATTAGAAAATAATAAAGGGTTAGAATTAATAACAAGATGGGGTTAGACACATTATTTCAACTTATTTCAAATGATTAAATTTTTAAAAAAATCTTTATTTTAATTATTGTTGTTTTTTATTCAAGAAACATGCTACTAATTATTGCAAGGGACACCTCGACGAACTATAAGGATCGATAGGGATAAAAAAAAAGAGTTGCCAACTTTTTTATGATAAATAAGAAATACTAAGTAGTCTTTCAAAGATTTTAGGTAAATAGTTGTGTCGCACCTGTGCGGTGTCGCGGCGATCGTCCACCACTCTCAAGGAAAATGGTGTGATGATCTATCTAGCAAAAATGAAAAGACAAGGAATTCTTGTCTCTTATCGGTAAAATATGGAATGAGAGTTGCCACCTAATATTCAGGTCACTAAGAACCCTAACTAATCTCAGAGATCGGGTACGGAGACTAGTTGCATAAAGGGAAGGTATTAGCACCCCAACTACACCTTACCTAAGGTAAGCTACATTGTTTTGTTGTTTAATAAAATCTAATGTCGTGTTGTGGTTTCTAATTGTCAGTCTGTCTATGGTTTAAGAAAACCCCTCCTCTCTAAGGAAATCTTTATCTTATCAGGTAAAAACCTAACGGTTCTATGTTGTCAAAAAAAAAATACTTTTTTTTATCAGGAATACGTTTTACGTATAAATTCGTAATCTCTGATATTAAAACAAAACAAAAGAAAATTTTTGTTGTTTTTAAAATTTTGGCCAATGTTCTCTTGACTTTAATAAACTGGTTATTAAAGCCAAAATGCATGCTAAAACATTGTTTTCTGGTGTATGAAAAACACAGTATGATTTTTTAGCGTTGAGACACTTGTCCGTATGCACAAAAACATTTTTTCTTTTTTCTTTTTTAATTTTTCTTTGTATTTTTGAAATTTTTGACGAAAACCAGGTATTTTAATACCGGATTTGTATTTTTATGAAATGAGAAAAAAAAAACTGACTAAGATTAAACAAAACGGTGTAAAACAATACACGCAGGAAAATCACAAAAAATTTAAACATATATTTTTTTTGCTGGGCCGGACTCGGCCCAAGATCCATGGGCTAGGCTCAGCGCAGCCCACATCAGCTGGTTACTATGCATGAGCATAGTAACCAACTTCACCTCGCCTGCAGAGACGAGCACCATGCACGTCCTGCATGGTGAGGGAAGAGACGAAAGCAAAGGGGCGGAGGGTCTACCTGGAGAAGCCTCGGTCGTCAGTGACAGCCAGCAATGGCGGTGGTTCCAGGCGGCGGCGCAGGTGGTTCGCGATGGCTGGCGATGCTGTTTTTCTTCTCTCTCTCTCCTCTGTTTTTCGTTCTCTTCTCTGCTTCCTTTTTTTTCTTTCGGCCTTCCCCCTCTCTTTTCTCTTCTCTTCTTGCCCTCTCTCTTCTGTTTTTTCTCCTTTTTCTCGTCCTCCCTTCTTGTTCTGCCCCTCCTGTTTTTATAGGCAAAAACAGGGGAGGGACATGCCTGGGCCAGCCACTATGCTGCGGCCCTTCCAACACATGGAAAGTGTGGAGTTATGTCGGCGTCTTTTTGATGCTTTTTAGAAGAAGAAAGTCGGGGAAAACTGGGGGAAGAAAATCTACTTCTTCCCCTGCCTCGCGCGTCTAGGGGAAGAAGAAGACATACGGTGCCGTTCAAAACGGCACAGTTTTTGCTTCATCTGTTTTTTAAAAAAAACGTATGAAACGACGTTGTTTTTCCCAAAACGCGTCGTTTCATTTAAATGGGAATTGACGCCAAAACATGTCAGATTCAAAACTAGGCCTTGAATTTGCGCGCGTTTTGCATTTTGGTCCTCGGTCTCGAATTTCTTCAATTAAGTCCCTAATTGGCCATCAAACTTCAATATTTATGCAATTAAGCCCCTGATTTGACCAAATTAACTCTCAAAAATTATAATTTGACCCCAAAACTTTAATTTCTTCCAATTAAATCCCAAATTAACTCCAAAATTAATTTTTCTTGCAATCAAACCCTTCATAAATTCAATTAAACCTTCACTAAAATTTAATTGAGTTCATAAACATTTGATTTTGGACTTTTCTTCCTCAAATTGAATTTTCTTTGTCAATAGGGCTCTCATCAGTCAACAAAATACTGTTAAATTTCATTCTTTGTATTTTTAAACCTTCTCAACCAATTTTTAACCATTTTTTGAGCGCTTTGACATCCTTTTTTCACTGTTATTATTTTTTGGGTTTTTTTGAACATATATTTATTATTATTATTATTATTATTATTATTATTTTGTATTTTCTTCTTTTTTGAGTGGGGACCCAAAAATAGGTTACAATAGTTGCCCCCTCTTTACAATGCTTACAGAGCAAAGATTTTGCGTAGTAAGTGTTGTAAAGATAAACAAAAATGGTCTTCCAAAACTGGTCTTCTCAAAATTTGGTTGACTTGAAACTTCAACCGGACCCAAAGTCCTGTGTGTGGTTTGGCTAAACTGAGATCCCTTTCGCCGATCCCCTTTAACCAGAACCAAAAAACATGTGTGGTTGGGCTAAACTGAGATTCCTTTCACCAATCCCCTTTAACTAGAACCAAAAATCCTGTGTGGTTAGGCTAAACTGAGATTCTTTTCGCCAATCCCCTTTAACCAGTACCAAAAAACCTGTGTGATTAGGCTAAACTGAGATTCCTTTCGCCAATCCCCTTTAACCAGAACCAAAAAACCTGTGTGGTTGGGCTAAACTGAGAGTCCTTTCGCCAATCCCCTTTGACCAGAACCAAAATCCTATGTGATTGGGCTAAACTAAGATTCCTTTCCCCTTTAACCAGAACCAAATGATGTGTGGTTGGGCTAAACTGAGATTCGTTTCGGCAATCCCTTTTAACCAGAACCAAAATCCTGTGTGATTGGGCTAAACTAAGATTCCTTTCGTCAATCCCCTTTAACCAGAACCAAAATTTATTTGGTTGGGCTAAACTAAGATTTCTTTCACCAATCCCATTTAACCAGAACCAAATGTTGTGTGGTTGGGCTAAACTGAGATTCCTTTCGTCAATCCCCTTTAACCAGAACCAAAATCCCGTGTGTTCAAACCCTTTGTTTTTTTAAGAAAGATGGTCTATTTTCACGGGTGACCTGCCCACGCACTCACACTTACCCTGGACTATTTTCATAGGCGACCTGCCTAAGCACACTCAAAGTGGTCAAATTGTAATGGGTGACCTACCTAGATGGAAAAAAAAGATTGGTCGTGTTGTAATGGGTGACCTACCCAAATGGAAAAAAGGAAGAGTGGTCGTGTTATAATGGGTGACCTACCCAGGTGGAGGAATGGTCTCGTTGTAATGGATAACCTACCCAGGTGGAGAAATGGTCTCATTGTAATGGGTGACCTACCCAAATAAAAAAACATGGAGAATGGTCGAATTGTAATGAGTGACCTACCCAAATGGAAAAAAGGAATAGTGGTCATATTGTAATGGGTGATCTACCCATATAGAGGAATAATCTCATTGTAATGGGTGACCTACCCAGATAAAAACATGGAGAAGGGTCAAATTGTAATGGGTGACCTACCCAAAAAATAGGAAAAAGGAAGAGGGGTCGAGTTGTAATTGGTGACCTACCCAAGTGAAGGAATGGTCTCATTGTAATGGGTAACCTACCTAGATAAAAAAAACATGAAGAATGGTCGAGTTGTAATGGGTGACCTACCAAATGAAAAAAAGAAAGAGTGGTTGTGTTGTAATAGGTGACCTACCCAGGTGGAGGAATAGTCTTATTTGTAATGGGTGACCTACCCAAATAAAAAAACATGGAAAATGGTCGAATTGTAATGGGTGACCTACCCAAATGGAAAAAAAGAAGAGTGGTCGTGTTGTAATGAGTGACCTACCCAAGTGGAGGAATGGTCTCATTGTAATGGGTGACCAACCCAGATAAAAAAACATGAAGAAATGGTCAAATTGTAATTGGTGACCTACCCAAAATGGATGAAGGCTCAAAGATGCACTCGGAAGGAGGTAGGGTTAGAAAAGGCACTACCCAAATGGTGAGGGTTCAAAGGCGCACTGAAAAGGAGGTGAGGGCACAAAGGCGCACTGAAAAGGAAAAGGAGGTAGGGTTAAAAAACGCACTACCTAAGAGTTTGATGATGGATTAACAAGTTGTTGAAATGTTGAAAGCAATGCATTATGATTGATATGCATGTATACTTACCTGAGAAATATAAGCCCCCATTTCTTTATGGTGTCTTTCTTTTCTCAAAAGTTGGAGTGTTAGTAGTAAACTTCGATGGCTTTTTCATTCTTGCTTACTCAAGTCCTATTTTATGATCTTGACCTCTAGGAAAGGTTTGATGCCATCATTCATCTTTGTCCTTCACCCTTTATCTCAAGGGTTGCCAATTTTGCCCGACATTTTTCTTATAAAAGGAATCATGGAGCCAGCCCTACCATGTGTTTTTTATTTTCCCCAGCTTGATCATGCCCCCCCCAAGTGTTCAATTCGGTTTACTTTAGGGTGAGGATATGTGAAAGTAAGTTTGAGTTTTTTGTACAATGAAATGTTTTCATGCAAAATTTTTGGAATTTCCAAGTTATTCCAACCATAAAAATCATTTCGACATTGGTTCAAAATAAGCTTGTTCTAAAAAATTCAAGCAATTCCTATAGACAGGTTTATTGAAGTGATGAAAGCTTTTATTTTGCTTTTGAGTTAAAGATGAAGTGACATCTGGTTGGTCACAAAAGGTTTAAATGTCAATTTGAGGGTTATTGAGAACCAAATCGGTTCAAAGCATTTATTTTGTTTGCATGAATAATGAATTGACCCACACGAGAAAGCACTACCAACCGATCCAGATTGCTTGCCTTTGATCTGAAAGGACTTGATTAGGTACGTAATGTAGGCTTTGGCTATTGGTTACGAAGAAAAAGATATTTTACAGGCTCAAAAGGTGTTTAAGGGATTTCAAGACTAAGGATTACTTGTGCTTATTCCCTAACCGTTTTGTCTTTGGAATTTCTTTCCAAAATGGTTTGTCATGCCCCCTAATGCCGGGAGTGGGCTCTTTCTCTTTTTTTTTTCATTTTTGTTTGGTTGAGCATAATCACCTCAGTTGTTTGTGTGAGAAGCTAAAATCATTTGGATCCTTTTGATTTTCTTTATCATGCCCAAACTTTGCGAGGGCAACTTTGATCATTGAGTTGTTTTTTTTCTTCTTCTTTTTTCGCACTTGCCCCCCAGTGTGGAGTGTGATCCCAACCAAGGTTATTTTCAAAAATATAATAGGCTCAAAATGGGAATGCAAAGGATATATTTCAGCCTTGTGAAAGGATTTATTAAAGATGGCCTTTCCTTATCTCAAACTCATGCATTGAGGATCGATAGGTCTTGCTTTCATGTGCGTATGTCAAGTGATTTATTCAGTCAAATAAAACTCAGCTTTTGAGTCACCTCATGGGGTTTTTGTTTTCTTTGTTTTTGTTTTGTCTTTTTCTTTCAAGTTTTCTAGGTATATGTTTACCTATCTAAGGAATCACTTGAATTTCCATAATGCATTTGTTTTGGACAAATACCAACATGATTTTTGTTTTTGTACTCACTTTGGAGGTCCTAAAAAATATCTTTGAAAACATATGAGATTATGTATGGTTTTGGAAGAAAGGAAAACACCGAAGGATTCTTTGTGTTATAGTTTTGTGAGCAAAAGTTGTGCTCAAAATGTTATTTACATGTAATAACAACAAAGAAGAGTGTGATATAAACACAGGAAAGCACATGATCTTATTTCACAAGAAAAGCTCATTGACAGAGAAAGTCTTATTCAAAAGCATTAAACAAAAAGCAATAAAAAGGCAGGCTTCATTCTTCTATTTTGGAGAATCTGTTACTAGGCTAGCCTCCTCCCCAAATGTTCTATACTGGTGAACTCAAAGACGATGTAGAACAACACCACGACCAAAATTTCAGTTCTTCAAAATTCATGCTATCATTTCCGCACCCGTGCTGGACCATTGATGCTTTCAGATTCCCTGAACATTCCATTGCTAGTGTTTTTCTAATCCACTGCTTCCAGCATGATTCGGTAGAGGATTCGTGTTCACATTAGGAGTGTCTTCAAATTCCATCCACCCGGCCTTGATTAATTGCAGAAGCTTTCTCTTGAAAGCATTGCAGGTATGTATGCTATGCCCAATAATACCAGCATGGTATTCACAATTGAGCTCTGGCTTGTACCAATTAGGATAAGGTGGCTTCACAGGTGACAGAGGTTCTGGAGCTATATAACCAATGCTTAATAGCTTCTGGTACATCTCATTCAGGGGTAGTGGTAATGGAGGTAATTGTTCTTGAACCTTTTGGTAATTTCCAATTTGGCTTTTGGCTTGAAAGTTATGGGGTTCCGGTTTATTGATGTTGGCAATTTGGGATGGAGTGTGGTAGTTTTGGGATGTTTTTCTTACCCCCGTAGCCATCTTCAACATGGTGGACCTCTTTTCTTTCGAAGCCTCTTTTCGCGGTAGGTGTAGAAATTCTACTACTCTTGACACCTTGCTCTATGCATTCACACACTACCACAACATCAGTGAATTGCTGGGTCGAACTACCCATCACATGTTCGTAATACGGTGCTTTGAGTGTGCTGGCAAATAAAGAGACCATCTCTTTGTCCAAAAGTGGGGGATGTACTTGAGCAGCTAATTCTCGCCATCTTAGAGTATATTCCCTTATGCTTTCTGTCCTTTTTCTCTAGATTGGACAAGCTAGTTCTGTCGGGAGCGATGTCCAAGTTGTACTTGTACTGTTTGACGAAAACATCCATCAGACCTTTCCATCTTTGGATTTTTGTGTAGTCCAATCTCATATACCAACTCAAAGTTGCTCCATTTAAGTTGTTTTGAAAAAAATACATCAGTAGTTTTTCATCATGTACTACTTCAGTCATTTTATTACAGTAGGACCTGAGGTGAGTCATGAGGCATTGTGTTCCACTGTATTTGATAAATTCAGGAACACGAAACTTCTTTGGGACAACCACGTTTGGGACTAAACACATATTTGCTGCCCGTACCAGGTCATATAAGTCTACCCTTTTAATGACTTTGAGTCTGGCTTCCAGCGCCTCTATCTTAGCTTGATCAATGCTATCTGATGACTTAGCCTTGTGGGACTCGTTAGTTGATGCCTCCATGACTTTCGGGGCTGGTGCAGGTGTCGCTGACTGCACAAAAGTTGGATTTTGTTGAGGCTCTTGACCATGTTCGCTCATTCTTTCTTCAAGTTGAACTGTAGTAGGAGCCTGATTAAAAGTGACCGATCGGTTAGAAGGACCTTCACTAGAGGTATTTCTTAGAATTTGCTCGAGTAAGCTAGTGAGGTGAGCCACACTTGTTTTCAGAGACTCCAACTTGTCTTGAAAATAGGCATCACGTTGAGCACGCTCTTCATCTTCCATGATTCTTGCTCAAAGTCGGGTGTTGTAGACTTTTTTGGGACCTATATTTCAACCTGGTATGTATGCATGTTATTTATACGGAAATAAGTTATGCACTTTAATCTATATGATGAACTCACCCTTCGAGGGGTGACATATGGTCGTACCCCTTGCATGATGAAACAAGAATCTTGATTCTTGCCCAAACTTTGCGATGAAAATTTTCTGCGTGACGGTCATTATGTCACCCACAAGTCTTGAATTCAACATGCTTCAAAAAGGGTTTGCCCTGATGTAAATAAAGATAGCACATACAACCTAAGGATATGTTCTATTCATTATGTGAACATGGGTAGGTTTTCTGCCTGGTCTTAAAAGGGTCTCATCTATGCCTAGTGATGATCTCCGTAAAGACAGCGTAGGGGCGTTGCAAGGAATAGTTAAGGCACATGTGCCCACAATTACCAAGCAGGCACTCAGATATGAGTTGGGTGTTTCACGCATCTGAACCTTAAGCAATAGTTATAGGGTAGATCGCTAATTCCCCACCTAATTTATAGGCTTGTTTGTACTTCCTAAAAAATAAAGCGTGATGCATGAGACAATTCTATACAATGTATGAACAGATATGTACATAAGTTAAAGCGCGAAATAAATAAAGAAAATGCCTTTTAACTATAAACATGCAAACCAAACAATAAAACACAATGATCAGACAAAAACAAAGCTTAGTCCACAAAGTCCCCAATGGAGTCGTCATTCTGTTGCACGTGTACGGCGTCGCGATGATCGTCTACCACTCTGAAGGGAAATGGTGTAATGGTCTATCTCTATTTGGCAAATATAAAGAGACAATAATGTCTCTTATCAGTAAAATATGGACTGGGAGTCGCCACCTAGTATTATAGCCACTGGGAACCCTAACTGGTCTCAGAGATCGGGTACGGAGACTAGTTGCGTAAAGGAAAGGTATTAGCACCCCAACTACGCCCTACCTAAGGTATGTTGCATTATTTTATTGTCTGATAAAATATAAAGTCTTGTTGTGGTTTCTAATTGTCAATCTGTTTATGGTTCAAGAAAAGCCCTCCTCTGTAAGGAGATCCTTATCTTATCGGATAAAAACCTAACGGTTCTATGTCATCAAAAAGAAAATACCTTTTCTTTATCGGGAATATGTTTTATGTATAAATTCGTAATCCCTGATATTAAAACAAAACAAAATAAATTTTTTGTTGTTTTTGAAATTTTGGCCAATGTTCTCTTGACTTTAAAAAACCGGTTATTAAAGTCAAAATGCGTACTAAAACATTGTTTTTGTGGTGTATGAAAAACACAATATGATTTTTTAGCTTTGAGACACTTGGCCGTATGCACAAAAACATTTTTTCTTTTTTTTTAATTTTTCTTTGTATTTTTGAAAGTTTTGACAAAAACTGAGTATTTTAATACCGGATTTGTATTTTTATGAAATGACAAAAAAAAAAAAACCAGACTGAGATTAAACAAAACGGTTTAAAACAATACACACAGGGAAATCGCAAAAATTTTAAACATATATTTTTTTTATGGGCCGGACCCGGTCCACCATTGTTGGGCTAGACCAGACTCAGCCTAAGATCCAAAACGGTGTAAAACAATACACGCGGGGAAATCGCAAAAATTTTAAACATGCGTTTTTTTATGGGCCGAACCCGGCCCACCATTATTGGGCTGGACCGGAGTCAACCCAAGATCCATGGAGTTGGCTAAGCCCAGCCCACATCAGTTGGTTACTGTGCATGAGCACAGTAACCAGCTTCACCGTGAGGGAAGAGACGAAAGCAAAGGGGCGGAGGGTTTACCTGGAGAAGCCTCGGTCGTCAGTGACGGCCAGGGATGGCAGTGGTTCCAGGCGGTGGCGCAAATGGTTCACGGTGGCCGGCGATGCTGTTTTTCTTCTCTCTCTCTCCTCTGTTTTTTGTTCTCTTCTCTGCTATATTTTTTTCTTCTTCTTTCAGCCTTCCCCCTCTCTTTTCTCTTCTTTCTCTTCTCTTCTCTGCCCTCTCTCTTCTATTTTTTCTCCTTTTTCTCGTCCTCCCTTTTTGTTCTTCCCCCCTATTTTTATAGGCAAAAACAGGGGAGGGACATGGCCAGGGCAGCCACTGTGCTGCCGCCCCTCCAACACGTGGAAAGTGTTGGGTTGTGTCGGCATCTTTTTGATGCTTTTTAGAAGAAGAAAGTCGGTGAAACATGAAGAAGAAAATCTTCTTCTTCCCCTGCCTGGGGCGTCCAGGGGAAGAAGAAGACATATGATGTCGTTCAAAACGGCACCATTTTTGCTTTATTTTTTAAAAAAAACAAAAAAGTATGAAACGACGTCGCTTTTCCCAAAACGTGTCGTTTCATTTAAATGGGAATTGGCGCCAAAACGTGTCAGATTCAAAACTAGGCCTTGAATTTGCGCGCGTTTTGCATTTTGGTCCTTGGTCTCGAATTTTTCAATTAAGTCCCTAATTGGCCATCAAACTTCAATATTTATGCAATTAAGCCCCTGATTTGACCAAAGTAACTCTCAAAAATTATAATTTGACCCTAAAACTTTAATTTCTTCCAATTAAATTCCAAATTAACTCCAAAATTAATTTTTCTTGCAATGAAACCTTCATAAATTCAATTAAACCTTCACTAAAATTTAATTGAGTCCATAAACATCTGATTTTGGACTTTTTTTTCCTCAAATTGAATTTTCTTTGTCAACAAGGCTCTCATCAGTCAACAAAATACTGTCAAATTTCAATATTTGTATTTTTGAACCTTCTCAACCAATTTTAACCATTTTTTGAGCGCTTTGGCATCCTTTTTTTCACTGTTATTATTTTTTGGGTTTTTTAACATATTATTATTATTATTATTATTATTATTATTATTATTATTATTTTGTATTTTATCCTTTTTTGAGTGGGGACCCAAAAATGGGTTACAATAAGTTGGTTACGTGATAGAAAAGATAATGACCACACTTTATAGTGTAGTCAGGCTTGTAGAAACTAAAGGTTTAAGCATTTGAGCGAGGATCTAACACTAGTAGATTGGGATATAACCCAGAAAAACTATATGGATGGCCTAGCATATGCTTTTATAAATCAATAATACAAGTCTAGGCTTAAGTGATTCTATAAGAAGTTTTCTTAAGGGAAGTTATTGTGTCACTTATCAAATTATTGGATCTTTTAGAATTAGGCCCAGAAGTTGTTATTTGAGCTAATTTTGTTATTTTTCATAGTTTTGTTTATGTATTTTATGTTTTAATTTGGATTCATATTTTATTTCCCTTATATTTTTGGATTTCTAGTTGTTTTCTAGTAGAGATAGAGTTTTCGCCCTATATAAATGTTTCGTAAACCTCTTGAGAAGACAACTATCATATATTTTATTTTCAGAGAATAAAACTGTAAATTTAGGGTTTACATAAGTAATACTTTTCTCTTATTAAACCTTATATGTTTCTCTGTGTTTCTATATTATTGATGTCCTATTTAGCCTCCTTCTACATCACTTTACTTCCTACTTATGGTAAGCTTTTTTGTATTTTTTTTTAATGATAAAAGGTATATATTGTGCTTACATGATAATAATTTGTCTAAACTAGTATATGTGTGTTTGTTATTATAGATAAGAGACTATTATGATCTAAGATAGTGATTTGAAATAATCCTCACTTTTAAGATATAAATGTTTGACCTGAGAAGATGATGAATAATTGATAGCAAAAGCTCATTCGTGATTATATTGATTAAAATGGACCTTAAGATGGACCTTAAGATCATCACTAAATGGACCTATGTGAAATTGCATTGATCAACCCAAATTTGCTTGTCCTATAAAGAAAGGTATCTCAACACAAAGAAAAAAATCACACATAAACATGAAGATGAAAATTTCAAATTTAAAGAACAATTGAATATTTACAAACAATATTTATAATTATTTTTTAATGTTTTTACAAATATACATTTATACTTTTAAAAACAATATTGTCATCATAGGTCACTCTACTTCTTAAAGCCAACAAATTGGATAGCGAGAATAATAGTTTAATAGAGTATTGTCGAGAGCACTTAGTGATGAGCTTAAGGTTTAGATTCATAAAAAAAAAACCTTTACTATTTTTTATTTATAAAATAAAAAGTCGCGTGTTAATTGTTTCTTTACCTATTAGGCAACATCCTAGAGCAATGCCCATTGACGATTCATTTATCCTGGGTTGATTTTATAGATAATAAAAATGGTTAATACACAATATAAGTTGCAACGAAAAATAGGATAACTTGAAAATACTTTGCATACAATGAAAATAAAATCTTGCATAAAGCGATTATATTATATATTCAACAACATCTAAGGATAATGCCTAATGACAGTTCAGTTATTCTAAGTTGATTTATGGATAGTAAAAACAATTAATACATGGCCAAATTGCCAAGGAAAAATATGATGGTTTGAAAATATTTTGCACACAACAATAAAGTCATGTGCTAAGCAATTCCATTATCCACTCAGTCAATATCTAAGGATAATGCCCAATGATGGTTCATTTATCCTAAGTTGATTTATGATAATAAAACCTTTAATATGTAACAAAACCAAATCATTCTCAAAGCGAAAGAAAAATGTATACACAGTTAACCCATAAAATTTACAATAAAACCAAACAATTATGCATCAAATAAACTTGTTGCAAATCATTGATCCAACTCTATTGTTGGATATTGATTCCCACTTTAAAAAATAAATTCCTTGCGACTTTATGCACCAAGGTTGTCACATAATAGTGTGGACCTCGACACTTTTAGTATTTTATAATAATACACACAAAAATCAATGACATGTTAACACTTATCCAAGATAAACAATAAATTGTGTTAAGGATTCAAAAATACCTTTGGAAGCTTTTAGAGTTGGTCAAAAGCAACTAAATCTGAATTGGGTAGTGGTGGCATATAGGAATCATACCCTAGTGCATAAACTAAAATGAAGGATTGTGGTGCATGTGTTTCACACTCCATCACTAAACATGCAAAAACTAGCAGAAATGAAAGCTTGTTTTGGGTGGAGGTGGGTTAATTGTTTCTTCTAGAAAATAAAAGTTGTAATCAGTGGTTGAAATGGTGGGTTAAAGATTGTTTCTATGAAAAAAAAAATACAGGATTTTAAGCAGAGATGTGGGGCTAATCATTTTAGATTTGTAACTGCTTATAAACTAGAGAATAAGTATATAGTTCGGTCAATTGAAAGTGGAAAAAAAAGGGTTGTATTGTATTGATCACTAGAGGGTTGTTTGGTGTATTGAGTCTTCTAATGGCTAGCTTATTGATGGCAAGGGGAAGGGAGGCTTCGAGTTATTGTGTTTGTTATAGATGTGGTTTTGATTCTAAAATAATGAAATCATGATTTTTTGGGTTTTTGTGTTGACGAGGATTGCTAGTAAGGTGTTTAGTTTAGTAGGCTAATCACGGTATAAAGAAGAGAAGGTTTATTTTTGTCAGTGGTGTTTTTGGTTGGACTTCGACAGGTGAGAGGTCGAGACAAGTTGGTTTTGGTGTGTTTTTTGTGTCTTTTTTCTTCTTCCAAAATCCGGTAATGAGAGGGAGAGATATAGATTGTGAATATTTTTTTTTCTTTTCTAGATTAATTTTTTTTCTTTTTTTCTCTTCTTTTTTCTCACTTTGAAAATTATATTTCTGCCACCCTTTCACTATTTTAGCAGCCTACTCTTATACTTTTTTTATAGTTTATTATTATCTTTTTACCATTTTCTTCCTTTTACTTTTTTTTAATGATTTTTATGCTTATATATCTCCTCTTTTATTCCTTCATATCTTCTCCACTCTTTTACCATTTTCTTCTTTTCACTTTCTTTTAATTATTTTTATCCTTATCTCCTTATTTATTAGTTGCTTGGAGAGGGGGTAAAGTTTTATATTTATTTTGTTCTCTTTTTTATTTCTTGATTATCATTCCACACACTAATCTTTTTCATAGTACTTAATTTTTTTTATCAATCTTTTAATTTTTGAAAATCATATAAAAATTTGATTACAATAAGTGAAAGGATAAAAACATATATATATAAAATAACCACAAATCAGCTAAATGGAATTAAAAATACTTTAAAATTTTTTATTGTTTTAGTAAATATATTTGAAAAACAGGGAGGGTAAAAAATGAGTTATGACACTAATAAAAAATTTTGTCATTATTTTTTAGAAGATTAAAGCTTATATGATGATGTTATCGATTTCTTTATAGATAATTATGTATTAGCTTCATATATAAAATTTTTAAAATAATTTTCTCATTAATATTGAATAAGAATAAAATATATATATTTTCTTAATTTTTTATTTAAATGTTTTATATAATTTTCTCAAATTCATTGTTCTTAGATCTTTACATATGGATTCATAAATATGATATGTTCGTGATTTGTTTATTGAAACTTTCTTTCATGATCGGAACAAGTTTTTACTTAAAAAAATGCTTCTCATAAAAAAAAACATGTTTTCATGAAAAAAAAGTGTGAATAAAAAAAATTAGATTTTTAATTAAAAATATTTTTTTTACAAATTATTATATATTTCTTGAATATATTTTTTAATTTTCTTATATTTTGATTCAATGAATTATTCTGCTAATAAAAAAATTGTTTTATTGTCATATGAAAAAAATTACTTGAGTAAAAAACACAATTTTGATGGAAAAAAATACATCTCTCCATCATTAGTTTTATTTGTTATCTTAATTGTTACTTGTGAGTGTCTGTTTTTATTATTATTTAATTAAATAAAAGATAATGTTAAAAAAAAGTTATTAAAGCAGACCAGATCTATGTTTCAGATTATAGATTAAATATATTAACTCAACTTAGCATGTAAGGGTTAATTTAAAAATTATTATTTTAATATTTAAAAAAATATTAAGATAATATAATTTAAAAAATATATTTTAAAAACAATTTAAATAATATATTAACTAAATTGATCGAGAGTTACAAGTAAACTCGTCACGTTGATCAGTTAATAATTTAAAACATCAAGAATTGTTGACTAATCAACTAGTTGGATTAAATTTAATAATACTGATAAAAAAAAAAAATTGGCGCAATGCAGGCAACAAAACAAATTGATGCAGCAGCCCCCGTCATCCTAATCAAGGCGAGAAAGACTTTTTCATCGGAACAATATTTAAGAGCTTGTTTATATTTGCGTTTTAATAATATTTTTAAAAAAGTTTAAAAACTTTTTTTCCTTAAAAATTAAAATGTTTTTGATGTTTTTGAATTTTTTATATACTAATTTAAGAAATAAGAAATATTTTAATATATTTTTAAATAAAAAATATTTTAAAAAACAAACAATAACACGTTATCAAAATCTTACTTTTTAATAGAATCCAATAAAAGAAGCATAAAGAAGAACGTACAATCACCATTCCTTGCTTCCTACTTATAATTAATTGACTTACATGGAGATTATGGTAGTGTTATAATAATAATTACTTTTTAAAATATTTTTTATTTAAAAATATATTAATATAATAATTTTTTAATTTTT
>Ga0325410_1000979_pt1 | contig 30823 bp, 19 predicted proteins | sample PopdelMetagenome_16_FD_206182 | JGI IMG/M metagenome (GOLD analysis project Ga0325410, IMG submission 206182) | Populus deltoides microbial communities from Bellville, Georgia, United States - Xylem-PdIQD-R3 | ecosystem: Host-associated > Plants > Phyllosphere > Stem > Wood/Secondary xylem...
TGGTGTAAGAATAAGTGTAATATAAACTTAACATGGACCTTAATGTTGGATACTAACATGCTTTATATTTGTTATCTTGTTCACTTTTAATACTTTGCTTGTTAAATGGTTAATCTAGATTTATGTTGTATAACCCTTGGTACAACAAATACTTGACACTTTCATAGTCCAAACCATATGGTATAACCGACACCTGTATTATGAAAGGAACTTGATTTGTTGTTAACATAAGTTATAATCATGAATACCTGACAACATTTATAAGTATTAACATTATTCGAATAAGATAACTAATGTAATCATGTTAAGAATTTATAATCTGATTGGAACCTTCTTTGTGTGTGGTTTCCAGTTGAGTAATAAGAGTTTATACTATACTTGTTTAAAATACCATTAGTGGATCCTCTAACCTTGACAATTGTTTTTATCATTGTTTAATTCGTATATCAATATCACATCTCAAAGCTCTCTTCAACTTATTATTATTATTATTATTATTATTATTATTATTATTATTATTATTATTATTATTACTACATAGTTAACCTCCTTGTGGTTCGACCCCGGTCTTGTCGGGTTATTGATTACTTTGACACTCCTGCACTTGGGAGAACACATCAATCTTTTGGTCGTGTCGAGTTTTTGGCGCCGTTGCTGGGGAGGTAAATTCTTGTATAAATTATAGTATTTATTTTATTTTCTCTTTTCACCTTTCTTGTATCTAACCTTGTTTCTTTTGTTTCCTTTCCTTTTCTTTTGTTTTCATATTCCTTTTATTCTCTTCTTACATGTGCATGAGAGTTTGGTCACGTACATTAAGTGGTAGACTTTGTAGGGTATCCTCATCATTTTCAAAAAATATAGCCGAAGAAGATAATCAGTCGCTTCATAATGAGAATAATGAGAATAACCGTATTAGAACACTTAGAGACCATATGAATCCCACAAGAACAGGTGCACCTTCATTCATAGTTTTCCCTTCAGATGCATCTTATTTTAATTTTAAGCCAGGCATTATTCAACTTTTACCTTCTTTTCATGGCTTAGATTTAGAAAATCCATACTTGCATTTAAGGGAATTTAAGGAGGTCTGTAACACCTATAATGACTCAAATTGTAGCATAAACACCATCATATTAAAGTTTTTTTTCTTTTTCTTTAAAAGATAAAGCTAAAACATGGCTATAAAATTTGAGACCAGGATCCATTCGTGCTTGGGATGAAATACAACAATAATTTTTAAAGAAGTTTTTTTAGTCTTACAAAACAAACTCTTTCAAAAGATAAATCATCACTTTCACTCAAAAACTAGGAGAAACATTTTACCAATGTTGGGATAGGTATCGAGACTAGCTTAATACTTGCCCTCATCATAGTTTTGAAACATGGAGATTGGTTTTACATTTTTATGAAGGGTTAACCCCTAAATATAGATAAATGGTTAAATTGATGTGCAATGGAATTTTTAAAGATAAAGACCCTAATGAAGCAATGGAGTACCTAGACTTGCTAGCTGAAAATGCTCAAAATTAGGACACTATAGGTACTTATGAGGCACCGGGTAAAACTCAACCTCACACATTTAGTGGAGGTAGGTACAACCTTAGGGAAGATCATGACCTCCAATCTAAACTTGCATCTTTAACTAGAAAAGTCGAGGCACTAGAATTGAAAAGAGTGGTCAATTAAAATTTGTTTAAGACATTGTGTGTCAAATCTGTGAAACCAATGAACACTTAACCAATGACTGTCCAACTTTGCTTTCTTTCAAGGAATGTCTCCATGAACAAGCTCATGCTTTAACCAGTTTTCAAAGGCCCAATCATATCCCATACTCGCAAACATACAACCTTGGTTGGAGAAATCATTCAAATTTTAGTTGAAAGAGTGATAACAATAATGCACAAACTTCACAACCACCGTTTCAAGCACACCATAATTTTTAAAATTCTCATGGATATGCACCTCCTTATGCTCCACCTCCTAGAATAAATCTTGAGGAAACATTGCATGCATTCATTGAAAATCAAGAGGCAATCAACACTCAAAATGCTCAAACCATGGCAGATCTAAAAGATGCTCTTACAAAATTCACATATGCTCTCAGTTTTCAAGAGAAAGGTAAGTTTCCATCCTAACCACAGCAAAATCCCAAAGGACAATGCAATTCAAATGCAAGTAGCTCCGGAAGCTAACACATGGATCAAGTCAAATCAATCATTATTGTCTGTAGTGGTAAGGTTATTGAAAAACCCATTCTTGAACCTTGTGAGAAAGATGATGAGTCAATCTCTAAGGGTAAGGAAGGGGTTGAATCTGAACATTGCAAAGAAAAGACTGATTCCCCGCCAGCACTTTCATTTCCTCATGCCATAACCAAACAAAGAAAAGTCAATCATAACTCTGAAATCTTTGAAACTTTTAAACAGGTAAGGATCAATATACCTTTGTTGGATGCTATTAAATAGGTTCCTTCCTATGCTAAATTTTTGAAAGATCTGTGCACTGTGAAGAGAAAACTAAATGTGAAAAAGAAAGCCTTTTTAACCGAACAAGTAAGTGCCATTCTTCAGAACAATAATGCTTTGAAATATAAAGATCCTGGTTGTCCTACAATTTCTTATTTTATTGGAGAGCATAAAATTAAAAGAGCTTTACTTGATCTTGGAGCTAGTGTCAATTTACTTCCATATTCAGTCTTTCAAAGTCTCAATCTAGGTGAGTTAAAACCAACTTCTGTAACTCTCTTACTTACTGATAGATCTGTAAAAGTGTCTAAAGGAATAGTTGAAGATGTGTTAGTACAAGTCGATAAATTCATTTATCTTGTGGATTTTATTGTCTTGGACACACAACCTGTTAAAGCATGTAATTCATTTCTTGTTATTTTAGGACGTCCTTTTCTTGCAACTTCTAATGCATTGATTAATTGTAGGAATGGACTAATGAAGCTATCATTTGAAAACGTGACATTAAAGATGAATATTTTCAATATTTGAAAGCAACCTGGAGATGATAATGATTTACAGGAAGCAGATTTTATTGAAAAATTAGTTTATGATGAACTTAAATCTACTTTGAGTAAAATTGAGTTGGAAGAATCTGAAGATTTGCAAATAATTTATTCACAGGAAGAAATCACGGATTAAAAAGGCACCGAAAATGTTGATGTGGATCTTTTATCAAGAGTGACAACATATTCAACATCCAACATCACACCAATTTTCGCACCCTCGCGGCGGAGCGCGGCGATCCTCGATTGATTTTGCGGTCTTTTTGGTTTTGTTGAATAATGGAGTCGCCACCTAGTATTATGGTCACTAGGAAACCTAACTGGTCTTTCAGAGATTCTAAGGCAAGGGACTGGTTGCGTAAAGGGAAGGTATTAGCACCCCTAGTATGCCCTACCTAAGGTAAGCTGCTTGGTGTTTGGTTTGCCTTATAATAGCTATAGTGTTGGTGTTTTCTAATCTCATCAGTTTTTCTAAGTTTGATTCAAACTAAATTTATTAAGGTAGAAATCCAAGGAGATTCCATGTGCTTTAAAAGCTCATCTTTCCCTTAGTATTTCAAGAGTTTGCGACTCGTAAATTGCAAGTAGGGAGGATGAAGATTTAGAAATCTAAAGAAATTCAGAGTGCTTTAAAAACCTCATTTTGCCTTAGTATTTCATACTTTCACAGCTCGTAAACCATGGAGTGAAAAGTTGAAATGTCCTCAATTATAATTGAGGCTTCTTTCAAGGATGTGTAATGACTTATTATTCTTAGAAAATTATTTTGGATATTTACCACTTAGGGTTTCTTTATCCAAACATTAGCGGTGAATAATAATAAATTATTCCCAATAATATTTTGGATATTCGTCCTTTAAGGATTTCTTTATCCAAACATTAGCGGTGAATAATAGATAAATTCCCCCCAAAATAAGATTTTTATATTTTTTGGAATACTGGCCAACACCTTTTGGAGTTTTACAAACATGTTGTAAAATCCAGAAATGCAAGAAAATAATTTGTGTTTAAGAAATCCATGCGAAAACACATTTTCAAAACTTCAAATATTTGTTTTTGTTTTTTTAAGAGGAAATTCAAAAGGATGTTAGGGTATTAGCCGTATGCAACACACAAAAACATTTTTTTTATATTTTTCTTTATCAAAAACACAAACATTACATTTAATCACAATTAAAGTAAAAAAACCATATATTAGTCAAATTCTTAAGGCTTTAATAAATCAGTTATTAAATCCCAATAAAATATGTAGAAACATGTTCTTACATTTTCACGAGAAATACAAACATAATTTTATTTGTCCTTTCGATACTTGATCATATACAAATTAAAACGTTAAATTCATTTTTTTATCTTTTTTATTTTATAATTCAATAACATACATAAAAAAACAAACACACACAACACACACATCACTTTTTATTTTTTTTTTATACAACCATATCCATATGTAATTACAAATAACACAAATTTAAAATAAAACAAACAAATACATCACACAAATAAACAATTACATAGTAGAGGAAACTGCTGGGAAGGTTTCTGGACCACAAAACAGTGGCGGCGCGTCTCCTCCACGCGCCACTGCCACTGGCGGCGCGTCGGTTCACGCACCGCCGTAAGAACCTGAAACAGTGGGATCTGGCTCAACGTCACTTTCTGCCAATGTCAGATCGGGCGGTTGGGGTAGGTATGGGGCCGGTGAAGCGACTCTTGAGATGGGGGTGGCTGTTCGGTCGACGAGTTCTGTGTGGTCTGCCATGTTTTGGCCGCCGTGGGAGGCGATGAGCCAGGTTTGTTGCTGGCCGGTTGCTGTGAAGGAGACCGAAGGAGAAGAAGATCTGTTGAAATGGGGGGGAGCTCCGCTGGTTTCTGTGAAGGCCGAATGGGTCGGCACCTGTGAGGGGGAGAGGGGGGTCGTGGCTGAGGGGCTGTGGCGGCTCAGGAGAAGATGGGTTGCCGGGTCTGTCGGGTTAGAGGGGACATCGCTGCTAGGAGGAGGAGCCGAAAGAAAAGATCGGGGGAAGAGAGGCAGGTGAGGGGCTGTGGGTTTGTTTGACCGGCTGAGAGAGGGAAATGTTGAAGGGAGACGGGAGCAGCTGAGGGGCTATCTTGTGGAAATGAAAATAGAGATCCGGGAAACAAAGGAGATGGGAGGCTTATGTGCAGAGGGTAGGTCTTTTTGGTCGGCTGAGGGGAAGGAAGAGCTTCCTTGGGCGGTGGCTCTTTTTTTTTAAAAAGGAGGGTGTGCAGCCGGCTGGATCAAAAAAGGATGGGTTTAGGGTTCTGTGCTCTCCTTTTTGTAAATTCCCCTCTCCCCTTTTAAATATAGCTGAATGTTCACTTATATAGAAAATCTCTACACGTGCTATTTAAGGAAATATCACAATAATTATTGCAGAGATTGTCTTCTATAACCAGCACTAACAAATCCTATATATATGGTATTTTATATTGCAGTGATTATTTTCCATAACTAGCAAAAATCAAATCATATATCTATGGTATGATTATTTTCCATAACCAACACGAATCAAATCATATATCTATGGTATTTTATATTGCAATAATTATATTTGATTCAATAATTATCTCCTTGACATATTGCCTCCTTAATATTAGCCCTGATGTTCTATGTTATCGCCACATGTAAACCCTTATTTTTTTATTTTTATTTTTATTTTTATTTTTGAAAATTTATAAAAACATGGGTCAAAAATTAGGTAGCAATAGATGCCCCCTCTTTACAATGCTTACGAAGCAAAACCCTTCAATGTTTTGCATAGTAAGCTTGTAAAGAAAAAAAAGTATTCCTTGCTTGCTGAGTGATCCACTCATCCAAGGACTTCACTTTTTTAAAAGAACATGGTCTCGTTATCGTCGGTGACCTGATATATTTTTTTAAAGAAAATCGGTTTATTTTCACGGGCGACCTGCCCACGCAAACTCTAACCTGGTCTATTTTCAGGGGCGACCTGCCCACATACTCACGCTGGTCTATTTTCACGGGCGACCTACCCTTTTGAGTGGGTTAACCTAAGATCCCATCTGGCGATCTCCTTTAATCCGAAGTAAAGTCGGTGTGTAACTCGGTTAACCTGAAATCCCATCTGGCAATTCCCTTTAACCAAAGCTAAATCGGTGTGTGGTTGGGTTAATCTGAGATCCCATTTAGCGATCTCCTTTAACCACAACCAATACAAAAATACGCGTGTGGTCTCATTATGATGGTTGACCTACCCAAATTAAAATTCTTAGAAAACTCTACGCTTTTCTAAGAAATGGTCTCAATATCGAGTGACCGGCCCATCTTAAAATTCTTAGAAAACTCCATGCTTTTCTAAGAAACGGTTTCAATATCACGTGATCGGCCCCTCTTAAAATTCTTAGAAAACTTCACGCTTTCCTAAGAAATGGTCATATCGGGTGACAGGCCCCTCCTAAAATTCTTAGAAAACTCCACGCTTTTCTAAGAAATGATCTCAATATCGGGCGACCTGCCTATCTTAAACCCTTTTTTAGAAAACTCCACGCTTTTCTAAAAAAAATGATCTCAAAATCAGGTGACCGGCCCCCTCTTAAAATTCTTAGAAAACTCCACGCTTTTCTAAGAAACGGTTTTAGTATCAGGTGACCGACCCCCTCCTAAAATTCTTAGAAAACTCCACGCTTTTCTAAGAAATGGTATGAATATCAGGTGACAGGCCCCTCTTAAAATTCTTAGAAAACTCCACGCTTTTCTAAGGAATGGTCTCAATATCGAGTGACCTGCCCACCTTAAACCTTTTTTAGAAAACTCCACGCTTTTCTAAAAAATGGTCTCAAAAACAAGTGACCGGCCCCTTTAAGATTCTAAGAAAACTCCACGCTTTTCTAAGAAACGGTTTCAATATCAGGTGACTGGCCCCTCTTAAAATTCTTAGAAAACTCCATGCTTTTCTAAGAAATGGTCTCAATATCGGGCGACCTGCCCATCTTAAACCCTTTTTTAGAAAACTCCACACTTTTCTAAAAAAAATGGTCTCAAATTCAAGTGATCGGCCACCTCTTAAAATTCGTAGAAAACTCCACGCTTTTCTAAGAAATAGTCTTAATATCAGGTGACCTGCCCATCTTAAAAAACTTTAAGAAAAATTCAACGTTTTTTCTAAACAATAGCCTTAATATCGGGTGACCTGCCCGTTTTAAGATTTTTAGAAATACTCCATGCTTTTTTTTCAAAAAATGATCTCAATATTGGGTGACCTGCCCGTTTTGAACTTGAAAAGAAATCATCTTACCTCGAGGAATGAAGTAATGCTGGTTCACAATTCCTATCATTTTCCATAGTTTCGTTGACCTGTGATTTTGTACCTCAGCAGTTCCCAAAAAACTTAGAAACTTATTTTGTCTTTCGTCACGCCTTTTCCTGCCAGGTTAGTGTTATGACAATATAGCATGCATGTTTTTTGTTACCTATTTTGGAAACATAGATCCCCCTTTCTGTTGTAGACTTATTGAGCTCTTGTTTCCATTTGTTTGTCCGACTCGTCCTCTTGAAACAGAATATGCTCCACGCGCTATATTTCTTATCCTTCTTATGTTTGGTAAAGAGATCTCTAGTTCCTTATGGGGCCCTTTCTTGCTCCAATGAACGTTACTTTGTAGTATACTTTTGTCGATGTTTTAATTGCTTTTTTCATTTTTGAGAAATTATTTTTAAGAGGAAAACTAAAACAAATTTGGTTTTGTTCATGAAAACTTTCAATGCAATCATTTCTCATGAAGGTGCTTCAGAGGTTTTTTTATGATGATATCCTTTCAATGTTGGGCTTTGATTCACTATGTTCCCGAAGGGAGTTTTTGAGCAGAAATTCATGGGTAAGAAGGTGGTTGTGAAGATCAGCTTATGGCAACGATTTCGCCTTGGTCATAAGACTCGTTACCACGAAGGCCACGAAACACATATAGATTGAAATCTTCAAGGGACATGGGACGACCAGCATCAGCCAATTCATTAAATAACGATTTGGCTTGCTGGATGTATATACTAACTAATGAGTCACCTTGCTGAAAAGCTTGAAAGGAACCATGCTGTTGCATGATGCGAGAGTTAGACTGAGATACAAGAGTGCGCCAAACACATTGCGAGGTATGACAATCTACCACGAGATGCAACACATCCACAGAGAAAGAGGAGAGTAATGAACTCAAAATAAGTTGATCTTATTGCTTCTAACAAATAAAAGAAGGGCTGATTGTAGAGGAAGAACCAGCAGAACCGTCAGAAACATGAGATGAAGGACACGACACTAAGCCATCAACGAAGTGAAAAACACCTTGACCAAGGAGATAGAGCTTCATCTGCATTCGCTAGTAGAGATAATTTGTGTTCGTAAGTTTCAACGAAACAACCTGATGGGTGTTGGATAGAGTAACGATAGCTGGAGTTTGTGTTCCCATAATATGCAGAGGAATAACAGAAACTTGAGAGGAGGACTTATAGACGTGTTCTGACAGCAAAGGCTACTGTTGTGGAGGAAGAACACCACCGTCAACAGCTTGTAGATGGCTGGTCGGCTGGGCTGCACCACCGGTGATGAGGGAGAAGTCGGCAGCAGCAGCAATAAAGTCCATTTAGGAGAGGAAGAGGGAAGGTTGGCTGCAAGAGGGAGAATGAGAGAAGAGTTTTAATGACAAGAGGCTTTGATATCAAGTTGAGAATAATTAGGAGACTTATCCTATTGATTAGCCAACATTTTCTATATATATAGGGCAATATACAATAGTAATGGTGAAGATTACAACATTTTCTGTATGTTTACAATAGTAATTACCTTGATTTTGTAATTGCTGCAAAGTCATGAAAGCTGCCTTCACTTTCTTTGGTGGGAACCCTTAATGTAATTTCCTAATGCTTGACCGGTTACCATGATGTACAGCTCTAAAAGGCGTGGGCATTGTTCACGCACAACAAATACGATACTGTGAATTTTTATAAAATTCAAAGTTGGCTTCCCCTTTTCTTTGGTGCGAACTCATGCAATTTCCTGATGCTTCAGCAACCATGCCATAATTAATTCGTAGACTTGACCCATGATCGATCACATTCGTATTGAATGATGGACCCAGTTTATATAAAAGAGTATTGCTCAAGACGACATAATATATGCAGGCAGAGTAACAAAACAAAACCATTATTTTATTTCCCTGCAAGTTTTCTCTCGATGTTGAGTGGAATATCAAAGCATCTCTTTGGTGCATATGCAGCCCTTCTTTTTCTACAGATCATAGCCATCCACCATAGCTGCAGTGCTAGAAAGAACAGCAATTACTGCTCTCCTTCTTCCTGTGGCAACATCCATAATATTAGCTACCCTTTTCAACTAAGTACCGATCCCCATAGCTGCGGCAACAAAAAATATGAACTTACTTGTGAAAACAACCGCCCAGCTTTATACTTGAATAAGGGGGTAAGATATTACGTTCAAGCAATCAATTACAGCAACTTCACGATTCGACTTGTGGATGCTGATTTTTAGAAAGCTGATTGCTTCTTTATCCCTCGTCATTCTTTAATCATAGATCCCTTAGACAACAGGGATTATCTTCCATATAATCTTGGCTAGTTCGATAACAATAGGAATTCCCTCTATCCATCAACTTTTATTTTTATAAGTTACCCAAATCCAATACCAAGTCCTTCACACTATATTGTGGATGCTTCTTCATGCAAAAATGGTAGTCCTCTTTTTAATTCTTCGTCTAATATTTCTTCTCCGAGTTCCCACGATATGGAGGGTTATTCCTTTGTCTATATGGATTCTCCCTTGGGGGGCATACCGGAGTACTTATGCCATGTAAATTTGATGTATGCCGCGCCTTTCACTTTTCAGCAGAAAAATTGGACCAATATTTCCTATATAGATGTCCGCGATAGTATTCTATATGGGTTTGATCTTTCATGGTCTGGGGCTGTTGTGATTTTCTGAAAGAGAACCACTGCAAACTTGATGAAGCCGACATACGCATGTATTGCTGTACGTTACTCTCTCTCTCTCTCTCTCACACACACACACACACACGAAGCTTACCTTAATTTGAATATCTTAACAACACAGTTTGCTGATAAAAAGAGAAAAATTATGCGTTTTTGTTTGTCTTAAGCTCTTATTAACTCCTTCATTCATATCAGCTGCATAGTTATTCTACTAAAATTTATCTTTTTCTCTTTCTCTCTTCTATATACATACATTCTATAATACGAACAACTTTCATAGGAAGAAGATTGTCATATTTATTTTATTTTATAATCTGTTTTTTTTTTGTTTGAATAATAACAATTAATAATAATAATAATTAATTGTTGTTGTTATTACCACTACATGGAACATTAACATATATTATCCAATGGGCAATGACCAGAGTTTGTCTCTAATTAGTGGGGTTGCAAATCACTCCAATACTCCTGTATTTGGCTTGATTTTTAAACACCCCCTCCACAATTATATATGAAATTTATCCTTCTCTCTCTCCCAAATTTTAAAATCTTATACCTCTTTCTTACTGGCTTATTAATTTTTAAAAATATATATTTTTCTCTATCATAATTTAAATATCACACCCCAAATATTATATAAAACTGACTTTCACCTTGTAATAATATTTTAAAATATTATATACAATTCCTCAACCTTTTTACATCAATGCACCATGCATAATTATTCTATATTCCCCAATAACGAGTAATATCGATGTCATTTAGTCTCTTTACCATTTATTTGTTTTTCTTGCATATTTTCTGACTAATCGTATACTCAATCACCTTGGTAAGAACTTTTCTATTTATATAAATTCTTGAATATAAAACCTAAATAAGGTTCAAGACATTAAAAAAAATAAATTGGAGAGAGAGAGATCTTTAGAAATTGCATGTAAGATGGTCATAGGTCGAGTATGAAATAAGGATATCCCCTCTACCCATCTCAATATATACCCATTATGCATGTCAAATGAGAATTAAGGTAGGCATGGGAGAAAGAAAATCCAAAACCCGTAGGTATGACTATACGCGCACTTCATACATTTCGAATATGCTCTAATTATGAAAAAATGACATGCAAGATCCTAATTAGAGAAAAATAATAGTAATAATAGGGACTAAAATGGTTCCCCTAAAAAAATTGAGCAAAAGCCTTCCATTCGAATACTTTAAATTTGTAGGGAGCAAAATACTGTTAAGTTGGGTGGGATGTACTTCAAGTTCTGAATATGAGTTCAGAGGAAGATTTTTAATGTTTCCAAGGCTGGAATTTTGTTTTTAATGAGTAGGGTATAACATCGATTTAAGTTTAAAAAAAATAAATAATCTAATTAAAAAAATTATTCATTTAATAAAATAACAAAAAAAATAAATAGAGTCAACCTACAAAACTTGTGACTGGATCATGAGATTGAGATAATCTCATAGAAAAAAATAAAAACAAAAATTATAAAGTGAAATCGAGAAAAATAAAAATAAATTCATAAAACTGGTATATAACCGAACAAAAAAATTAAAAGAAAATTATGAATTATAATTCCCAAAATAACATAATATTCAAGAATAAAATTAAAATATAAAATATAAAAATAAAATAAAAACTCAAAAGACAAAACACTATTATAATAAATAGTGTTTTGTAGGTGTGGCTAAAGTGATTTAGTCACACCCTTTAATGTTTTGTTAATTAATGTGATAATGAATTAAAAAATTATAAAAATTTTAAATTTATCATTTTATTTATGTTAATTATTTATTTCTATCGCTTTGTTTTTTATTTGGTCAATTAAATTATTTTTTTATTGAAATTTTTTTTATTAATTATTAAGGTCTCTAAATGATCTGTTCAATTATTTAAATAGTTGGCTTATATCAACTAAATACTTATGAAATGAATTTTAAATTTATGTAGGGCTTTTATCACCAAATAAACTGTTTTAGATTAATTTTTCTAAGATAGTTAATTTGGTGATTGTTACCAATTTAGTTTTGCCTTCCTTCAAGGACGTAGATTCAATATTTAGGATGCAGTACTAATTATCTAATGATCAAACAGTTGTAGATTACACATACATACATACATACATACATACATACATATATACATACATATAGATAAAGTAAAAATTATATCAAATTAAAGAGATAAGAAATTAGAATAGAAAATCAAAGGTTTAAATAAAAGTAGTTTTATGATTTTAAAATAGAAAGACCTAATTAATTATGAAGATTTTTTTAGAAAAGTTAAGAAAACCAATAACTAAACCTAATGAAGTTAGTCCTTCAACTAAAAAAAGCCTTACAATTTAACCCTATTACTCATGTCCGATTGAAAATATTTATTTTGAACGTCAGCAGTGATATAAAAAATCACACCAAAGCAAAAACACAAGGAAAGATTAGGAACACAAGGGGTAATTAATCAAATTAAATATATATATATATATATATATATGAATAAGAATCAAAATAAATATTAAAAGATTTACATGAATTGGTTAGCTCTCAAAATGATAATCCACTGATCTCTCAATGTTTTATTTTCCTTTTGTTAAATTTATGAATTAGTAATCTTATTATAAGGTGATGAATCTTTATTTATTATGGCTCGGTTTTGCAAAAAGAATATATGTATTTTCTTTAATTTTTTATATAACAAAATCTTGGACACTGACAATACCTTTCCTCTTCTTTTTTTTTCTTTTTTTTTTATGGTGAATATAGCTGGCGATTGGATAACATATCGAAGCTCAAGTGAGTTAATTTATTTTATTTTATTATAACACTTTCGGCTGGATAAATTTATCTGTGAATTGTGATGTATAAAAACGAAATATATAAATTCTACAGGATTTAAATACTGACCTTTCGTTCATGCTAGCCTTTCCACTTATTCTATAAATATCGTACAATATTTCACATATTTTCTTTGCTCTTTTTCTATTATTGCAGGGCAATCGGGATTGGAATTCAACTTTTATAGTAACGGTGAGGATCAGTTCATGCATGTCTTATTTAGGCTAATTTGCAATCTTCCTCTTACAAAAATGGATGTGAAAGTCTTCTTTCATTGGGTTCAAAGAGTTAATGTAAATATTTGGTGTTAATTTAGATAAATATTATACTAATTAAATTATATATTAGTTTAATTACAAGTATTATAAAATTATTACAAAAACCATAAAATTCCTCAATTCAATTCTAATTACTTATTTTCTTACAACTGATGTCAATTTTCCCATTAAATATGAAGAAGTGTCAAAAATATAAAAATTCGATCTCGAATTTTACCGAAAATAAAAGATAAAGAGAAATATAAAAATTGACAAATGGAAACATTAGGAAAAAAAATCAAACTTAAAATCTCTAATACTCTTAGAAACAAATTAAATACTAGATTAAAATGGAAAAAATAAATTGTAACCATTCATTGAATTTTTAAAATGGACAATGAATGTATATTAAGATGTGAAACCATTAATTGCAATATTATCTCTAAGTATTGGTACTTCAATGGGTTCATCCCTTATCTTTTGCTTATCTAAACAAAATATGAATTAAAAATAGAAAAAATAAATTGAAAAGCATCTAGTAAAAAAAAGAAAAAGAAATGGAGTATTTAAAAAGTTATTAAATATTCAAAAATAAAAAATGTAAATAAATAAGAATGACTTAACATATTTTATTTTTCTCTTTAATAAATAAGAATGACTTAACATATTTTATTTTTCTCTTTTTCTCTTTTATGACAAAATAATATTTACAATACTCCATGGTGTTTTTTTTTCTAATGGTTTGTCAATTTTATTTTTCAATCTAATTTTTTTATTCAAATTTATTTGCATTTTCAAAATTTGAATTTTTATTTTTTTATAATATTTCTCAATTGTTCATTTTATATAATTTTTTTATTATTCTTTTTTTATAATTATAGGTGCAAAACTCTATATTCTTGGCATGCTTTGACATTTAATGGAAGTATTGATCAAATCATAATAGAGGGATCATATTAAAAATAATATCTAAAGTAAAGGGACTGTATAAATAAAAAAATAATATTAAAAAATATCAAAAATAGATCAAGGTGTGAAATATATAATTATTTCATTGTTTATTAGAGCTCTGAGTTTAAAATTGGAGAATTAGGATAGAATTAAAAAAATAAATTAAAGTTTGAGGACTCCTTTTAATGACTATTCTAACAAATAAAAAGAGATTTTATAAGCTAATGAATAAAATTACAAAATTTGAAAACAACATATATAGGCAAGAAAATTTTGATATATATAGCATTTTTCCTAAAATCAATGAAATCTTAGTTAAATTTTATTTGGTGATAAGAATTTCAAATTTGAAAAACATTAATGCTTTTGCATATAGATGTTTGAATTAAGAATCATAATTTCATTTAGAAAAAAATTATTTACATGGCAATCTAATAACAAATAATACATTTCCATAATTGATTAATGTTCTTATAATATCTATATGCAGGGATATATCATATATTATTATTCCTTTGTGGGCTTCCATGTCTCATAATCTTATTGATCTACAAATGGTGAAGAAGGCATTTATCAATGTATGGAAACATTGAAGAATTCTTGCAAAGTCATGATCATAATCTCACATTTATAAGGTATTCTTACTCAGAGATTAAGAAGATAACTCAAGGAGTCAATGACAAGTTTGGTGAAGGAGGTTATGGTTTGGTATACAAAGTAAAATTTCGTAGTGGCCGTTTTGCGGCTGTAAAAATTTTACGCAAAGAGAAGGCTAATGGGCAAGAATTTATCAATGAAGTTGCCACCATTGGAAGAATTCACCATTGCAATGTGGTGCAACTCATAGGCTTTACTTTTGAGGGCTCGACGTGTGCCCTTGGATATGAGTTCATGCTTGATGGATCTCTTGAAAAGTATATTTTTTCTAGGCAGGGAAGCATACCGCTAAGCAACCAAGAATTATATAAAATTTCTGTTAGGGTGGCTCGTGGCATTGAATATCTACATCAAGGTTGTGACATGCAGATTTTGCATTTTGACATCAAGCCTCACAACATTCTTCTCAATGAAAATTTCACTCCAAAAGTCTCAGATTTTGGACTTGCAAAATTGTATCCAACTAATAATAGCATTGTGTCCCTCACTATGGCTAGAGGAACGATGGGATACATGGCTCCTGAGTTATTTTACAAAAGTATTGGAGGAGTCTCTTACAAAGCCGATGTCTATAGTTTTGGGATGTTGTTGATGGAAATGGTTGGGAGAAGGAAAAATTTGAATGCATTGGCAGATCATTCAAGCCAGATGTACTTCCCTTCATGGATTTATGACCAAGTTAATGAAGGAAGGGATATACTTGAAGATCAAGCGACAGAGCATGAAAAGAACATAATAAAAAAGATGACTATAGTGGCATTATGGTGCATACAATTAAAGCCTATTGATCGCCCATCGATGCATAGAGTTGTACAGATGCTTGAAGCAGATATTGAATCTCTACAAATGCTTCCTAAGCCTTTTTTTGTTCCGCAACAGACATCAAATGATGATAGGATCAATATGGTTAATCCAACAAGTTTAAAAGATTCGTCGAATGTTTGTAGCATCGATTCTTCATATCAATTTGGTCGTTGATAGAAATACTCTTGTATGTTTGTTTATTTAAGAAATATGTTAATTTTGTATGCTTTAACTATCTAAACTTTGATGTCGAAATCATATTGGTGTTTGTTAAAACTTGCATTAACTAGCTTACAAAGCATCCAATATACACTAGTCATGTATCGTTCTCACATTAAAATATGAATTTCTAAAATTACTTAATGTTTGTTCCATTATGACATTGTTTCTGTTGCATGTGTGCAGTATCGCGGCGATCGTTCACTCTCAAGTATATGTTGTATCTATCTATCTGGGAAATATGGGGAGACAACGAATTCTTGTCTCGTATAAGTGAAAAATAGAATGGGAGTCGCCACCTAGTATTTTGATCACTAGGAATCCTAACTTATCTCAGAGATCAAGTACGGGGACTAGTTGCATAAAGGGAAGGTATTAGCACCCTAAATACGCCCTACATAAGGTAGGCTACATTGTTTTATTGTCTGATATATGCTACGGGTTTATCATATTTCTAATTATTGGTCTGTCTACGGTTTAAAAAAAGTCCTTCTTGGTAAGGAAATCCTTATCTTATGGGGTAAAACCTAACTGTTCTAACGTCAACAAAAGAAACTAATTTTAATATTAGAAATAAATCTCACGTGTGAGTTCATAATGCCAGATATTAAAATAAAATAAAATAAAATAATTTGTTTGGATTTTTTGAAATAATGGACAAGTTCTCATGACCTTAATAAACTGGTTATTAAAGCGAAAGTGCATGCTAAAACCTATGTTTTTTTTTTTGAAATTTTCTTTGTATGAAAATATGATGTGATTTTTTTGTTTGAGAGATTTGGCCGTATACATGAAAAAAAAATGTTTTTTTAATTTTTTTAATGTTTTGATGAAAAACATGTATTTTAATACTGGATTTGTATCTTTACGGTATAAAAATACAAACTAATATTAATCAAAATGTCGTTAAACATTTACACAAGAAAATCATAAATTTTGAAATGATTTTTTTGAATTTTTTTGGGATAGACCAGACCCAGCCCAAAAAGAAACTGGGTCGAGATCTGCCCAAAAAGAAACTGGGCCGAGATCTGCCCAAAATGAAATCGGGCCAGAACCGGCCCGAAAGAGAACCTACTTCTGGCTAGACTCAACTCGGCCACGTGGGCTGGGCTGATGTTCTTGCCCGAAACAACCAATCTATTGGTTGTTGGTTACTGTGCTGAGCACAGTAACCAGTGAATTATAATTAGGAGGTTATTGTGCTCTACACAGTAACCACCTAATTATATTTCATTTGTTGTAGAACATGAATTGCTCACGTTTTGCATGCAAATAAAGACGAATAAAAAATGGACAGAGAAAGGGAGAAGGTTACCTGGAATGAAGGAGTGTGGTTGCTGTCTCCGGTGGCTTGTGGTAACGGTGGCGGTGGCTGGGAATCCTGATGATTCTTCTTCCAAACATGGTGGCTGTGCAGTGAGGATCTGCTACGTCGGTAGATGGTTCTTCTCCTAAGAGTGTGCCTTTTCTACTTTATTTCTACTCTTCATTTCATTCACTCTTTCTCTCTTCTCTGTTTCTGTTTCCCTCTTTCCCCTCTCCTTTTTCCCACCTCTGTTCTCCCATGTTTCCTTCTCTCTATCTCTATATCCCCTATGCTCTTCTTTTGATTTCTCTTTCGAATCCCCCTCTATTTCGGTTTCTTTATTTCTTCGTTCTCCCGTCAACTCTCCCTTGTTCTGTTGGTTTCCCCCCTCTATCTTTGTCTCTATCTTTTTTTCTTCTCCCTTCCTCTGTTCTGCTCTCTGTTTTTGTTCTTTTTTTTTTCTATCCCGCTGGTTCTCCCTTTTTTCCCTCTCTTTCTCCCTTTTTTTTGTCTACTCTCTTCTCCCGTATTTATAGATAAAAAACGGGGGGGGCTACAATCATGGCACAGGAGTAGGGTGGACAGGGTAGCCACTGAGCAACCGCCTTAGGGCTGTCCGAGGGGCTTGTTCCCTCTGATTTTTTGTCTGTTTATTGATTTTATACAATTTTTTAATTATTCCTTTTTTATATAATTATAGGTGTAAAATTCTTTATTCTTGACATGCGTTGACAATTAATAGAAGTATTGATCAAATCACAATAAATAAATCATATTAAAAAATATCTAAAGTAAAGGGACTGTATGAATAAAAAAATAATATTAAAAAATATCAAGAATAGAGGTGTGAAATATACAATTATTTCATTGTTTATTAGAGCTCTGAGTTTAAAATTGGAGGATTAGGATGAAATCAAAAAAATAAATTAAAGTTTGAGGACTCCTTTTAATGACTATTCTAACAAATAAAGAGAGATTTTATAAGCTAATGAATAAAATTACAAAATTTGAATTTGGTGATATATAATGTTTTTATGTTTTGCATTTTCCTAAAATCAATGAAATCTTAGTTAAATTTTATTTGGTGATAAGAATTTAAAATTTGAAAAAAAAATAATGCTTTTGCAGATACATGTTTGAATTAAGAATCATAATTTCATTTAGAAAAAAAATATTTATACATTTTAATATTCAAACATGTATCTGCAAAAGCATTACATTTTGATCCCCTTACCCGGATCCTAACATACACTAAACGTATGCTAGTCCACGCCCTATATCACATTTCTTATATTTCCTTTGTCAGTGATAATTTCATCACTTGGCAATTCACACAACATCCTTTCACCTTGAATACCATTCAAAATATCGACATCATTACACAAAATTCCCTCATTTCCCATAATATCCAACATTCGGTAATTCACATATCACATCAATAACATATTAAATCATGGAATTTAATTAGAAAGTATAGGTACGGATCACCTACCTGTAGTAGAAGCTCTACTCGTGCTCCCCTACTGCTGCTGTTGCACCACATCGATGGTCCCTCTTGCAATCACAGGCTCATCTCATAAAGTTTCCTCATTCAAGGATATGTTTTATAATAATCATATCAACAACTAATAAGTCTTTCTTTCAATCATTTCTTTCTTTATATTTTATATTTTTCTCATTACACCCATTAATGTTGTCATTCTTTATCCAACCATAGTTATCATTCCTTTCCTTATATTTGAACTGTTACTATTTAAATCTCGAACTGCTACAGTCCAACTGTTACTGTCCAACCGTTATTGTCTAGATATTGAACTGTTATTGTCCAGTTGTTACTGTCTAGACATTGAACTATTACTATCTTGAACTCTCCTCAGATTTTTAACTATATCTAGAGTTCTAGAACTCTGTTTCAAGCGAGATTGATCTCATTGAAAAGCTATGACACGAGGCTACAAGTTCTATGAAGGACGGAGAACCCAGTTCTACCTCTAAGATAGTCAAAATTGCTCATCAACTAATCAGTCCTATTGCCCTACAGAGTCAGTCATGACTCAGTCTTGGTTGGTGACCCATAACTGGAGTTCTACAGCTCCAAATTGAGCAAGATCAATTTTCTTGGTTTGTTAACATCCAAAACTACAATTTCTATAAAGGAACCTGATCTTAATTCCCTCATCCTCGTACCTAAAATCTCACCAAAAGTCAGGAGACAAGCCTGTCCAGATTCGTAACCCCCTTCCATTCACACATAACATTCACAAACTACATTTTCTAGGTAAATTATCATGGTTTCATGCCACCAAATCACATACCACACATAAATTAACTTAATTTTAACAATTGATATTTTTTCCCCAATTCAAGTCTAAGAACCCTAATCTATAATTCAACATCAAAGCATCCATTCATAATCAAATTTGAAATGAATTATAAGATCATGTTTAGAACACCTCACTCGGTAAGAATTAAGGTTTCGATCTTCAACCAATTGAAAATTTTGTACTCCCTCCTTCCTTTTTTTTTAATGATAGTCAGCCCTCCTCTTACTTTTCTTGTTTAAATTTTCTTGTTAATCCCTTGCCCACAAGTGTTTACTTCATTTATAAACCCTTAATCTTGGATGGGTTCTTGAAATTTTAGTGTTTCTCTCTTGATTTTGCAAGAATAGATACAAAAACTCCCTCTTTTCTTTTCTTTTGGGTTGTTGTAGATTTTTGGTGAGCAGAGAAGTATATATAGTATATAATTTCTCTTATTTGTACTTAGGCCCCATTTTCTTTAAGTGTATTATTTTTGCCCCCATATTTTTTTTCTTCTTATAATCGAACTATACCTCTTTTTATTTTTTTTATAACTCCACCTCAGAACTTTTAGTTTAGCTTATTTTCCTTAATTTAATCCAATCCTCAACATTTCCGGGTTAATTTATAATGTCTCAAAATATTTCGCCTGTAAATTTATATTCCAAAAATTTCTGAATTCCTTTTATTTTATTTAACCCTATGCATGAATTTCTTCGTTTTATTTCCATTTAATTAGTTTGCAATTTATGCAACCTTATATTCTCTAGGTTTACAGGGATAATATGGGTTTTAAAGAAAGGAAGGAAGAAATTTGAAGAAATAAGGATTGAAACTTCTTAAAATTCATCATAAAATCATGGGTAAGTGTTTTTATCCTTGATTTCTTTGTGTTGGTGCATGATTTGAGGTAATCGAAATGTGTTGTTAAATTGAATTATATGGGTTAAGGTTTATGAGATTGAAAATGGATAATTATTGTCTTAGAAATGAATGTTTATGCTTGTAAATGTGTTTGAAAAAAATAAAAGTTCCAAGAGGATAAATACCTTGTGTTGGCAAAACTTACTTGTTAAAGAGGGAGAGGTTGCTTGGGTTTGTTGATCCAAAATGATGTTAAATATAATGTTTGAATGTTGTAAAATAGGTGTAAGTAGAGTTTTGATCAAAACTTTGAAGAAAATTCAAGGGGAGGAAACCTTATTTTGGCCGAGACTTTGATTTGTAAAAAAAAAAGGGAAATAATTTGAAATTTGTTGGTTTGAGTTGTGTAGAATAGATGAATGGATGTTAAAAAGGTGTATTTTGAACAAGGTTTAGTTTGGAACCTTGAAGAATTTGTAAGCTTAAAACTTTTGGAAAGTTTTAGGATTTGGAAATATGTTGAATGTGACCAAATGAGGTTATGGATGTTTAAGAAATTTGAATGAGTTTTAGCATGCATTAATACAAGTGTAAAGTTCAAAATATATAAATGCTTTGGTTATGTGCTTGAACACAAAGGTTAAATTAAAGTTTGAACCTCGTTGAAATACATAAATGAATATAAATGTGTTATAGGAAGTTAAAAGTACGCCTATAAAGTGTTGATGTGTAAAAGTCAGCATACTCTTGAATATGGTATTGCTTGAGGTATGTGTATGTTGATGGAACATATTCTGAATATAGTTCAATGTATTCAGAATAGATAAACACATGTGAATGTAAGGCTTATAGACATAATGTGTTGTTTATGTATATACCTATATGTATGAATGTGGGTATGTATTTTATCAAGGAGATTAGAGTTGAAAAATATTGATAAGATTATATTATGTGATCCAGGAAGGACAATGAAAATAGGACTTCATGTTGGAGAGCAAGATCGTTATGAAAGACAGGTAGGTGCTCGACACCGTACACTAGTTTTAAATTCAATGATTTTCATTAATGTAGTTCTTTGATTTGAACCAACGGTTCCGAGATAAATAAAAATAGAAAGAAAAGAGAAAAAGAGAGGAAAAAAATAAAGGATTAATGGAATAATTGGCATCAATGTTTAATGGCCGAGATTATTTGGCATCATTGTTTGATGACCAGGAATATTTGGCATCATTTTTTTAATGGCCGAGATGAATTATTCAGTTTGCCACGTGGTGAAGACTAATGATATCATATTACACTGATATCGAGATAAAATAGTCGGCCACCTGAGTGAGAACTATTGTTATCATCACTATAGTGGACAATGGAGACTATTATTAGTAGAAATTAAAACTTTGACAGCAAAGGCATGGGTTTTGGAAAACAAAGTAAAATGTAAAGTGATTAATGAAAGGTGTTAGTTTAAAACTAGAACATCCAAGGAAAAAGAATATGATTGATATTGCAATAGTAAAGAAAGGAAGCTCGATGGGATTGAGGTTGATGTATATCATGAACAAAGTAAGAATTTGGTTAAAACCTCATAAGTGAAAGTAATTAAACCAGCAGACTGAGAGTAGGTAGTTATGGTTGTTTTGGCAGCACGTTAGGTGTGAATTATTACGGTTTCGACAACATGTTTGGGGTATGTTTAAGGTTGTTTTGATAATGCATTGTGGTGAGTTTGAGAGCTATTTTGACAGCGTATTATAGTGGACTTAGGGGTTGTTTTGGATAGCAATTGTGTGTAAATAAAGCTATTTTGATAGCGTATTATGGTGGACTTGAGGGCTGTTTTGGATAGTAATTGTGTGTAAATAAAACTATTTTGATAGCAAGTTTGGTGGTGATGTGTAACACCCCGTACCATTTTTTCTATGATTCAATGCATTTCATGTTCAATTCTTGGTAAGATTTTTAAAAAAAATTGAAAATCTACTAAATTTTGGAAAAGTCTCCCGTATTTCTTTAACAATCCCTAATGTTAACATCAAACAATTTACACATAATCCAACACAATCATCAATGTCCATTCATATTAACCTACTCCCCATTTCACTGCACATCATAATTGGAAACATTGACAACTCCTTGTATTCATGCATATGACATATATTTAAATCAATATACAAAAAATTAATTTTAAAGGATGAATAAAACATAACTTCCTCTGACTTGCTTAAATTAAAAACTTGAATCTGAAATAAAACTTAAAGCTAAAAGTGTATTAATATAATTAAGTTAATCAACATTCATTACTTAATCATCCAAAACTTGTTACCTTAAAGGGGAATTAATTAAAAAAATATAACATATGTTTAATGTACTACTATCATAATACAAAATAAGATACATATCTGAAATAGTTCTTATAATTAGACTACATAAGGCTCCCATTCAATTTAGTCCTGTGGCACAAGTTTTACCTCCACTCTCAACCGGTTTAATTGATGATTTAGGTTTAGCCAAATCTGATGGTCTTCTCCCACCATTGTCCTCGCGTGAATTTTCACTCTTCCCATCCCCACACTCCCTTTTTAATTTCATTTGATTATTATACACTTGTTTTGAAGAAAGAGGTACAAGAGTAATGGTTTTACCATCCTTTACATTAATGAACCTATTTCTAAACCCATCATGAATCGCCTTCCGATCAAACTATCATGGACGCCCCAAAAGTAAGTGACTAGCATGCATTAAGACTACATCACATGTAACCTCATCTGAATACTTTCCAATAGCAAATGCAATCAATACTTGCTTAGTAACCTTCACTTCACCACATTCATTTAACCATTGCAATTTATAAGGCCTAGGATGCTTAACACAACTCAGATTCAATTTCTTCACAAGAGTATCACTAGCTACATTAGCACAACTACCTCCATTGATTATCATGCTACATACCTTGTTTTGGATGTGACATTGAGTGTGAAATATGTTTTCCTGTTATTGATCTACATCATCTTCTTTGATTTACATGTTCAGCGCACACCTTATAACTAAGGCCTCCCTCTCAACTTGATATGCAATCTCCTCATCACTACAATCCATGAAAGGTGGCATCTCTTCACTTTCAAATTCAACCTCCCCATTATCTCTTATAAACATAACTCTTCGGTTTGGACACTGAGATGCAATGTGCCCTTTCCCTAAACACTTAAAACATTTAATATCTCTATCACGAGTAGGTTGAGATTCAGATTTACCTTTCCAATCCATATGAGCATCCCTTTTAGCGTTAAGTGGTTCGGCCTTTGCATAAGACTCTGTTGGACAACCCCTTCTCTCTTCAAATTTGGCATCCATATTGAGGAAGATGAAGCCGAACTAGTCTAAAAATACATACTACCCCTTCTTTTTATTTGCTTCTCCACCTTCGTTGCCATATGGACCATGTCCTTCAAATTCCACATAATGTTGTAATTCTACAACATTTACAATGTCTTTATTGAGCCTATTTAGAAAAATCTAGCCATAGTAGCTTCCCTATCCTCAATCACATTGGCCTGAATCATTGTGATCTCCATCTCCTTGAAATACTCATCCAAGGACCTTGAACCTTGATTCAAACCCTGCAATTTCATATACAAATCTCTATAATAGTGGTTAGGCACAAATCGTCTTTTCATCAACACTTTTATCTCCTCCCACGACGCTACCGGCCTCTCTTCACTCCTCCTTCTACTAATCACATTCTGATCCCACCAAATCAATGCGTAATCCATGAATTTGATGACTACCAATTTTACTTTCTTCGCCTCCGAATAGTTATGGCAATCAAAAATCCAATCCATCTTTTTCTCCCACTCCAAATACGCCTCAGGATCGTTTTTATCTTGAAAGGAAGGTATTTGCAATTTGATAGCATCCAAATCACCATCTAAATCATCATGTCCCCCAACACTACGAAAATTTCCCCTTTGGCCGAATTGGCCCCTAATTCCATTCCTAAAATCCCTTTGGTTTCTAGGCTGCCGAAAACCTTCCTGATGACCTATGGTATTGTCCTCAAAACCACCATCACCAATATCACCAACATCCTCCTCCAAATCCTCATAATTAGCCCATTTTGGCCTTTCGGCCATGCTGCCACTGTTTGCTTTCGGTTCATCCCCAAGCTTCCTCACGTCTTGGGTGCTTGTATCAGCCTCGTTACCATGTTTCACCACCCTATCAAGTTTGTCACACGTTCCCCATCATGAAATTCATCATTTCCATCATCTGCGTCATGGCTTGCATTTAGAACTTAAGTTCTCCCTCGGGATGGGGTGATGTGTTGTTTTGATCTGACATGTTAGTACCTACAAAAATTGGTTAGTGGTAAAAAAAATCCTCATATCACTCGTGTTTCACTCAAACACTCTTAATATCCTCACACGCTTACACCTCTCGTCTCACCTTCTTGAGGTTCTTGCAGAACTAAAACCAACACCAAATAGAATTAACTTAGCAGCGCAATCCATATGTGTGTGTGTGTGTGTGACTCAAGAAGCAATAAAAAGCAAAAAACAAGCAAAAACAAAACTGCGATGATAGTCTCGCGAGTAGCAAGTGAATCTATTCTAAATATGAACGAAACTGAAGACTCGAATAAAAACATAAATGAAATATGCAAAACAATGAAACAACACCCAAATATGTTGGATATGTTTAAAATATACTTCAAGCAATGAAAACAATAGAAACAAAGTGAATTTCAAAAGTTGACACAAAATAGACTTGTTGATGACGAGTTAAGTCTGAATCTGGAACCTAAAGTAAATGATGTCTAATTGAGCTAAAATTTAAGATATAGTGTGATATATACCCAAACAGATAGAATATAAGATTTGAGCAATTTACTATAAGGTTTGATATACTGACGCAAAAACATTATGAATCAGACCTAATTACATCTAAAATTGAAAAAAAAAAGAAAACGATATCAAATTGACCCCAAAATTAATATGTGGTGTGTTTAGGACCCCAGTAATTAGAGTATCAAATGTGAACTAATTCTGAGTTAATTTGATCCAATTTTCCCTTGTTTAGTTTTTGCAGTAGAAACCAATAAACGTCTTTTTGAATGATTTTTTTTTCTTCTCTTTTTTTTTTGTTTTTGATGCTCCTAATATATTTTAAACAGTAACAAAATGAAATAACAAAAAAAAATTATATGCCACAAATTAAAGGAGAAGAAGAAATTGGATACTAAGGAATTTTTGCGGAATCAACAAGAAATGAAAATTTCAGAAGGATATAACTTGATTAATGGAGCCAAGCTCTAATACCAAATGATGCAAATCTTGTGATCACGTGGTCACGCAATCCACACGCAAAGACACCAATTCCTGAAAAGCCAAGTAAATTAGGTTTGATAGGAGTGTGACACAAAAATAACTTCTACCTAGGCACCAGCACTTGGAAACAGAAAACCCTCACCCAATGAATATTGATTCGCGAACGAGAATAAGGATGACGCCATGAAGCCAGTTGTTCTTCAATAAGTCATTTTCAGTTTTTTAGAGAACCAAGGAAGAGAGATTATCCCACCAACATATAATAAGTGCAGCAAAGAAATTTATTGTTTGAAAATTGCATAACCTTACATGTTTGGTTGTACTTTTATTTATACTGATTCTAGACTTAAAGAAACCCTAATGGACCCCCTTAGGTGGACTTATATGAAGCCCACTTACAATTGACCCAAATAAGTAATAAAACTCAAAGACTAAGAAAAAAATTAATAAAATTAATAAAAATCTGAAAATTATCATCCTAAATATGTTAGAATCAAATTTGTCACCCTTAAGAAGTCCTAAATAAACTAGGAGAAATCTGATTTGAAAAATTTATGTTGTTGCCCCCTTTGATGTCTTTGATTAGCTTGGATTTCCTTGTTTAACTTGGATAAATAAGAAAACAAATTTCCTTCTTTGTTGCTGATTTAATTACTTTCCTTCCTAAGTTAGGAAAAACATTAAATAATCATCCTCTCTTTAGGAATAAGATCTGGCCAACTTCCTTACTTAATTAGAAGAATAAATTGCTAACTTTCTATCCTTGTAGCATTAGGAAAAAAAAGCCTAACAAGGTTGGATTGGGGTCGGACACATCAGCCCCTTATTCCACATGAATTGGGCTCTTTTTGGACCTGAATTAGATGAGTTATAGGTTGTCCTTCATTCTTCTTAAATGTCCCAAGCCCCTCTAGGTCCATTTTACTCCATATGTTCTGAAGAAGCCCATTTTATGCTTCTTTAAGCTTCTTTGCCCTAACTCTTGTAATTGGCCCAATTGGCACCTCCAAAGGATCGTTAGCATAATTACGTTTTGTGTTGGGCTGATCCTTATCATACTTGCTCTTCTTGTGGCATGACCTCCACCAACTAATGATCTATTCCTCAGTGTTCCTCCTTGTTCATAATAAAATCTTATATCAACATATCATTTTAGACCATTTCTACAACATATTCATGTACTTACCAAATAGTACATTTACATCACTCTTTGTTTTTCATTATTTAACGATATTTTTACGTATACTCAAGTTTATGCTACTAATGCTCCACTAACTTTACTTTATTTGGAGTATCATATTTTTATTTTCAAATTCATTCATCCATATCCATTTGTACTTATTGAAATATTTTCTCTCTAAAATTTTATATTTGGCCGAAACCCTTATACCCCTCCATCTAGGTACTTTCTTGAAAATGTTTCATGCATTCGTGTTAGTATAACATCTACTATAATACCTCATTTATTGTATCATTTTCAACTCTCTTTATATTCAATATTATCTAGGTAAACTTAACTCACCCAATTATATCCATTTTTCCTACATGCATGTTTAAAATTTAATACATCATAAAAGGTCCCTCTTTCCCACAATTCCATTGGTTGGCCGAATTATAGGATTTGCTTAATATTCATTTCAACATTTTTCAAACAAGTATACACAAATTTACATCGTCAAATCATTTTGAAGCTTTTCTATTCATTATTCAACTTCATTATGTACAATTAAATTTATACTACTCAAGTGATGACTTCTAGGATTAAAAACCATATTTATGAATAATAGCCTAAATTACACATAAGTACTCTAGTTCTACTCTTAAAGAGTGTCTTCCTCACTTTTTCTCAATATGGCTGAAACTAAAACCCCCATTTTCAACAAGTCTTCTTCTCCTTCCCACATTATTTTATTTGTCAAATATGCTACTCAATCATAAACACCCTATAATTTCCTTATATTAATCCTCACAACACATGTTGCATAATACTAAGTAACTCCATTAAATTTAAAACTTCTAAATGTATAAAATCTAATTCTAATCATCATATTTCAAGAAAAGATAGTCAATATATTGTGAAAATATAAAATTATGCACTTGGAAGTCCTCCCCCCTTAATTTTCTTCATTTTGACTGAATCATCATCTTCCATTGCCAGATATTTTTTCCTAAATTTCTCTCTTAACTTAACATGTTCTTCAAGCTCACATATCATGGTCTAACATATTATATGTTAAAAATAGTCATGTATTAAAGCACATCATGATTAAAGAAATTCAAATAAAAAATATCTTTTACTTGTCCATTTCATCAAGAACTCACCATAGCTATGTTTAGTAGTCTCAATCTTTAACATGTATGTATAGAAATCACATTTAGAAAACCTTCCCCTAGAACATCCTCACTTGGCCAAAACATCAGGGCCCTAAACACCCACTTTTCTTTCATAATTTCTTCATAATTTTCTCATGTTTCTAAGTTATTCAATTTATACTTTACTTCTTTGTTTTAATTCCTCAATTTCCCCAATATTGTTCAAGAACCCTAGGTTAAGAATTTGGGGCTTTACATCAATACTTACTAAGAATGTCTTCAAATTAACTTGAGTAAGTCTATGACCCTTTTTTCTTTGATTTTCAGCTCTAATTTCTTCGTTCCTCTACTCCCTCTCTCTCTTTATGATGGAGTCTTCTTCCTATAACTTAGACCCACAAGCTCAACTCGGATGCTTATTTACTTCTCTTTCTCTTTTTCTAAGCTCAATAGGGATGCATGCTAGGATTTTTTAGTAAAAAAGATTTAAAGAGAAGATGACAGAGGAAAGGTTTTTCTTCTTTCTAAGATGTTGGCCTTCTCAAGATGGGCTATCTTTTAAATGTTGTTTTTGTTATTTGTTCCTTAGTTATTTATCTTACATGGCCTTTTCTTTGCCCCTCTCATATTCCCACATGTACACATCACTCCTTTGCCTCTTTTTTAAGCCACATTTCACCTCTTTTTTAAGCCACATTTCATGCTTAGAAGTCTATTTATCCATCTCATTATCAAATTACCTTCCTAATTAGGCTTATTTAATCTTCTAAGAAAGCATCTCTTCACTCACACAACTTTTAATTTTTTTTTCTTCTTAGGTTTCTAGTATATTGCTTTCATGTTCTTTTGGACCATACTTTACTCCCATAAGCCTATTAAATTCTTTCTTTATGAATCACCCTTCCTAGAATTTATTTAGTGATTATTAATTTAACCATATTTTTTGTCAGGGTTTACATGATGGGTGTTTGTTTTGGACAACATGCATTGTGTGCGAATAAGGGTTGTTTGGACAATGTAATTATGGATGAATAGTGGTTGTTATGACAACGTAAAAGTGTACGAGTGTAGACTGATTCAGGAACGGTATGCATCAGAAATTTAAGAGCTATTAAGGTAACCCCATTAGGTAAGAATATGGGCTTTCATGTTTGTAGTTTCATGCGTGATATGGTTATCAACCCGAGTGATGAGTAAGTTTATTGAAATATATGTAATTAGTTATACACAAGGTATTGTTGAAATATGAATGACTAAAAATGCATTGACATAGACCATATTAGGTCGAACAAAATGTTAAAGGATTAATGTAGGGATCAAAATAGAGAAAATATTTATCATATTTGTTTGGAATTGAAGGATGGCATCTGGTGTAAGGCCTGATTTTTTAGAGAGTGCATAATAGGGTCACCAAATGAGGATTCACCCTTCACTTAGCATTTTATATAGGGACAATACCATGGGATATGTTTATGCAAGAAATAAACCTTTGGGGTATGATTTAAGGGAATAAACCTCATGGTGACTTTTTATAAAGTACGTTGTTTTTGGATATGAAGTTAACTTTTAATGTTGTATTCGGATGAATATACAATATATATGTCAAGAGTGGTTCATCTATGATGACAAGATGATGGTGACAATGTAGTATCAGATTTTAAAAAAAGGAGAATTTTGCTAAGGCATGAAATGTAAGTTTAAGGTTGACATGTATATTTGATACTATGAGAAATATATGAAATGTTGTAATTTGAACTATTTGGTATCATTTTTAAGTCTTAGGATAGTGATTTCTATTGAGTTTTGAAATAAAAAATTATTTATCCATCTTGTGTTTCCATAAAGATTTCTAATACATTACTTAGACTGATTGATTAGGTCTGCTATTGGGTTGATGTTGTATGTAAAGGATAATGCATTGTTTCGGTTTGGGTTAATATTATTCATTCATATTTTAATTCCAATAACTCTAGATTGTAATGGGATTGTAATTTCAAAACCCTTTTAAGTAAGTGTAATGTACTTCATAAATAAGTATTATAATGTATATTGTTTATTAGGTTTTATGGATGATAACATGTGTATTACTAAAGCATTTAATGATGGCAAGGTCTGAGGCTCTAATGCGTAGACATTGATGTTTGAATGAATGGGAATTCATTTGATTAGAGATTATACAGGTGTTCTCAAGTGAAAACAAAGAACTCTAAAGGCAGGCGAACAAATAAGACTATCAAAATTTTATTAAGATTTGAATGTATCACATATAATAGGATGAAGTTAAGATTATATTAGTAGTGTTAAAAGGATTGGTAATGGAAGTTAACGGTAAAAAAAAAAATACCTTGTTTTTCATTGAGTTTAAGGCTCAAAGTATTTGCGATGTCAAATTTCAGGGTGTTACATTAAACACTTACTAATCACCAATCTCTCCACTAATAGTATATGGTGGCATCATAACCAATGGTGGCACTAAACTATCCACCAATGATACAATGACCAACAACTCGTTTTTCTCCACTGGCCACAATGTACATGTCCTTTCTCCACTTTCCACGAGATAAGTACATTAAGGTGGATACAAGAAAAATAACACCAAACAAAATAGCAAAGCAAACCACACTAGTCCATATAGCCACTTTCACTACTCTTGCTCGAAGTCATTAACACCTCCTAAGTCAACACCTGCTGGTCACTATCGCCTACTGATCACTACCATTTCATGGTTAACACCTCTTAAATCACCACCCTCCTAATCATTGCCACCACCTCCTAGTAACCACTTTTCCAATGCCCTGGCCCCTTTCACATCTTGACCATTTGCCTTGATACGGTATTCTCCTTTTGCATTTCCAAACTTAAGCATCAGAGGATCTTCTATAACAATACATGACTTGTTTTTTAAGATGAACATGAGAGTTACCTAGCTCCTCAACCTACTAGACCATTAGTCAAGCCCAATTACTCCAAGCAATGATTAAGTCTACCATCACAC
>Ga0325410_1000981_pt1 | contig 30785 bp, 20 predicted proteins | sample PopdelMetagenome_16_FD_206182 | JGI IMG/M metagenome (GOLD analysis project Ga0325410, IMG submission 206182) | Populus deltoides microbial communities from Bellville, Georgia, United States - Xylem-PdIQD-R3 | ecosystem: Host-associated > Plants > Phyllosphere > Stem > Wood/Secondary xylem...
AAACTAATTTTTTTTATATGTAAAAAAAAAAAAAAAGTGTGTGAACAGTGCAAGTGAATTGCACTGTTCACGTGAACAGTGCAATTCACGCTTGAACAGTGTGTGCTACACTGTTCATGCTAATTAAATTTAGCGTGAACAGTGTCCACAAAGCAGCAAAATGCTGCTTCTTCCTTTCCTGCGTCTCGGACGCGAAAAATCGTGGGGCCCATACACAGTAAAATGCTTTCTTTTTGTTACCAAACGGGTTGCATCTGCGTTTTAAACAAAACGCAGACGCAACCTCGTTGGCAAACGGGTTCTTCTTCTTTATACATAAAAAAAAAAACCCAAGCAGCGGAAAACAACTCGGGTGGCGGCCGTACGAAGCCCAAATCTGTCTTTATGAAGGTGAAATAAAAGCCCAGGTCCAATATCAAGAGTTCATGGACTAAAATTATTAATTTGAGAGTTGTAGACTATTATAATATATCTCAGCACAAATATCAAGAAAGAAACTTCAACGAAAAAAAAAATTTGAAGATTAGAACTGTTTGTTTGGTAAAAAATAATTTGTTTTAAGTGAATTTTAGAAAAATAAATTATTTTTTAATATTTAATAGTGTAATGAAAAATAAGTTGAAAAATACTTTACAGTGTTTGGTTATATTATAGAAAATGAGCTGAAAAATAACTTATTAATGTTTTATTTTCTCAAGTTTAACAAATCTTACAAATTAAAAAGTTGAATGAGAATAAAATTGAAAAAAAATATAATTTTATAAAGTATCTTAAATAAAATAATAATAATAATAATAAATAGAGATTAAATTTAAAAAATTAAAAAACAAAAGATAAAGAAATTAAAATAATAATAATTAACATTTTATAAATTATTTCAAATAAAATAAGTAACAATCAAAAGAATGAGGATCAAATTTGATAGATAAAAATTTGAATAAAAATATAATAAGGGAAAAGTAAATAACAATTATAAAAATAAGGACTAGAATTAATATAAAAATTAAATTTTAAGAGATGAAATTGAAAAATAAATATTTAAAAAACAATATATATATATAGTAGTTAAAAGTTTGAGGACCAAATTTGATATAATTAGCAAATAATATGATATTTCTAAATTTTCAAAAAGTGTTTTCCGCCTAAATTTTCAAGGAAAATATTTTCTTGAAAATCAAATCAAAATTTTTTTGACTGGAAAGTATTTTTTGTTGAACAACTTTTTTAATAATAAATAAATATAAAAAAATTTACAAAGTGATTTTTTTTAAAAGTAAATATAAAAAAAAACAAACAACCTTATTGTATCAATCATTGGATTTGATGATCAACCCAGCAATACATACATACATGAATAATGATTCTCCCTCCTCCACCAAATCCAAATAAAGAAGGCGTGGGAATCACTAAACATCCACTGCCAGTGTCAGCCAGCCAGGCCGCAATGCCATGCCATCCCATTACTGCTGCCACCATCAGATTCCCCAACCTCACACCATTATTATTATTTGACTTGTTCTTTTCTTTTGTCCTAAACGGCACGTCGCTTACACGTTCTAGACAGACAGACAGACAGACAGACAGAAAGAGAGCAGAGCAGAGCATTTACATTTTATCTTAGTTTCACTACTACAAACATAAAACTAAATAAATTTGTCTCCCAATAAAATAAAATAAAAAGAACATTGAAGTATTTATTGGGCCGTTTCAAACCCTTCTCTCCTCCCCTTTCCTCTCCTCTTCATCCTTGCTGTTTCTGCTCTCTCCCAATTCTTATTCCTCTTCCTTTTCTAACATATATGTTTTATAATCTCTTACAGAAAATCCCGTTGAAAACATACAACAAGAAGGGTTGCTGCAATTACATGCTCCACATACATACATACATACATACATACATACATAATAAAAGGGAGATTTAAATTTAAGAAACAAATCGATTTCTCTTCTCAATCGGTTGGCCTCCTCATTCAGAGGGTGAGTTTTTTTCCCCTTATCTTTCTTTCTGGATAGATAGATAGATTTGATTGTTTTTGTTTTGTTTTGTTTTGTTTTGTTCTCTATGATTCATTGACTGACGGATTATATGATGTACGACTGAAGAAGTGGATTTGGTTGTTGGATCTGGCAGGCTAGAGAGATCTGAGGAGAGTGTATTACTACTATTATTATAAAAAAAAAGAAGAGGAAAAAAATGGGTCATAGAGTGGATCATGAGTATGACTATCTGTTTAAGATCGTGCTGATCGGGGACTCTGGTGTTGGCAAATCCAATATTCTTTCCAGGTTTACTAGAAATGAATTCTGCTTGGAATCCAAATCCACCATAGGTGTTGAGTTTGCCACCAGAACTCTCCAAGTATTTCCCTTTTCTCTCTTTATTGTCATCATCATTCTTATCATAAATAGAATATGTAATTTTATAAAGAACAAGTTTATTTTTTTGGTATTTCATTGGTCTTCTATTATCCACTTGTTAGTTTGATTTTATGTATCTTAGCTTATTTATCTGCCTTAGCTAGTCCAATTCCAAATTTTTTTAACTATGATCACAATCCCTCCCCATTTGTTTCTTAGTGTGTGACTCTTGCCCTTGTTTGATTGCTCTTATAGTTTCGGTCATATAAATAGAATCTTCACCTTGTACAACACTATTTACTCACCATACCTTTGACAACCATTACAATGCATAACTCCCTTTTTGTAGTCCGCTTGCCATGCCTGGTCTTCTGTAGAATATCCATTTAATATCTCTGCTGTTTACACTTTGCATCTAGACCTCTTTGTTTGATTTAAGGTCTGGGTTATCGATGGATGGTTCTAAATCTGCTGTCTGGATGTTTGCTACCAGGGCAAATTACTAACTGATGTTTAATGCCTCTGGTTTTCCTGCTGATGCAGCGTGATTTTGCTGCCTATATGGGTGAAATCTAACCGCTAGCTGATTATTATTGTTATTGTTATTGTTATTGTTATGGTGCAGGTGGATGGGAAGACAGTAAAGGCACAGATTTGGGATACAGCTGGTCAGGAGCGGTATCGAGCTATCACTAGTGCCTATTATAGAGGAGCTGTTGGTGCTCTTCTTGTTTATGACATAACCAAGAGGCAAACTTTCGACAATGTCCAGAGGTGGCTTCGTGAATTAAGAGACCATGCAGACTCTAACATTGTCATCATGATGGCGGGAAACAAGTCTGACTTGAAACATCTCAGGGCTGTTCAAGAGGAGGATGGTCATGCCCTGGCTGAGAAGGAAGGTCTCTCATTTCTTGAGACATCAGCGCTAGAAGCCACCAATATTGAGAAGGCGTTCCAAACCATATTGACAGAGATCTACCATATCATTAGCAAGAAAGCACTGGCAGCCCAGGAAGCAGCTGCCAATTCCACAGTTCCTGGTCAAGGAACCACTATCAATGTTGCTGATGCCTCGGGGAACACAAGCAAAGGTTGCTGTTCCACTTAAAGCCACGCTTGAGGAGAGCAATAATTTTTTCTTCTTTTTGGATTTTTGGCTGAGAGAGGGACACATGTAAATTACTCTTGACCTGTTAAACGGGTATTTGTTAGAAGTTTCAGGGTGGATTATTATTTCGTGTTTATTTCTTGTATTTTACCCTTAAAACTGGAAGCGTGGAACTAACTGATTGCAGGGATGTAGAGTACTGGAAGAAACAGTGGTATGGACCATATAATGAGCAAGTATATTACGATCAGTTTGCTATGCATGCATGTCCGAATTGTCCCAGATGGTTCATCTGTTGTCATGTTCCGTGTGGTTCAACTAACTGTGCAGTGACTACATAATACATGTCATAAGATGTCACAAACTTGCAATTTAATAGCACCGACTCTAGGGGCACGTACATTAAAAAAAAAAAAAGAGAGGAAGGACTGCTACTCTTTCTATGCACATTGTAAATGCAAAGGTTGCAATGGCCGTTATATAATCCATGCGGCGTCAAGGAAACTTTGAAGCAATTGCAAAGTTATTGCTGCTCTTCCTGGTGTTGATTGTGACGGCTCCGATAGAACTGAATTAGCTGCCCTCGTAAGCTGCATTCCTCTACCTGAAAATCAGGCCCATCTTTTTATCAATTACCATTATTAGCTCTTTATTTAGCGGTAAAACAAAAAGGACAAACGAAACATTATTTAAGCTAGGTAGGCGGCGTTGAACAAAAAACACAAGAATGACAATTTTGGAGACTAACTCTTCATAGAGGAGCAGAATACAATAAGATGTCAATAGTGTAATTAATTATAAACAGAATTGGGATGTAGCAGACCTGTGAATTATATGTCATTGACAACAGATCCCCACATTCTTCAATAAGAGCTCTTTCTCCTCCAGTCACCCTAGCTAGTTCTGAGATCAAATGTTCTGTTTCTTCAGCCTGCATCAGGAAATGTCCCACAGAATGATGATGGGTTGGAGGACAAGAAATGGTGGCAAATTTATTCTGGTTTAGGGAGACCCTAATTTAGCATAGTAGACAGAGGTGGTGGCATGTATTGGTATAGATGGGGGCATGTATGCCTCAAGAGCGTAGGAAGTTCTGTATGAACAAAAGGAGGGAAGCAGCTACTTGACTTAGAACAACTATCCAGCATTCTTACCTTTTGAGTCTAATCAACAAGCTGTTTGGATTTTATAGGGGGCATGTATGACTCAAGAGCGTAGGAAGTTCTGTTTCTGTTGCTATGCCACATGTTTTCCTACGTAGGACACAATTAGGCTGATCTCAAATAACCAACCTCCTTTAAATGGGACTTCTAGAATAAATCCAAATAACCTCCTTTAAGCTCTTATGTTTTATCACTCTCAAACATAAGAGAAAGCACCTTCATTGATTATAAGAGAAAGCACCTCACCTTTGGCATAAGGCTTTCAATGTTAAGAGCTACCGTGTCCATTAATTTTGTTGCAGAGCTCAGTGCCTCCCCTACCTCTCTAATATCAACCTGCAATAAACATCCATAACATTGTCAGACTATAACACATGAGAATGATAGACTATTGATCTGTTAACCCAGAAAGTGGCAAAAGGAAAAGAGTAAAACGTACTCTAACATTTCCACTGATAGGAACTTGAAGTGAGGCATTCAACAAAGCTTGAATTGCTTCTGACAGGGATACCGAATAATCCATTTCAAAAGCAGCCCATTCATCCAGATACGGCATCTATAGAATTGAGAATTCATTAGAACATGCAAACTATAGCCAATAAATAGCACTATCGTTGCAAGTTAAATTCTGTAATTATTACATGTAACTGTATATTGTTTGGTCACGATAGAGATGCCTACATGTTAAATGCATCCAAATAAATGATGGGGAAAAAGAACAAGAAAAATAATGTCAGCTCCTTACCTGAGCTTCAACGATGGTCCATAGAATTTTTAATCTCTGCAGAAGGCCAAGCTCTGCACGTTTTCTTTTCACTGAGTCGTATAATTCTGTTATCTTGACACCAAGGGAATACAGGTTTCTCTACAAGAAAATAGAGGACTGATCAATTTTGAGATAGGAATTAATGAAAATTCATTGAAAAAAAAACAAATAATGAGAGAGATAGTACCTCAGTTTCTCTTCTCTGAGCTTGAGCAGAGGCCTGTGCTTTTGCGTTGACATATCTCCACTGCAGGTAGTGGTTGTGAAGCAGCTTGAGAGATTGCACATCTTCTTGGTGACTAGAAACTTTCCTTGTCTTTCTAGAAGCATCATTTGGGATCTTGGAGCAAGGAGCCACTGGAGGCAGTTTTGTAGATTTGAGTGAATGGAACAAGGAGGGGTCGCAGCTACTTATAGATCGCTGCAAATTGAGAGAACGGGAGCATGGGGAAGCACAAGGGTTATTACTATTAAGCCGGTTGAGATTTCTCTCAGCTAGAAATCTAGCATCAGTATCACGGAGGAGATCAGGAAGAGAGCTTCTGACATCATTGTTGTTATTCTTAGTATTAGGATTAATGTTGTCATGATCCGATGAAGAAGAGGAAGAAGAATCGGAGGAATTGGAGATCCCAGTGGATTGTAACAACTTTGCAGCAGCCGATGAGATGTTGATGTTGGAGGTGGAGCGTTGCTGCATCATTCGTAATTTAGAAGAAGAGGACGTGTTGATGATGCTGATTGTGGGGGTATCGGGTCTGTGACTTTGGGATCTTGGTTCGTTCTCCTTAAAAAGCTTGATTACAGCACGCTGATGATGATGTTTCCGCTGCGGGCTGCAGTCGGCGTCCGCTTCCTGGTTGCGGCGCTGCCTCTGCACGGAGTTGGAGCGCTGCTTATTGGAAGGAAGAGGTGAGAGCGAGGAGGAGGAAGCAATTGGAGACATGAACCTGGAACTGACCTCCCTCACCCTGGGCCTCCGAGGAGGAGGATTGGGGGGAGTGGGGACTATGGCTGTCTTCTCTTGCATCATCGTAATCGATTCTTCATCCATCTGCTCTTGCAGTTGCGATCTGTGCCGTCAATTGATTTCTGTAATTCGTATCTGAGGTTGTGTGTGTGTGTGAGAGAGAGAGAGAGAGAGAGGTCAGATCTGTCCAGTGTCTCCTCTAGCCTGTGTTTAGGGCAGCTCCGCGTTATGAGAAATAAAACTAGCCGTTGCTAACGGTACTATTATTTTCAAAAAAGCAGTATTTCATTTGTTTTTCACCCATGATCGGTTCATTTACTCTGGTTTGTTTCCTTTCCTTTCTTTAATTATTGTTAATTGGGACCTTCTTTCCTTTAATTATTATTATTGGGAACTCTAATAATTACCCATCAATTAATAATTACTATTCAAATCATCATTAAATTACACAGGAAATGCTAGCATAGTTTCTTAGAATATGATAATGATTATTTTTTAAATTATTTTTTATTTAAAAATATATTAAAATAATATTTTTTTAATTTTTAAAAAATTAATTTTAACATTAAAACATCAAATCTTAAAACATTAAAAAAATATTAATTTAAAATAAATAAATAAAATAAAAATTTTTAATTTTTTTTAAAATATTTTTAAAACACAAAAATTCTAATTAGTCTTCATTCATTGTGTTTAAACCATTAACTAAAAAGAAGAAATAAACCATGAACTAAAAGAAGAAATCAGTTAATTGAAGCTTCGTGCCTATAGTTTTAATTCTCATGAGTGGGATTGCGTTTAGAATAAATCACTATTAAAATAATATTTAAGAGTGTGATAACAATTAATTTTTAAAATATTTTTATTTTAAAATATATTAAAATAATATATATTTTTTATTTTTTTAAAATTATTTTTAATATTAACACATTAAAAATATTAAAATCATATTAATTTAAAATTAAAAAATTTAATTTTTTTTTTAAAACGTTTTTCCACCACAATGACATCCACTGCCAGATCAAACACAATCCATTTTCATTCATTTCATATTTAAATGGACAAGAATAAAAATTACCTTTTAGAACAAGACATTATTAAATCAAACACAGTCAACGGATCGTAATTATAACAAATCCCAAGAGTTTTTTCATGCAACACAATCCTCCTTTCAAGTTATTTTTATTTATTTGGTGACTGCTATAATATATCTGTGAGAATACTGAATGCGATTGAATCAAGTATGCCCAGTGTCAAATACAGTTCAATTAGTAGAGAACTAAGCCCATGCCATACAACACTCAACCGCAGAAAAAAAAAGTATAATTCTTGTGACATCTACAATTCCACGTATGTTTCCTATTATACCAAAGCAGACAGGTATGGTGTGAATGTGGCAAGATGCATAACTGCAGTTCACCCTCCCGTCTAATTGAGTGCCACTGGTATGCAGCCGTCTGTAAATTATCTACAAAGTTGATTGCTTATAGCATCATGTGTTCCTCAACTAATACTGCTGAAAGTCAGTTATGGCCAAGGAAACCCCTTCCCCTGGAACTGGGCATCGGGTCATCTGTCATGCACCCTCAAAACAGTGAAACTTGTATCATTACAATGTAATGAAAATCTGAAATATTCACTTAAGTAGCAAAAATAAATAATGTTATTCATATGAAAAGCCAAGCAATTCTTCATCAAGACATGATCCTTCTAATTTTAATAAATCACACTAACACGAGAAAAGCAATCGAGAAACTTGTGAAAATCTCCATTCTATAAAATTAAATGAGAATACAGGAACAAGATCGTATACGATGAGGCTCAAGGGAGAACCCTGGATCAAGTAACATTCGGGTGATAATCAATCTTACCATGTTCTTCTTCATCATCTCCATTCTGACTCGTGAAGAACGGGGTGAGGTAATTCCTGTCTAATGCTGTAAATGATGCAGTGCTGCAGGGGGGGAAAGATAAAAAGAAGAGCTCAAAAAAGAAGTTCCAAAGAAAGCCAAATAACCAAATATGATGATGTCAAATTCTAGGATTTACCTCTTGTGAAACTCTTTAAGTTTCATCTTCAGCCTGTTCCCTGATGTGGCATCCTCATTGTAAGAGGGAGCAACGTAACCATTATTTCCATCCAAACTCTGAAAGCAGAAAATGGACATACATTATTTACAATTCACTAATCAACATGAGGGTGGAAAGTGTCCTGGCTCAACTCTAGGACCCCATCAAATTGAGCTGTTCATAGAAGCTGTGTAATGACTGGAGGCAAGGCTATACTGAGCTTGTTGTAGGATTTAGAGTGTGGTGTAAGAGCATTCCACATCTAGACTCACAAATATTAATAGGCCCAAATGCATTGCAACACTTAGAAGCTATCGGCTGCTTGCTAGAAAAGAGTTCGAGGCTAATGAACCTAACTTCTCATGGGAAGCTATTTTGATTGCACATGCACCTTAACTTTTTGGATAAATATGTAGAGGGAGCCTAAGAGGTCTTTTTTAAGGGAAAGTTCAAGGGGAGCTGCTCCCTATTATTTCAGAAGGTTGGATTAGAACTCTTTACATCTGTATTCAATTTTCTCTCTAATATACTAACAGAATCTTTAGATTCTCCGTCTTATAAACTAGCCCTTTGTTCTTGCATATATGTCACACCCCCTCAATGCACTTTAAGTTGTGTTTGGTATGTGATGAAAAATTTTGTGAGAAAATGTTAACAGGTTAAAATTTGAGTGTACTGTTAAAAGTGTAAAAAAAGGTTGACGTGTTAAGGATGTTTGGTAGGAGGTAGAAATATGATGGATAATAATGGGTCTCAAAAAAGATAAAATCAGTATTTAAATTGAATATAACTGTTAAAAATTAAATAACATATATTTGTGGTCTAGAATTGAAGGGGCAAAAAAAGAAAAGTAAAGAATAGAATATTGGTAACATTTAACCCCTTTTTTAGACCAGTAACATATCTTTGGCAGAACTTACTTCACTTAAGGGGCCATCATGGTCATCACCAACAACTTGCAAAGTTTCGAGCACAGTCCCTGTCGATCCTCCAATTAAAAGCACCTGTAAGATTGTTTAGAATAGCCAAAAGAATGAGTTTCAAGCATACAATCCATATCCGAGTCTTACATGGAATATAGGTTCATGGAAGAAAATAGTTGATTTACTTTCAGTTATCGGCTTCTTTTTTTTGTAAATAGGTGTTTAAAATATAGCAGTTAAATTATTGTTGACTTTATTTAAATTTCAAGTGAATGGGAGCCTTTCTTTTTATTGAATTATAGTCTATAATAGATTATGGATTGTTCTTCACTCTACCTAAACAGATCCTTTACAAGCACAACATTAGAGATAGAAACTTGGAATGCAGTCTTTGTAAACTTCAGAATCTCTTTAGCAGTGGGATTTCTTTTTCTTTAAAGATAAAAAAAAAAAATCATTAATGCCTTCCATTAAACTTTGAGACTTGAAATAAAATATAAATTAGCCCTTTGGTACATCTCACAAGTTACAGGTATCATTATACACACTTGAACAACCCTAAATGATTCCCTTGCTTTTGTTTACCTCTCAATTTTTAAGAATAGAGACCCACATAATTCTCTTATTCCTCTTACAATGAAACCCTAAAAATTTTACAAGTTTAGCCCACGTGCATTGATGGTGATACTGCCTAATAAGTATTAAGGCTATCATAATGTCATGCGTGACTTTAGCTATGGTCCATTATGTAGAAAACTTGTTCACAAAAACCCCAGTCACCTCCCGCCAGAGAAATCAAGTAAGAAGGCATAAGAAGAAAATGTATAGAACACATTCGCAGAGAAAAGGAAGGGTGCAAAGCATGAAAAGGAACCAGTGGAAGAAGCCCGACTGATGACAAAAGACTTGATTGTTTATTTCTTTCCAAAGAAGGTAGCTAATCACCTTGCTACTGTTTAAATAGTTTGTACTTTCTAGTACACAGTTAAACTCATATCTGAGTTCTAGTATCCAACTGAAAGATGAACTCGTGCACTATAGAATGGTATGCTATAATTTGTCCTCAAGTTTTCATCAGAATGAATTGAAAGGAAAAAAAAACAGGAAGTTTGGATTTTATTAGAGTGAGCTTGCCTACCGTCAACACAACTATGGCAGTGGTTGCAGTGAATATAGTCTGGCCATGTCCTTCTGGAAGATCATGAACCGATTGTAGTGCAAGGGCAAAAGCCATGGCCCCTCGAAGTCCTACTCACACCAGTGATTCATTAAACCTAACAAAAATTAAAAATAGAGAGGATTTATGGAATCAGAGAATACTGCTCTTCCTACCACTGTACCAAAGCGCTTTCTGATGTTTTACAGGTATTTGACGTGGTGCAGGTCGAACCAAATTGACTAAATATGCACAAGAAAAGACATTCGCTGCCCTACAAAAAAAATTGCATAACCAATTACAGTTCCACGAGACAGGATAGCATGTACAGCAGGGTTTCGTAAACATTAATGCCAGAAAAAAGAAACTAAAAGGCATCAGATTGGTAAGATAACAGAGGTAGAATGATCAACATCTTTATTTGAGGTGAAAGTAAATGCAGCATTCATACCTTGCAACTCCAATAAATATCTGAGATGGTCATAAAGTTAAGGAATCACAACACAAACTGTTACTTTAAAAGAGTTGCTCCAACATAGATTTTTGATGAATCAAACAAGGATACAATTGAGAAAAAAATAAATCCAACATGGGACCAACTATGCTGTTCCATCGCAATATCGAATCCCATGTATATAAATCTGCAAATTAGGCAAACAAGTCAATCGAGGTGCAATATAGGAGGAAAATAGAAGTAATTCAACCACTCAATATGGGAAAGATAACAAGAATTCCTTACACAAATGTCTCAGCTAGTGATGATATCAGGTGGAAAAATGCAGAAACAAATCGCTGTGAATTTTCTGACAAATTTGAGAAGGTATAATGCTTCATGACCTAAAAGGCAAAAATATACAAATGTATTTCCATGTCTATGCTCCAACAATCATAAGTCGTTGTATGGTAAATATATTTAAATGTCCACTTACAATTCCAGTGAACAATATGGACACTATACCAGTGAGGCCAAGACCTTCTGCAAGCATGTACCTAGAATGAAAGTTTAACATTAAATTGCACCAAAATCTAGCACAAGGAAACATGATACTGAACATGAAAGAGAGAGAAGAATCAAGCTTACGAAAAATATGGAAAAAGGACAAAAAGACAGCATTCCAAGTTTTGCAGACTGAAAAGAGAATGACATCGATTTTAATCAGGATTTTTATGTAACTCAGTAAATCAAACAAAACATACATAAATATATATAAAGAAATACTCACTTGTCAATATCCAAACCAGCATACTTGAAAAGGTTCAAGGAATTAAGGTTTGACAATACATTTGAGCATGTAAAAGTTGACAGATTAAAAGCACTTGCTTCACAAACACAAAGACATGCGTGCGCAAAGATGGAACAAAAAGGATATCAATGCAGAAATAAATCCAACTCCCACACCTGTAAAGAAGTATGTAGGGCATTGTTAGTAATGCTGATGTGAACATAAAAGTTCAGATGACATGGTAATATCAAAATCAGAAAAACCAGAACTGATGAAAAATCATTTCAAGGAAAGAAAGTTGTTATTGTGATATCAATAATGCAGATATTGGCTGTATTTTGATAAGAGAAATAATGCACATAATGAAAGACCCAATAAAGAACCTGCAAGCATCTTCTTAGAAAGTTGATAAACTGTGAGTTTGAAATAAGAGGCACCCTGTAGAGTTTTCTAAAGTGGGTACTTTTTTAAAGTCTGCTAATATTTGCATTTCAAATTTTAAATGTAAGTGATCACAAAAATTATGTTTTTCTGATGCAGTGTGATGAATGCATTTTATGAGACCAACCTGCAGACAATGAGCCAACAAAGGTTTCAAGAAACCTAAAGATCACCATGAAGAAATTCTGTCCAGGCGCATGACTTTTTAACGAGGACATTGTTCTGCATAGCAAAATACTGCTTAATTTAAAGCAGTTCATGGACTATTTTATCTGCTGAAATCAAATGCACAAGCTTTGAGTACCTGTACAAGGATATTGCCATCTACCAGTTGGACAGCATGCAAAAGAGAGCCACAGAATCCAGTAAATACAGGCTTAAGCAAAAAATTTAAACTACAATTCCATAGCAATAAAAACTTACAGCATCATTCAAGACAGATTCTCCAAACACCAAAGCATAAAGGTTCGTATCTATGCCAAGTTCCTGCAAAGAGCATCAAACATAGACGTTAATTTAAATATCAAGGGAAATGACAGACAGTGAATCAAATTTGAAAGTTAGATACAGATTTCATGGCATTCAGCTCATATTTCAAAAATTAGTGACAAAATGGGCAAATATGAGTGGATCAACATTAAAGTGAGATAATGAACAAATATAACAGTTATCAAAACACATACACCAGGTCTCTATACACATATCAAAAGCTACCTCAAGCACTTGTGCAGTCATCAAAATCAAGAAAAACTTGAAGCCTTTGAATCATAAGCATTACAATTTTAATTGAATTTTCTTTGCTCCTTTTTCGCATAAGGAATGGTGCCATCTTACCTCTTACCTCTTAGAAATACCCTGGATATTCTCAAGTAAGCATGCAAGTCAGGCCATGCATCACGCCCATCAAACATGTTCTTGGATTAAAGGAAACCAAAAGATGGTCTTTTCCAAATAGACACGGATGCTATTGAAATGTTAGAAATTTAACTCAACTGAGCCCTAATCCAAATAGTTGACAACATTGTTTTTTGTCACCAGGGAGGCTCAGACCTGAGCTGGATGGAAGATAAATACAGAACACCAATTGAGCTAGAGCTCATTGGCAGTTGGCAGTCGATCCCAAGAGTTCCTTATATCTATCCTGCTCAATTTAAGGCCATATTTAATTGAAGATGTTAAAAAATGTAATCCTCTCATATTTCCAGCCAAGTCAATTTTGGTTAACTCTTATTCTTTTTACTCTTTCTGCTAAAGTACAATCAATTCTTCTCCATCACTGTAAAGGTCTATGACACATACAGCAAAACCATCTTACATGACATTGTCTTAACTCTTCCTCTATTTTTTGCAACCTCTACTTTTCTGGCATTTATGCTGTACTCAACCTTTTTCAAATACATCGCAGGTATAGTACTGTTTGCAGTTCCATCACAATAGTTTAATGTGGCCTGTGATTTCTGTATCACCCAATATTCTATGACATAAAGTATAGTTATCGTATTGCTATCCAATGAAAAATCAACTTCAACCTTCATGATCAATCCACCGTTTCATCCAACCAGCTACAACTCTATGATTAATATTTTTCTCATCCTGTCCTTCCTTAGAATCATAAATCCAGGACTCAAAAAATGATTGTTATTAGGTATTTCTTAACAATCTGTTTTGCCATATCTCCATCCCTGATCCTGGATTTTTCAAATTTGCACACATATATATTCTGCATATTCTGTTTTAATGCTTTTTACGGCTCCTCTATAATCATAAAATTTCCAAATAATGTTATAATTTGAATCCACAAGTAGATACAAAATTATTGAACCTGTTCTATTTAAACTTCCCTTGGCAACGGGCGGCTACCCATGTACATATTCCAGGAACTTAGCCATGTACATATTCCAGGAACTTAGGTCCCGATCAGATGTTTATCTATCACAATTCAACAGTCATTTCTACCACCTGGTTTTTATTGTATTAGCGCAAACATGTCCAATCTCTTGCCATTGGAAATGGCATGATACCAAAAACTAGGAAATAGAAGAAGAAGACAAAAAAATGCCAAATACAGAATGAGATAAAACATGTGTAGGATACCAATAATGCATTTTGTCAACATCTTCTTGTACTGTATTCTGTAACATGATGATTGCATTAATCAATTTTCTCATTTCAGTTACATAAGATGACTAAAACTTTAAAATGTTGATTCCAATACCACATGAATTCTTAAGCTTAACCATGCAATGGATAGACAGACATATAAGTGAAACTGAACACACCTGGAATATAGATAGAACAGTAACAGGATCAGTTGCTGATATAAGAGCACCAAACATCAGACATTCAACAAATGGAAGTTTGTAAGTGAGGTAAATAAGACCGCCAAGGTAACTGAAGGAGAAAACAGTTAGAAGAGGAGTCAACGAAGGAATATGCATAATTTTCGGGAGTGATTGGGAAAAACAGAAATACTTACACTAGAACACCTGTAACAACAGAAGCTATAAAAGTTCCTAATATGGAAAATGTAACAATGGCTCCAAAGTTAGAGAAGAATGGTTTCTGCAAAGAGCAAATAACTGAGTGACCATCTAAATTCGGTGTATAAAACATAAGCATCTCAATTTGAAAAATACAATAAAATAAAATGGAGCAAGTGACATACAGGTGATAGACTGAATCCTGACTGAGTAGAACAAAAAAATGTTAAGGAATATAAGGAGATGATATCATAGAAAGGAAAGACAAAGAAATAAAACCCGCGTTGGTTAGTAAGGATATAATATGATGGGAGGAAGCAAGAAAAGGAAGAAAAACTCCTCATGGAAATTAAACCATGCCCTGTAGGGAAAAAGAAGAAGAAGAAGAAGAAGGACACCAGTTATTAAGGATGGATGGATTTATGATCATCAACTTTCCGGGAAAGGAGAAATAGGAAAATGAACCTGATGCTTGTTTCAGTGTTAGAGATGTTAGCGAGTGCACCAACAATTAAACCTGGAGGGGACGGACCAACAAACATTCTATCAGTTAAGCTAATATGATTTCACTTGATTTGATAAAGACAGATTTGGAGTAATAAATAGATTAAAATACCAATGAGAAGAGAAGCGCTGGCCTCAGGCAGGTAATAGAATCTGTGACGACGAAGAACATGACCAAGGACGAAGGAGAGGACGAGCATCATGATCTGGAGGAGTATGCCAACTCCTGCTGCTTGCTGCTCCTTTCCTGGATGCGATTGCGAATCTCCTCCTCCTCCTGCCGGTGATATCTGCATTTGCATCAATTCCTCCACTACAGTCGACATTTCTTTTACTTTAAACCCTAACCCTAACCCTAAGCCCGCTCCTGTTGATATTAGGATCTTTCTCTTTGTTATTATCTATCTATCTAATTTTGTTTTTCAAAACTCTCCGTAAGCCATCATTCTTTCTCCTCTCACCGAAGTCGTCGAGTCCATCTTTTCTTCAGTTCATTGCCCTCTCTTCTTTAAAATTCCTTTTTATTTTTCCCACTCCTTAATTTTCGGAAACAACTCATATTAAGCCTGACGTTTCTTTTAATTTGGGAAATTATCCCATAGAAGAAGATTTGATCGAGATTTACCCTATATTTGTAAATTTTATTCAATTCAACCCAACTTAACTACCTTACATTAAATTGCTAGATAAATATCAACTAAATTTTTTTAAAAATCTTTAAGTAATTTCAAAATTCAACGTTTTTCAATAAAATAATTTTTTTATTTTTTCTTGAACAAAAAAATTAATATTTTTAAGAACATAACTTCAAGAATTTTAACAAATAGAAGAATTTTAAAGGCATGAACTCATGAAAAATTCTAAAAATATTTATAAAAAATATAAGCTTTTGATGATTTTCAAGAAATTAAAATTCTAAATTTTTAGAAGATGAAATTTTGCAAAACGCTTCACCATTAAAATATTTGATGAAAAAAATTACTTTGGGGTTTTAGAATTTTGATTTTCAAGTTTAAAATTTTAGAGTTTAGGCCCAGGAAAAAAAAAACATTTGAATGAGTTGAGTTCAAACTAACAAACATGCTTAATAGGAGCCATCTCAATCCTCATCAAACTAATTAATATGAATTGCTTATTTATCTACTCATTTAACTTTCTTTAATTTTTTATTATTTTTTAGCGAGCATGATAGTTTTGGGATTGTACATATATACATGTATGTCCAATTAAGTACAAGGTCATAATATAAGCTAGAATATTTGACGGAATATATATAGGCATTTGACCATGCGCCAGGGTTAATAATATTTTTTTAAAAAATATAAAAATATTTACGTTGAGTTAAAAGCATGGAGTATATTTACTATGTCATCATCTTCAAATAAAATATTTTTTACAATAGCATTATGAATAGCGCATGGCAAAGTTGTGTTTAATATACTGTAAATTAATTTCTTTCCCTTTAATTTTCTTCCTTTAAGATATTTCTAATTTTATTTTTTTTCTTTTAAAATTTTCTTTTCTTTTTTCTTATTGAATTTTTTTTTTCGTATTGTAAAGAGAAAATAAATTGATGTGATTTTTTTATATTATACAAAAGTTGGGTAATGATAATTTTTTTTTTCATTTTAGGTTTGGTTGAATTTTCTTATTAAAGCATGTTTGTTTTTACGTTTCAAAAATACTTTTTAAAAAAAATTTAAAAAAATTATTTACTTCAAATTAATATTTTTTTGATATTTATGTATTAATTTTTAATATATATATATATACATGGGTCAATAACAACTTTATTTCAAATGTAAAACAAAAATATAAAACATGATTTTTAGTGTCTTGGGTGTGGCTGCGGAACCAGATCCAATATCTTTAGATTCGGCTGCGGAGCCAAACCTAATATCCCTAGGTCTGGCAGTGAGCAAGAAAAACATCAAAAAATAATAATTTGAATTTAAAATAAAATAAAATAAATTCAAAGTTTTTTGAAATGCAAAAACAAACATGCTTTGATAAGAAAATTCAACCCAACCTCAAATGAAAAAAGTTTTCATCACCCAACTTTTATACAATATAAAATAAGTCTCATCAATTTATTTTCTCTTTACTGTATGAAAAAAAATAAAATTGAAAATATCTTTAAAGAAAAAAAGGCCTTGGAGCGAGACCTAATAGCATTGGGTCTACTTGCAAAACCAGACCCAATCTCTTTGGCTCTGGCTACCAAGTCAGACCCAACATCTTTTGGAAGCGATTTGGGTCTGGCTTCCAATACACATTGGGTTTGGCTGTCAAGCCAAACTTAGCAATTTTTTTGCATAGGATACACAAAAGATAACGCCCCTAGTAACACTTTTTAACTAAAAAAACAGCAAAGGCAATGCCTCCATGACGCTATAATGTCGTCCACGCAATTTTTTGCATAGGATACACAAAAGATAACGCCCCTAGTAACACTTTTTAACTAAAAAAACAGCAAAGGCAATGCCTCCATGACGCTATAATGTCGTCCACGGTGCAAACACTTTATGTCTATAATGTGGTCTACAGTGCAATGAGTTTATGTCCACAGTAAATGTATAGTGTTTTTCCCACGCCTTTTAAAGTATAGTATAATAACGTGAGCTTATGTCTCTATTTGACTTTAAATTGTACTTTTAATGGGTTATTATTAAGCATAATGGTGGTCGAATCACATATACTCTAACATCCCATTCTGACAAAACATAATATGCATGATAATCGTCATAACAAAAGTATGAATTTTTTTATTATTATTCTAGAATCATTTGGTGGTTAACAAAATTTCTGCTGAAATTTTCAGCAGGGTTTCCCTTATAATTAAACATATCAAGTTATCGGCTGTAACCTGTCTTTCAAGGCTTCCATAACCACATCAATCATTCATTCAATTTCATTACTCAAAATGTTTCAATATTTCACAGTTTGGTCAATTTTTGGCATTTAGGTTACACACATTCTCAGCAGTAAAACTTCAAACATACAATAAATCAAAAGAATTATTATTAATAGTTATGCTTAATTACCTAAGACATACACGTACAGGTATAGATATAGATATAATTGTGGATAAAACAGTTCAACTTAAGAAAGGGAACATATATAGATATCATTGTTTTTTTTTTACTGAGTTATCATTCTACTTGAAAACATACATCAAAGGACTCCAATACATAGGATATTTAAGTGAAATAATAATGTTGCAAAAAAGGAGTTAATGCTTCAGATTATAGGATCTATTACATGCATAACAAAAGATTTTTGAAGCCCTGAAGTCCTTATATCTTCTAGTTATTTGGTTCGCAGGTGCATGAAGGTCCTACAATAAGATTTAATTAAGCAAGATTTTCAGATTTTAAAGAAAATTAGTCCTATCTTCTAAGAGTATCGAAAGTGAAAATTCACATCCTCTCATGGTGTTTTAAGGAAATGCCCTCACATATAATAGTCATATCCCTTATAACAACTACATAACAACATCTAAATACATTAGGATACAAGTTTCTAGTCATACAAGATAAAATTTCTAGAATTCATGTATTAGAGGTAACTCAAAACTTATCGTTCCCCAGCACTATGCAAAACAAATGCCAATATTCAATTCTAACATTGACCTTCACCCTATGTAAAGACAAGTTCTAATTCCAATGGTTTTCCACAGCTCCAGAAACATATCCAACTTCATCTTTCGTTTATCACGAAGACAACCCAAATTCAATGTTTTTCACGATTTCGGGAGTAATTCCAACATTGGCTTTCGCTCACCACGAAAGCGACCCAAATTCAAGGGTTCTCGCCATTACAGAAAACAAGTTCGACATTGACTTTCGCTCACTGCGAAAGCAACCCAAATTCAATGATTTTTATCATTTTAAAAAGAAGTCCAACATTGGTTTTCACTCATTACGAAAACAACCAAACTCAATGGTTGTCGTCATTCGAAAACTAGTCCAACATTGGTTTTCGCTCACTGCGAAAGCAACACAAACTCCATGGTTTCCTTTATTCACAGTGAGGGAAAGCCAATGTTGGACTAGTTTTCAAATGACAAAAACCATTAAGTTTGGGTTGCTTTCGCAGTGAGCAAAAGCCAATGTTGGACTTGTTTTTGAAATGATGAAAACCATTGAATTTGGGTTGCTTTCGTAGTGAGCGAAAGCCAATATTGGACTTATACCATAATATTTTTGTCAATATATGTTTTAACGAGTTCGGATACTCATCTTTATTTTTTTATAAGGATATACCTCTGTAAAATTTTATCTCAAATTCATTATATTCAAACAACATATGATAAAATGCACTAAAATGTTGTTTGGGGTCTCTTCCTCCACTAGAGTTGTGGGTTTCATTTTTCTTTGAGGCTTATTTTGATAGTAATCTAAGACACACTCATACATCTGGGATGTAAAGGTTCAACCCAGTTATATCGTTTATACGTTTAAATTTGTCGCAGTACATTGGTAGGTGGGGTTGTCCTATGACATAACAATCCGACCCCTGCCAAGTGTTTTATCCATATTTAGAGTTCTATAACTCCAAATGGAACAAGGATTACATCCTGTGAAAGCTAACATAATGACACACATCTTTTATGAAGACATTTACTCCAAACTTTTACAATTACATGTACAGAATCCTAGCTCAAGGTTTGGTGTACATGGTGCCTAGAATTTTCCAATTCTAACCTGTTTATGGTTTTCTACTAATATCTAAGGCTCTACAACTCTAACTTAGGTGATTCTAATTCCATTTAAAAGCAAACATCCAATTATACAACTTTTATGAAGGAAATTTTACCAGATTATACCTTTAACTAGATTAGACTTTAGTCACAACTAACAATCAACACAACTCAAATTTTTCTGATTTTGATGTCCAACATATAGAATCATTATTTTCATGCATTTCATTCTTTTCTTTAACCACCGTCACTCACATAATTTATCTTCACACCAACAATCATAATTAAAAAAATATAATTTACTCAAAATTAGGCTTCATAAAAGTAAAAGTAACAAGGGTTTGTTCATAAGTCTAAACTTTCCAGCACATCATACATCTTGTGGGATTTTCTACATTGTTATTTTTAACATACATGCACAACTAGTTTTAAGGATGCATTCCTCCCTTCATATTTCTATTTGGCTGAAGGCTTGTAAGCCTTAACTTGGTCTTCTTGTTCTTGTTTTAATTAAGGACATCACCACACTCCTTTCCATCTCTCTTTCCTTTCCCATCCTTTCTTAAACATATCCAGATAAATCCTTAAGAACTTAATCTAGGGCTGTGATTTTCTACATATAACTTACCCAAAACGTTTTGAAATTGTTCTAGAAAGGTTGTAGGTTTGTCTTAGTTGTGTCTTCTGCAACTTGAAAGCTCTTTCCTCTCTTAATATTTCGACTTTTCTCTCTTCCCCCTTGCTGTCAACCGCTCTTTTCCCCCCTCTTTCTATCTTTGTTTTGTCTCTTGATGTTAAATCTTTACTCTTCATCCTTATTGTCTTTTGATGCCAAACCCAAGTTTCCATGGGTCTGGCATTATGTCCGACCCACGTTGCATGGGTCTAGCAAACATACCTCACTAACAACAATAATAATCATACTAATAATAAAAACAATAATAACAATAATAATAATAAGAATAAGAATAAGAATAAGAAGAACAACAACAACAACAACAATAATAATCATACTAATACTACTAATAATAATAATAATAATAAAAACAATGATAATAATAATAAAAAACTATAATAACAAGAAAAATAATAAAAACAATAAAAACAACAATAATAAAAACTATAATAACAAGACTAACAATAAAAAGAATAAGAATAAGAATAAGAATAATCTAATAATAACAATAATACAAATAATAATAAGAATAATAATAATAAAACAACAATAATAAAAATAATAAAAATAACAACAACAACAACCATGCCAAACCCAAGGTCCTTCAGTCTGACAAGCATGTCTGATCCACATGCCAGACCCACATTTGCTTGGGTTTGGAAAGCATGCTTTACCCAAGTTTAGTTGGGGCTGACATACGTTTACTTGAGTCAGGCATCATGCTAGACCCAAGTTTTTTTTAGGTTTGACAACATGTCTTACTCATAGTTCACTAATAATAATAATAATAATATGAATTATAATAAGAACAACAACAACAACAACAACAACAACAACAACAACAACAATAACCATGTCAAACCCAAGCACATTAGATCTGACAAACCATGTCTGACTCTAGTTCTTGACCCTAATTTACTTGGGTCTGGCTAATGTCTGATCCAACTTTACTATTAATAACAACGATAACAACAACAACAATAATAGTAATAATTATAATAAGAATAGTATAATTATAATAGCAATGATAAGAAGAAGAAGAAGAACAACAACAACAACAATAATAACAAGAATATTAATAATAATCATACCAATGTTACTAAAAACAACAACAACAACAACAACAATCATACTAACAACAACAACAATCATACTAGATCCAAGTACTTTAGGTTAGGCAAACCATGCGAGGCCCAAAGGGTTTGGATCTAGTAAGCATGCCTGATATAAGTACTTGAGTCTGGCATGCATGTCTGACTCGAGGTAAATAAGATGTCTGACCCAAGTTCTCTAATAATAATAACAATAATAGTAATTATACTAATAATAAAAACAAGAATAATAATAACAATAGTAGTAGTAGTAATAGTAATAATAATAATAATTATACAAATACTACTACTATTACTAATAATAATAATAATAATAATAATAATAATAATAAAAACAACAACAACAATAATAATCATACTAATACTAATAACAATAATAATAATCAAACTAATGCTAATGCTAATAATAATAATCAAACTAATACTAATGCTAATAATAATAACAACAACAACAATAATAAGAATGATAATAATATTAATAATAATAACAACAACAATAATAATAAGAATAACAACAACAACAACAACAACAATAATAAGAAGAATAACAACAACAACAACAACAACAACAATCATAATAATAATAGCAATACTAAGAACAATAACAACAACAAGCATGCTAGACTGAAGCACCTTAGGTTTGCCTAACATGCCCGACCCACTTTTACTTGGATCTGGCAACATGCTCGACTCATATTTACTTGGGTCTGGCAACATGCTTGACTCAGGTTCACTAACAATAACAACAACAACAACAACAACAACAACAATCATACAAATAATAATAATAATAACAATAATAATAACAACATCAACAACCATGTCAGACCCACGTTACTTGAATCAGACAAACATGCATGACTCAAGTTTACTAACAATAACAACAACAATAATCATTTTAATAATACTAAAAATAACAACAACAACAATCGAGTATGATAAGCTTGTTGAACCAAGATGCTTGGACCTTACATGATTACTAGATTCAAGATGTGTGTTCGAGTCTGATATAGGTTATATTTTTTTTGCGTTTCAAAAATGTTTTTGAAAAAAATATTTTATTTTATTTTATGTACTTCAAATTAATATTTTTTGATGTTTTTAGATTGTTTTAATGTACTAATATAATTTTTTTTTATTTTAATATATTTTTAAATAAAAAATAAACAGCAGACGATTCGGTGTCAAAGAGTCAACTATAGCAATTCTTGGGCCAATCATTCTATGCTTTCACAGTGTTTGACACTACGGTTGAAAATTGTTTTTGAAAAATTTTGAAAATTTTTTATTTTAATTTAAATTAATATGTTTTTGATGTTTTTAAATTATTTAGATATGTTAATGTTAAAAATAATTTTTTAAAAATAAAAAAAATATTATTTTAATATATTTTAAAATAAAAAATATTTTAAAAAACAATAAATACCCTATATATCTTTCTTTCTGCCTTCGTGAGCACAATTCAAAATACCCCATAATTACCGGATCCAAGTTCGTTTGTCTCTAGTACGGTGACAGACCGGTAAAACAGAAAGGTTGAAGCAGCCCTCCCTCCCTCCCCTCTTCAATTGCAAAAACTTGATTGAAGAAGCAAGCAAAGGAAGCATGTTTGCCCCACAAACCCAAAGAGAAGAAACATTTCGAAATCTGGGTGAAGGCATACATTATGCGACTCCAATCATCCCCTTGACGAGGAAGACAAGCGAAGTGGATCTGGTACGGGGTGTTGTTCAAATGATGCAAGGTCTGTCCAGCTCCCTTTTCTACTGGGACCAAAGTGGGCAGTGTTTTTGTGTTGCCAATGTTGGGATTTATGTCACTCACCTTTCCCACTCAACCCTTCACAACCTTCTATCTCGCTTCACCTACGCTGCCACTTGCTTGCAACTCGTCCATCTTCGTCTCAATCTTCCACACTCTTATTATGCTCTTCCCACTTTGAGGGCATTTGCGTCTGTCGCTTCTCACTGCCTTCTGGTACCTACTACATTTTTTTTTCTTTACTTCTTTTTTTAATTAATCGGATTGATTGAATATTATTCTTGTATCTGTTTTTATTTTTTTATTTTTTTTATTCTAGAGGATGAGAGATGTTGCTTTGAAGGAAGAAATGAAGATGTGCCATTCTAACGAACAGGAAGATTTTGGAAACGAATTTACTCCTACTTTATTGGGATTGTCTAGTTCTTTATCAAGGTTCCTCTCCTCTCTCCTCCTCTCCAGCATTCCTGGATTCTTTTTTCGTGTATTTGATTGGAAATAGGAAATGGTTTCGTTATGTTATTCCGATTACACCATGCTTGCCACTATGAGTTTGTTTCATTTACTGATGAATTTTGTTGGTATTAGTCTCTGCTCAGCTGCTGAATATTTATTTCAAATTGTCCATGGAGCCATCCCCCAAGTGTGTTTTGAGCCTAATTCATCTGTTCCACCTGTTGAAATTGCTGTTCATATCCTTGACTATCTTTACACGAAACTGGATCAAGTTTGTCTCGTGCAAGGTGGTGAGGTTGGGACTACTTTCTATCATCCAACCAACCAATTTTATTTTATTTTTTTTTGTAATTTCTCGTGGGTTCTTCTGGTTTACACCATTCCTTTTCAAATGCAAAATTTCTGTTAATTCCAGGTGGAAGAGTATCTCATGCTACTCAATATGTTTGTGGGGAGTATAGTACCCTATATTGAAGGTCTTGATTCATGGCTTTTCGAAGGAACACTTGACGATCCTTTTGAAGAGGTAATTTAGGTTCAAACCTTTTGTTATATACCAAACTCTGAATTCTAAAACGGTTTCATTTAATTAGTAGTTTCCTGTGTCGCACTCTATGGAATACTGTGTTTTTTTCAATGTAAATTTCTTTACTGAAGATACTGTGAGAGCTGGTCTTCTTGAACTCTTTGCTGATTTTTTTTGGGAACTTCTTTTCGGTTTCTGCAACTGTTTGGATCAGTGTGTATTTACTTGTAATGAACGGTTATACTTCTCTCAACTTATCCTATAAAGGTACCGGAAGAGTTAAACAATGACTGTATAAAGTAACTTGTTCTTTGTAGATGTTCTTTTATGCAAACAGGGCAATCTCGGTTGATAAGTCCGAGTTTTGGGAGAAGAGCTATCAGTTGAGACGATTACAGTGCAGGAAGTTAGATATTAATTCTTCCATACCTTCATCAAATAACAAGACAGGAATGGGTGAAAAAGATTCTATTCCTTTTTCTGAGTTCAAAAAAGGAAAAGAGCTTAACGTAAAGGAACTTCTAGTGTGTCCTTTGTTTATTAAGGAAATTTCTAAGTCAATTGTCTCTGCTGGAAAATCATTGCAGCTGATTCGCCATGTTCCTATTTCATTCTCAATGATGTTTGAAAAAGGGAGACATACAGATATTAATGTTTTTGGAGGTTCTAGTGATGATAGTGGTTTAAGCATTTGCCGACAGACCTTTGCAGGGTTAACCTTGTCGGAGATTTTTTGTGTATCAGTAGCAGGTCTTATAGGCCACGGTGATCATATTTTCAGATACTTCTTGCAAAATGAGCAAAGTAAATCAAAGAGCGCCGCTCCTTTAGTGTCTGCCATAATAAGAAAGGAGGAGAACAAAGATGATGAAGGCTTGCACAAGTTCTTGATTAATACATTACTGCAGAGAAAGGTGATTGATTTAGAATGTGCACAAAATTTTGGGATTGATTTTTCTGATTTGGAGGAAGAGCGCATGAAAACTGGTGCTGTGGATGAATTTTCCCTACAGGGAACATTCTTTCCAGAAAATCCAGCTATCACTGCATGTCAAAGTTTGCTTGACAAGAATAGAGATTCCTGGAAAATGTTGAAATTATCTAAAAATTTCTACCTACCTCCTTTGAATGATGAGGTCTTACGACAGGCCATATTTGGTGGAGAAAATGGGCCAGTTTCTGCTGTCAAAGGAACAGACTATGCCTTTGGTTTTCAATTTGGTGTATCTGATTATGATGATTCACAGAATGACACCAAACTGTTGGAAGTCTTGTTTCCTTTTCCCACTATTCTTCCTTCTTTTCAGGTAATTCTTGATTGATTATCTCTTTAGAGAGAATTCCTGAGGAGTGCTTTGAGTTTTACATGTAATTTTGAAACAGGATGATAAACGTATGTCAGAGCTTTTGCCTTTCCAAAAAAATAGCACCCTTATTTCAAGAGTTCTTAGTTGGTTTCAAAGTGTTGAACCAAGAACAACTCCACTTCCAGTGGCTATTATACAGGAATGCCTAACTTTCTACATTAAGAAACAGGTAGCTTCTTGAACCCGTTCTATGGAACTTTGATTTCTTATTGTGCCAAGTTCGTTGTTGATGTACTCAAAATCTTTTAATTATTTTATGTCATAGGTGGATTATATAGGCGGGCTCATTTTGTCAAAATTAATGAATGAATGGAGATTGATGGATGAACTTGCAGTATTGCGTGCCATATACTTGTTAGGTTCAGGTATCTTCTAGGACTTAACCTCTCGGCTCTTGCTCACGTTGGGTGCCAGGCATCTGAAGTTTTTCTAACGTGTTTGTTGATGTGTTGCTATCTTTAGGTGATTTACTGCAGCACTTTTTGACTGTGATTTTTGGTAAGCTGGACAAAGGAGAAACTTGGGATGATGATTTTGAGTTAAACACTGTATTGCAGGTGATCCACTTAAATGATCCATCATGTCATAAAGAATGTTTGTAGTTCTACTATGATTATTATTTATGGCGATTTGTTGCTGTTTTTCTCTTGATATGGGGTTTTTGGCTGCAACACTAATTATATAGAACCCCTATTAGCAAATATTCATGTTGTCTGTGTATTAAGTTCTCTAGCATTTTATAAATTTCCATTATTGACCACAGGAGTCCATTCGGAACTCTGCTGATGGCACACTGCTAAGTGCTCCAGATTCTTTGGTTGTTTCCATCACCAAGAATCATGGTTTTGACAGTGATGAGCTACCTAATACACCTACCCTTTCCTCAACTCCTCGTAAAAGTCGTCTGCACAACTTTGGCATAGATGGCCTTGATTCACTGAAATTCACATACAAGGTCTGTTATGCAGTTGATTAGACTTGAATTATTCTTAAAAATCCAGGTACTCATGTTCAATGTGTGACAGGTCTCTTGGCCACTTGAACTTATTGCGAATATAGAGTCAATCAAGAAGTACAACCAAGTATGTCTCTTCACTTGCTTCTTTTGAAGTTTTCATCCAGTTTCCCCTTTCTTATATTGATTGTCTGGTGTAGGTAATGGGGTTCCTGTTGAAGGTGAAGCGTGCAAAATTTGCTCTAGATAAAGCTCGGAGATGGATGTGGAAGGTTCTTTTTTTATCATTATTTTTCTTACATGTTATCCTGGATATGGTTATTCATTTATTGATGAAAGCAGATAGCTCTAGTCTCCAGACAAGGAAATATAGAGTTTCAAAGGCCATGAATACGATGCCATTGTTACTGTCTTACAACTGGGATATTGTTCTGACCTTTTCCAGGGTAGAGGTAATGGGGCAAATAGCCGCAAGCATCACTGGTTAGTGGAACAGAAACTCCTACATTTTGTGGATGCCTTTCACCAGTATGTCATGGACAGGGTGAGAATCTTCTCAATGCCTGGGTGAATTTACAATCATTAAACATGGAAAAAAAGCATATTTGAAATTAGAACAGTTTGGGGTGTTGAGATATTGACTGCCACACATGGTTACACTGTTAAATTTTGTTATTTCTCAAATTTTCTCATGAAGAGCTTTGTATTCTGCATCAGTCCAGGATTTGTGCTTCAAACCGAGACCTTGCAGTATCAGAACTACAGAAGCTTAAAATAAAATTTATGAGGGATAGAACTATCTTCGGAGTCCCTTCCTAGGACATATCTGGGAAGATAACTGGATGTGGGTGATGCCCCTTATTTTCTAATTGGAATTCGACATGCTGGCAGTTTTGTAATGTAATTTAATCATTGCTTCAGTTATGGGCCTGCGTCTGTATTTTGTGGTTTAGATGATAAAACTCATTTTTGCTGCAATGATCTTGTCTTTATATTTTGGCATGACCATACATACAGACATAGCATTCTATGCATTGCTTTTTAATTTCTTCAGTTTATATGTTGGCTTATGCTGCACAGTCATCAATTTAATACTGTATTTTTCATTTGGCCAACTCAAAGATAGTTTTTGCCTTACTTCAGATTGGTTCTGTAAGTTTTCTGCTACCATTTTTTTCTTATCAACTCCTGGGACTGGAAGGTGTTAGGAGACCATGTGGGAAATAAAAAAAGAAGTATTATTTACTCAGTGGCATTTTGTATTGTTTAAAGTAGATGTTCAGATGGCTTAAACTCATCACATGGTTTGCATTCTCCTTTGGCATTCGAGATTCAAAGTGGTGTTCATTGTACTCTATCGAAGTCTTTATTTGATGTTGAAATGACAATACTTAAGTATCATAGGAAATAACTGCATTACATACACATCACGCATTTCAGTGAGGGGCTCATTGAAGTGCTCGTTAATTGAGAGCTGTTGATTGATTATGCTTAAAGCTTTTCTGCATTGAAGTTTAGAAAAGGTCTCTGATTAGGATTTAGTTTGCAGGTATATCACAGCGCATGGCGTGAACTCTGTGAAGGTATGGCAGTAGCTGGGTCTCTGGATGAAGTCATTGAAGTACATGAGGCCTATTTACTATCAATTCAGCGACAGTGCTTCGTGGTTCCAGATAAGCTGGTGTTTAATTTATCTCTCTTCCTTTTCGAGTTTGCAATCTATTCACATGCATGGACCTTCTTTTAAGTCAGTTATCATTGTGAAGAAGGCTAGTGTAGTCGATGGTGTGTTCATTTATGATATAATGGAAAAGGAATTACTAGTTTTCAACTTCTCTTCTTGTTCTCCGTATTACATCTAATTGTAAAATATGCATAGTAGACAGCACATCACTGCCTCTCCAGATTTCAGTTCCCAAATTTTAGCAGAGAAAAAATAATAGTTCAAAGGTCATATGCTGATATGGGACAGGGTAGTAGTAAAGATATAAAGAAAAATAGAGCAGATAAAAAAAATAAAAAAAGTAAGTCCCTATAGGAGAGGGATAAACTGAGAAGAAATAGAGAAGAGAAGTCGGATAATATTGTTAAATTCAATTAACAATAGTCGCGTAAATTATAGAAAAGATGCTCTTAAATAGGCACCAAAACCCTAATAGCATCCTTTTTAAAAAGAAAGTCAATAACAGAAATTAAGAGGAAGTCCCAACCGACATAAACAGCTAAAATAAAAAAGTATTAAAACATCCTTTTCCGCAAAACTGGTTCTCCATCACACGCATTTCCATATCTTCTAACCGTGTTTATAAACTTACTGTTTTCTTTTGCACTCAGTGGGCCTTGATTGCTAGCCGAATCAACAGCATCCTTGGACTAGCTCTGGATTTCTACTCCATACAGCAGACATTAAGTAGCAGTGGAGCAGCTTCTGCAATGAAGGCTAGATGTGAAATGGAAGTGGAACGGATTGAAAAACAATTTGATGATTGCATTGCTTTTCTCCTCAGAGTATTTTTCTTATTCTCTGCCTTTTTTTATCAAATATCTTTATCTGACTACTATTCTATAGATCCTTGTGCTATTCTTTTCCTCTTCGTATCTCACTTATGGTTGCTACAAGTATGGCACGTGTGTGCATATGTGCCATAGATGTATGCTTTCATGTATCTAGTTCCATACTTGAGGTTATGAGAGAAGACAATGTTTGTTTAATTTTTCTTGGAAGATGAAAATGTGAAAATAAGAGCTGTTTTCTGACCGTGCAGGTCTTATCTTTGAAACTCAATGTGGGTAACTTCCCTCACTTGGCTGATTTGGTTACCAGAATTAACTACAACCATTTCTACATGTCTGATAATGGAAACTTGATGACTGCCACTGGCTCTGAGATAGTGACTTCAAGACTTGGGAAGACCTTCGGATGAAATTAGGTTGGGATTGATTCAGATTGCAGATGCTTCTACCATGGGATGTGATGTGTGAATGTATGCATTTGTGTACATAATGTGAAAATAACTTTAAATACAACTATAAAAGTATACAGTGTCTTCGGTGTTTCCAAAAACGCAAGGTAGGTTATCGAATATAAAAGCCTGAATTTATGTGCCAGATCCTGGTTTACAACAGTGTATTTCTATATATTATGAAAATGGGTGAATTTTATTTGCCTCCCCTGAAGTTAGGTTTTACTAAAACATTACTGAACAGTTTCAGCAATCTCTCAACCTTATAGTTTTATTTGTATTTAAATTGAAACTTGGTGTGAAATTCAGTGCAGCACAAAACCAGACTACAATTCCATTATGCTCATGTGAATATACCTCCCCCCATGGCCTCGGGTTATTGCCAAGATAAGCCCCCTCCCTCCGAAGTCAACAGCCTAATTAAAAAAATAAAAATTGAAACTATATGAGTTTAATTGAAAGGTAAATTATTAAAATGTATCCATAATATTAAATTTAAATAAAAGTATGCAATTAATCCTCGCACTCCATAGGGCTTTAGGCTTGGGGTTTCGGGTTTTGGGGTTTGGGGTTTTTAGGGTTTTTGGGGTTTGGGGTTGAGGAGTTTAGGGCCGGGGGCCGGGGTTTGGGGGTTTGGGGTTGAGGGTTTGGGGTTGAGGGTTAGGGTTTAGGGTTTAGGGTTTACGGTTTACGGTTGAGGGTTGAGGGTTGAGGGTTGAGGGGTTGAGGGGTTTGGGGTTTGGAGTTTCGGGGTTTGGAGTTTCGGGGTTTGGGGTTTAGGGTTTGAGGTTTGGGGTTTTGGGTTTGGGGTTTGGGGTTTCGGGTTAAGGGTTTAGGGTTTAGGGTTTTAGGGTTTAGGTTTTTGGGTTTTGGGTTTAGGGTTTAGGGTTTAGGGTTTAGGGGTTTAGGGGTTTCGGGTTTCGGGTTTAGGGTTTAGGGTTTCGGGTTAGGGGTTAGGGGTTTCGGGTTTAGGGTTTAGGGTTTAGGGTTTAGGGTTTTAGGGTTTTAGGGTTTGGGGTTTGGGGTTCGGGGTTCGGGGTTCGGGGTTCGGGGTTCGGGGTTCGGGGTTCGGGGTTCGGGGTTCGGGGTTCGGGGTTCGGGG
>Ga0325410_1000983_pt1 | contig 30736 bp, 15 predicted proteins | sample PopdelMetagenome_16_FD_206182 | JGI IMG/M metagenome (GOLD analysis project Ga0325410, IMG submission 206182) | Populus deltoides microbial communities from Bellville, Georgia, United States - Xylem-PdIQD-R3 | ecosystem: Host-associated > Plants > Phyllosphere > Stem > Wood/Secondary xylem...
GAAAAGTTGAGAGTGGTAGTGAAGAGGAGAGAGTAAAGCAAGTGATGGTAGATAGGTCTCTGAATTTAATATCCCGCCAGCCCTTGTGGACCCTTGGATTGAATCTGTTGAACTGAAAAGATTTAATATAGAGTTTGTTTACTGTGTTAGGACATGTCCTGAGGATAGAAGGCATGGATAATATATATTAAGAATAAAATATATTTTTTATATTTTTATTTTATTTTCATTTATTTTCAATTAAATAAAATACAAAGATAATTATTATTTTTTTATATCAAATATAATTTTATCTCTACTTTTATTTTATTTTATATATTTTTTTGTTATTATTGTCTCTTTCTTTTTTGTTTGAGTATAATAACCAAATGCTACTTAATCTCTTTTTAGAGTTTAGATCATAATTATTAAACCTAACAAGGTTTAGCAGGTCGATACATAACTTAGCCGACTTGGCTTTTGATCTTAGTTGATTTTTTTTTAAATCAATTAAAAATTAATTTCTCAACTCAGCAAGTCAAATCACGATCCAATTAATCTAATCAAAGCTCGATTTAACTTTTTTAAAAGATTTTTTTAAATGATGTTTTTCTAAATTTTCTTAAAAAAAATAAAAAGATAATGTTTTTGTAAACCCCGGGCTTAAAAATCAATAAATCAATGTTAAGGTAATTCTTAATTGAAAAATGATATATTAGAAGAAAATATTTTTTGATTTGGTAAATTGACTTAATTTTTGGATGAGGTAAGGTGATAAATTAGTATGTTTAAATGCCAACCCAGTGAAGAATCGTGTAAATTCTCTAATCAAGTAAAATAATTATTTTAAAGGATTTTTTTTTATAAATTGGGTTGAAAATAGTTAGACAATGATAACGATAACAACAACAACAACAAGTGGAATTCTAAATAAAATAATGTATAATTTTATACGTGAAAAACATTGATCACCAGTATAAGCTTAGCGTATAATCGTATTATTTTGACTAAAAGTTGTGAAAAATCTGATGAAAATTTTATTATGATGATGGATGGTCTCCAATGAATTAGTTTTAAAATCTTGATGATTTAAGTAAATGAAATAGTACGCAAATTCGAATTTTGGTGTAGAGTTACTAATTGTTTAGTTTTATGATATCAAGCATAACTCTCAATCTGATTATTGGACAAACTAAAATTCTATAAGAAGTCTCCTGAAATATTTTTCTATTTTGGGTTAAAATTTAAGGTTAATTGGAGTTCGAGAAGGCCTTACATAAGTGATGATGATTGGATAACAAATATAGAAAATAACACATAAATTCAATGAGTGATGATGGTTGGACAATAAATATAGAAAATAACACATAAATTCATTAATAACATTGTTATAATTTAATTGAAAACTTCTCCCCTAGTACCACTTTGGCCAAAAGCTCTTTTAAAGGAGGAAAAGCTTGATTTTTCTTATTTTCTTAGAAAAATTAAATGGTGGTCTTCAAAATTATGGATGTTGAGAGGGTTTAAGGGTGTTTCTACTAAGAAAAACAAATCATAAGGGAGATTATAAAAAGAGAAAACATGATGGGAGGGTAAAGAAATTTGAGAAATGAAGCTTTTAATGAAGAGGGAAAGCAAATAATTGGTGGAGGAATTGAGAAGAACTCATTCAATTGAGTTATTTTAGCAAAGATAAATGACTTTTTCTTACTTAAATCCATGTTATATCTTTTTTTTTTTTTTATCAAATGTAAGAATATAATAGATCAAAATGAAACAGGCCAGGAAGCTGGCAAGTCAAATATACACATGATTTAAATCCATGTTATTTTATAAGGAAGGGAAGGAAACCCTTGATTTTTAGAAATTCTAGGGATTGTGGAAAAATTTTAGGGAAATGATTTTTAGATAGTTATTGGTTTATTTTGTATAAAATAAATAAGGGGTATGATAAAGTTAAGAGAAAAATTGAATGAAAATAAGGAGAAATGGCTTGTCATGTGGTCGACCATGATAGGGTTTTTGCAAAAGATAAAAATCTTACTTGATTTTAAGTTAATTCACATTCATTCATTGTGTAAATATGAGGAATGAGGTCTTCGTTTATATATATTGCGATTATATATATTGCGATATTGCGATGTGTTAGTGATAGGAAAGTAATTAATTAAACTTGATTTAATTGTGGGATTAATTGTATTGATGATAAATGGATGCTTGAAATTGTTAAACTATAGACAAATTGAAAGAATGGAGGCATAAATTTTAGGTTTCAAACCCTTTTGTGTATCTGATTGTTGCAGGGTGATGTCAAATAACATCGTTAGCCTCTTTAGAGGTATTAAGAAAGGAAAGTGTTTTGAGCTTAATCATAAAATTATAATTAAGGTTTAGAAGTTGTCACCTAGTATTATGGTTACTAGGAAACCTATGGTGTGCTAGAGTTCAGGTAAGAGATCGATTGTGTAAGGAGAAGACGCATCATCCCTAGTGCAACCTATCTGAGGTAATCTGTATTGTTGCTTGGTTGTTTTTCTAGGTCAAGTTTCTATTCGTTAGTTTTTTCTAAGGTCTAAGGTAGATCTCCTATCATGAGAGAGTCTCTACCTTATTGAGTTAAATCCTAACTGCTCTAAAGTCTAAATTTTAGCATTGTATTTATTTATTTATATTTTTTGTTTTTGCATCTTCAATATCTGAGGATATATTCTACTGTGTAGTTTTACACCTTCAAGTATTAGAATCTACAACTAAACCCTAACGTTTTAAATATAAAGTGAACAAAATGATTGGTGAAGGTTTTTGATATTTTGACCATACCCTAATGCATAACCATAAACTGGTTACGATATCCATTTTTTTTTAAGAAAGCATGATAAAAATGTTGTGATTTTATCTTTCAGAAAATATGTTTGTAAAACTTTTAGGATTTGACCATATGCACGAAAACAAAGCATTTTGGTTTTTCAAAATGAAAATTTAATTTTTGAATTTCTAAAGGAAACTGAGTATTAAATACTGGCTCTATATCTTACAGTATAAGTCTAAAACCTGGTATTATGAAAAATTGTTGAAAAAATACGGAAGGGACCCATAAATATTTTAAAACATCCTTTGAAAAATTTGAAGTTTTTTCAAGTATTATTGTATTATTATATTATTAAATTATTATTTAATATATTTGGCATGGAATCCATCCCTATTTATAGGGGGTTGAAGAGTGACATTTTGTTTTTAATGGTGCCAAATCTTGACATTCGATTCAGCTCCAAAGGATCCCAACCGTTGGTTTAAAATGGGCATCATGAACTGTCAAATTTGACAGTTGAAGGCTGTCTGAGTTGGTCTTTTTGGGTCAGTACCACGGTCATTGTGGTGTCAATCGATTAGAAAGGACCATACTAGAGTGTACTCAGATATTAGGTGATCATTTTCGTGTCAAACTTGGTGGAGAGATGAAGCATTAAATGCCCCTGAAAAGTAGCCTCATAAGCAGTCTTTTTCGTAAAAAAAAAAGAAGGCGAACAGTAACCAACACAATGTTGTTTTGATAAAGTTCAATTTAGTCATTTGATTTGTGATTTTTCTCAATTACACCCTTGATTGGCTTTAAACTTTTAGTTTTATGCAATTTTGCCCCAGATTTCAGCATCTTTTTCATTTTGGTCATTGGTCTTGAATTTACGCAAATTGACATTCAATTGATCATTAACCTTTCAATTTTCTTCAATTTCACCCTTGATTTCATTCAATTTTGTCCTCATAGTTTGACACCTTTTATATAAAGGTTCTTGGCTTTGAATTTCTTTAATTTATCCCTTAATTGACCTTAAAACTTTAATTTTCTTGCGATTTTACCCTAATTTGAACTAATTAACTTCGTAAAAATTAAATCAGGCATTCTAAAATTTCAATCTTCTCAATTAAGCTCAAATTAGTCTTCCAAACTTAAGTTTTCACCAATTAAACACTGAATAAATTTAATTTAACTCATTTAAAGTATAAGTAAGTCATTGCATCTAATTAAATCATTTAATTGGACTTAAATTAATTCTTAAACATAATTAAATTCTCAATTTGATTCATGATTAAATCAAATTGACCTATTAAAAATCTAATTATATCCCTAGCCTTAATTTTTATGTAGATTCATCCAAAAATCTTTTAAATTGACTTGGAATATGTATTATTTCTCTAGTTTTAGTACAAAAAGGCTACGATTAGGCTCCTGATCTGTCAAAAAAAATTTAGCTTGATTTTTTGTATATTTGGAATCCTCTTCAACCTATTTTTTTTTTCCAAAATGCCAGTCTTTTGTTGTTATTATTTATTATTTATTTTTATTTTAAAAAGAAAAAATAGTAAATTTTGGGGAATAACCCAAAAAAAGGTTATAATAGTTACCCCCTCTTTACAATGTTTATGACAAAAAGTTTTGTGAAAGACTTTAGGCAGTAAGCTTTGTAAAAAAGAAAAAACAGGAATGAGATAACAGACTCACCAGATCAAGAAATGGTCAATCCTTCTGAAAATATTTGAAGTGAGGGTTTAAAAACACACTCAAAGGAAAAAAAGATTGGGTTTGAAAGAGGGCTTGAAGGCACACTCAAAGAAAAAGAAACAGGGTTAGAAATCGCACTATCTAAGAGACGAGGGCACAAAGGCATGCTAAAAAAGAGATGAGGTATGAAGATAGGGTTAGAAAGCGTACTATTCAAGAGATGAGGCCACAAAGGCGCACTTAAGAAGAGATGAGGTATACAGATAGGGCTAGATAACACATTATCAGAGGGATGCGAGCTCAAAAATGCATTTAAAGGAAAATAGATAGGGCAAGAAAGCGCAAAATCTAAGAGACGAGGGCTCGAAGACGCACCCAAAAAAAAATATAGGACAATAAAGTGTACTATCTAAGAGATAAGGGCTCAAAGGCGCGCTAAAAGGAAAAGAGATAGGGCTAGAAAGCGCACTATCTGAGTTGAGGGCTCGAAGATGCTCTAAAAAAAGCTAGAAATAAGGCTAGAAAGCGTTTTATCTAAGACGATTGAAGGTTCAAAAGCGCACTAAAAAAGATAAAGATGGTAAAATACAAACCCATCAAGGATGTTTTCCTTAGTTTCTCAACAAGGACTCAAGTGCAATGCATTATGATGCATGTATACATACCTGAGAAATATAGGTCCTCTTTTCACGGACTTCCTTTTTTGGAGTCAGATCTCTAAAAATTAGCTTTAGTGGCCTTTTGTTTCCGCTTACTCGAGTCATCACTTGTGCTTTTGACCTCTAGAAATAACATATCTTTAGATTGTATCTTCATGCCCCCTACTTAAAGACCTTTATCTTTAGTTTTGTTCAACATTCTTTGTCTTTTTAAAAAGGGAATTTTAGAGCTAATCCTATTATGTCCATTGCATTGCTCCAGCTTGATCATGTCATCAAGTGTTCTAGGCTTTTTTTCTAGGGATAATGTCATGCATAAAGGGGTTGGTTATTTACAAGGATTGTTTTCTCAGAAATTTTTGAAACTTCAAAGCCATTCCAAGTACAAAAACCATTTTGATATTGGTTTAAAGTAAACTTTTTCTAAGAAGAATTAAAACTATCCCCATTTCCAGGTCTTTGAGAAATTTCATGTTCTTTTGGTGAAAATATAAAGTGATGTTTATTTCATGTCTTGTTGGTCAAGACGATTCAAGCTTTAACTTGAGGGTTCCAGAGAATCAATCTTTAAGGCATTGATTGTATAAATAATGAAGCTTTAACATGGAAAACCATTGCCTATCGATCCAAATTATTTGCCTTTGATCTAATTGGACTTGATTGGGCATAAATGTAGGCTTTGGTTCATGGTTACAAAGAAAAAGGGTATTTGTTGGCTCAAAAGATGTTTAAGGGATTTCAAGACTAAGGATCAACAATATTTGTTGACCGATCTCTTTTTGGTCGATGGAGTTCTATACCTTAGAATTGACTTATGAAATAGTTCATCGTGCTCCCTAGTATTAGACTTGGGCTTCTAATCTTTTGTTTTACGTATTATCATCATATTTGTTATTTTGTTATAGTATGCTCAAACCTTTTGACTTTTTAAAAATTTTTGTTTCATGCCCCTCAGCTTTGTTTAAACACCTTTAATTATTGAGGATTATTTCACATATTTGGATTACTTTTCTTTTGTTCTCGCACCTACCTTTAGTGTGGCGTGTGATCTTAGTCGGAGTTATTTTTCTCAAGAAAGACTTACTTGGCTTAATAAGGACTGCAATAAATATTTTAGAGTTATGAAAGGATGATCAAAGATGATATTTCCTCATTTTAAATATGTGCATTTAGAATCGGTAAGCTTTACTTTTCCACATAAAATTATTTGTTTGGTTAAGACCTTAGCTTTATTATGTAGGTTGTTTGTTTTTTAGGTTTTGTCTTTGGGTGTAAGATCACCTTTTAGTAGAATCACTTGAATTCCTAAAACTCATTTACTAAAACAAACACCAATTTAGCTTTCGCTTTTGTACTAAAACTTTGTTTTTCCAAAGTTTTCATGAAAACATAAGATCATGTATACGTTTTGAAAAAAAAAGAAACACACTAAAAGAATCTTGGCCAAATTCCATTTTTATTGATTGATGAGAATGATACACCAGGCATAGTATTTCTTTACAATATTAGAGTTTACAGGTCTAGGTAGATCTTCTCCGTCCATATTGGTCAAAATTAAGGATCCTCTAGAAAAAGCCTTTCTCACCACATATGGTCCCTCGTAGTTTGATGTTTACTTACTCTAATCTTCTCTTGATGCCAGTGAGATCTTCTTCAACACCAGATATTCTTTCTTAAATACCTTTGGCCTCACCTTTTTATTGTATGCTTTTGCCATTATACTTTGGTATAATTGGTGGTGGCAAATGACTACTAGTCTCTTTTCATCGATCAAGTTTAACCACTCAAATTTTAACCTTGCCCACTCTGATTCATCAAGTTCTACATCTTTCAGGATCCGCAATGATGAAATCTTTATTTTTAAGGGCATAACCACCTCCATCACATATGCCAAAGAATACGGGGTTGAATTTGTGGAAGTTCTGATTATGGTATAATACATATGAAGTGTGTACAAGATTATCTCATGCTAATCTTTATAGGTGACTGATTAGTACTTAAAAGTGTATTTTTATCAAGGTTTTATATCATCATTTTGCACTTGAAGTATTAATAACTCCTTAACTAGAACATATTTTATAATAACATGTCTAATAATATAAGATACCTTTAATTTATGGTAAATATTCATCTTAAATGCAGGCCTATCACATAAATCAAAGGATTGATTGATGAGTTTAACTACTGAAATTGAGAAGACAAAGAAAGGGCTAAACTTAGAAAAGAGATGCTGGTTCAGTCCAAACTGGAACACCATTCGGTTATTGGATCATAACTGGAGCTATAGAGCTTGGATTGAGATCTGGTTTATATGTATGGAAAGCTAAGACATACGCATAAAACTTTCATGAAGAGTCCAAGATTTAAAAGTGCCATTTTCGAGTTCAAATGGTAGCAATAACGGAGAAGTCAGAATCTATCCTGCAGCCTAGACACTATTCAGTGTTTTCCTTAACTCGAGTTCTAGAAGTTCAAATGCACTGATTCTTGTTTTGTTGGAAAGCTAAGATAATTTCCCAGAACTTTCATGAAGACTATCTGTTCAAATTCTAATGTTAACAATGACGTTTTGTTCAAATAAGAAGATAAGGATTGTCACCAAGTCAAGATGTGGCCACCCACTCAACAATTAATCATTAAATCAATAGTTCTGAATTTTGGCCTATAAAAGGAAGCATTTGCCATGCATTTAGGCATCTTGGTTTTCAGATCAAGATGATGTTCTTACTCTCTTTCTTTATATTTTTGTAATGCTTAAGTTTTGCTTTCATTAATCTCTTGTTTATGCCTTTCATTTTCTTTACTGTACTTATATAATCATGTTCTCCTCTTGTTTATTTATGTTTCTCTTCTTCATATGTTTAGCTAAGTTTATCATGTTAAGGTGACAAGAATACACTAATGGTGTAAGAATAAGTATAATATAAACTCAACATGGACTTTAATGTTTGATACTAACATGTTTTGTATTTGTTATCTTATTCACTCTTAATACTTTGCTTGTTAAATGGTTAATCTAGATTTATGTTGTATAACTCTTGGTACAACAAATACTTGGCACTTTCATAGTCCAACTGTATGGTATAACCGACACTTGTGCTATGAAAGGAACTTGATTTATTGTTAACTAAATTAACATCATGAATACCTGACAACATTTACAAGTATTAGCATTATTTGAATAAGATAACTAATGTAATCATGTTAACAATTTACAATCCGATTGGAACCTTCTTTGTGTGTGGTTTCCAGTTGAGTAATAAAAAGAGTTTATATTATACTTATTTGAAATACCATTAGTGAATCCTCTAACCTTGACAATTGTTTTATATTTGTTTAAATCCTTACATCAACATCACATCTCAAAGCTCTCTTCAACTCCTTTTCTGTTATCATCTATTTCTTTATTTGTAGTTTATACAGTTAACCTCCCTGTAGTTCGATCCCGATCTTGCCGGATTATTTATTACTCCGACACTCCTGTACTTGGGAGAAGACATCAATCTTTTGGTCATGTCAGTAACCACCATTTTTTAAATGATCTTCTTGAGATTCTTATTAGCTGCTTCGACCGCTCTGTTCATTTTTGGTTTGTAAGGGGAAGAGTTAAGATGTTTAATCTTCCAATTTAGTGCAGAGTTCAACAATCAGCTTTCTATTGAAATTCTAAGTGTTATCAGTTACCAATCTTGTTTGGAAACCATAATGACATATCAAATCCTTCTTAATGAATTTCTTAACTACTTTCTGTGTTACATGGGCGTAAGAGTTTACTTCTACCCATTTAGTAAGTAGGTGATGACCACCGAAATGAATTTGTGCTCGTTGCTCACTTTAAGATTGATTGGCTCTATGATATCCAAACCTTATATATCAAAAGGTCAAGGCAAGGTCATATTGAACAGAGATGCGGAGGTACAGGAGGTGCATTTATCATATCACCATATATCTGGCATTTATGACACTTTTTGACATAGTCTGTACAGTCTCTTTCCATGGTCAATAAAAGATACCCTGATCTTTGCATTTTCCTTGCCATTATATGGCTATTGGCATAGGTGGCACAGATCCCCTCGTAGATCTCCTTCAAGGCTTGCCCAATGTCATTTTCATTCAAACACCTAAGTAGAGTCCCGTCAAATGACCTTTTATATAGGATTTCCCCATCCAAGTAAAAGTTCATGGTCATTCTTATGAAAGTTTTCTCATTTGTCTTAGAAGCCCTTTAAAGGTATTCTTTGTGCCGGAGAAACCTCTTGATGTCACAATACCACAGTTTCCCATTTAAGGATTCTTTAATTAAGCAGTAATGAGCTTGGAGGTTTTTGACTTTGATGTCTATTAGTTGGATCCTACCCCTAGTAACAACTTGTGTCATTAAAGTTAGGGTTTCTAAGGCATTAACAAACTAAATCTTATCTATGCTCATATGGGTGAATTTGATCTCTTCAAATTCATTGGCTAACTTCAGGAGATAGTTTTGATATGGCTTCAACTTCTCATCGTTGGTTTGCCACCCCTTTTTTACTTGGCAAATGATTAGCATGGAATCCCTAAAGACTTCAAGCTTCTTAACTTTGAGTTCTAAAGCAGCTTCCAGACTAATGATGTAGGCCTCATACTCAGTCATGTTATTGATACATTCAAACTGTAGCCTTACTGAAATAGGATATTGCTTCTTTTCTACAAAAATTATTACTACGTCAGCCTCATTTCCTTATATATTTATTGCACCATCAAAGTAAAGGGTCCATCATTCACTCTCCCCACTGTTATTCTTGATTACCAGCACATCTTCATTAGAGAGGTTAAAATTTAATGGCTTATAGTCTTCCATGATATGATCTGCAAGATGGTCATCAATTACACCTTCTTTTACTATTTTTCTTATCATAAATACAATGTAGTATTCTGCTAACAACACTTGCCACCTTGCTATTCTACTTGAAAGGTAAGGCTTTTCGCAGATGTACTTGAGCAGATCTACCTTCAAGATTAATCAAGTTGTGTAGTATAACATTGAATTTTTTACTCAGGTAATAAATGACTTGCACTTTCCTTTATGATTCGTCATGTTAACCGAGCATATAAACCATAACTGTTTCTATCATTGTCAAATACAAGATCAAATGCCTTCCTAGTGTTAAAGGTATTAACAGTGGCGGGTTTTACAAGTAACTTTTTATCTTGTCAAAGGCTTCCTGACAATTATTGTCCCATACTACATGATTTTTCTTCCTGAGCAAGTGAAAAATTAGCTCACTTCTCATTGTTAAGTGAGATATGAACCGAGTTATATAGTTCAGATGCCCAAGGAAACTTCTCACTTCCTTCTCCATTTTAGGTCCTAGCATTTCCTGGATGGCTTTGGCTTTGTTTGGATCAACTTCTATTCCTTGATTACTTACTACAAAACCCAACAGTTTTCCTGTCCTTATCCCAAACAAGCACTTTGCAGGATTCAGTTTCAACTGGTATTTTCGTAGCCTTTGAAACAGTCTCCTCAATACTTGCATGTGATCTTCTTCTTTCTTTGATTTTGCAAGTATATCATCCACATAGGCCTCCACTTCTCAGTTCATCATATCATGGAACAGGGTGACCATTGCTCTTTAATATATAGCCCCGATATTCTTTAATTTGAATGACATTACTTTATAGCAAAATGTCCCCTAGAGCGTGATAAATGTAGTGTTTTTTTTTGTCTTCCTCTGCCATTCTAATCTGGTTGTACCCAAAAAATCCATCCATGAATGAATATGTGGCATTCTTTGTAGCATTATCAACCAGAACGTTTATATGAGGCAAAAGAGAGTTGTCTTTTGGGCTTGCCTTATTCAAGTCTCTATAGTCCACACACACCCAGATCTTGCTATCTTTTTTGGCGACTACGACCACATTAGCTACCCATTAAGGATAGTGGACCACATTTAAAAATTTTGCATCCTATTATTTTGCATATTTGCCTTTACCTTAAGTAGTATATCTGGGCGCATTCATCGAATTTTCTACTTAAATGGTTTACCCTCTACTAAAGGAATCCTGTGTATCATTATGTCAATGTCTAGACCGAGAATATTTGTATAAGTCCAAGAAAAAATATCTACATACTCATGTAAGAGAGAGACTAGCCTATTTTTTTCTTCAGCTGTAACAAGAGTGACAATCTTCAACTCCCTCTTTTCTTGCTCGATTCCCAAATTGATGACTTCTTTCTCCTCACTAACAGGTTTTTAGGCTTTTTTAGAGTTTTCTATCAACTTGGTAAACTCTTTCATGTCTTCTTCTTTCTATTCTTTATCACTCATTGCAACAATATTATCAAAATTTGGTCAATTATTCTTAGTACTGTGGTTTTATGAATTGTTGGGACTTTAAGGATTCCTGAAAGTGTATGTTGCGATGTCGCGGTCATATAAATTAATTATCCTACTTAAATAAACAAGATAGTATAGAGCAAGTAAGGGGTCGATCCCATGAGAAAGGTTTGGTCAGGTTTTTATGCTAAAAGATATGAAATTGAGGGGGGGGTGAAGTTATCTAGGCTATGCTATGGTAAATAGAATGAAACAATCAAGCTAACTTAAAGAAATCCAAAATTTATCAAGTGAACAAACCTTGGTCTCAAGTAGACATCCACCTACAGAAATCAGAATTGATCATTGAAATGAAACGTCAATTTATATTCTGAATATTTATCTTTTCTTAACATTAGTTAGTTAACTGATATGCAATGTAACTAACCCTAACTATTAAATAATCACAGTGTCTGCACCAGTAATTTAATTCAATGACAGTTTTAAGAACTAGACAACATAACTGTTTACAGTCTATGTTTGATTTGATCGAATGTTTTTCCTAAGATTAATAACATAGATCCGCCACAATTATTAAACTCAGTTGCTTCACAAGTTTATATATCACAACTCCAGTTTTGATAGCAAACTTAACAATAGATTGATTAGAATAATAACTTAACGTTTGTTCTAGCAATCAAACTAAACAATCATAGGAAATAACCATAGGAAAACAAACGTACTCATACTCATCATATAAACAAAAAAGAAAAGGTAAAATAGATCTCACGGTTCTTGAAATCCAAAGGTTTTTATGTCCTTGTAACTAAGAAAAAGAACTTAGCCTTGCATGTCTATTGAAGAACTAATCAAGAAAAAAGATGAATACATGATTTTAGGTATAGGATGAAAGAATGGAGTTTTTTTCTTCTCTTTTGGCCGCCCCTCTCTTTCTTTCTCTCTTCTTTTTTATTTGATAGTAAACCCTAATCCTTACTTCCCTAAAAATATAGTCATTTCCTAAGTAAACAATTTACATTTAAGTAATGCAATAACTATTTTTCTAAAAAAAAAAGAAATAGTCTTGCATAAAATCTTCAAGCTTTGATTTTGGACTTTGAGGAGTTAAATTGCCCAAATAGAGACTTGGATGTCGGTTTGGATGCTTGAGAAGTAAATTGAATTTGTTTCTTCATAAAACTTATCTGCTTGCAGAATTTATGAGTCGTCTTAGAAAAATTATATCTCTATCACGTGAGCTTTTTTTCTACTAAACTTTTGTAGGCTGATAGGTCTTCGAGTCAGGAATCCAAAAAAATTAAGTTTTCATCAAATGAATCTCTCTAACTCAAGTTATTCAAGTCGAAATGGTTGAAGGTCAACACTAGCAGAATGCCAGATCTATCTTTGATGGCTGCGAATTCCATGCTCTTTCTCTTATTATTTTTTTTACCATCAATGTAAGGTGTGCTTGAGAAGGTGTGTTATTTGCAAAGAGACAAATAGATGAAACACATTATGGACAAAAGAAAAATGTATGATTTTATTAAAACAAAAGGGCTCATTTAACAGAGAAAGTCTTGCGGGCATTATGAGCCAAATTACCAACAAAACCAAAACAAGTCAAAACATTCAACATGATCAAACAAGAGCAATTACTTTTTGAACACAATAGGAGCAAACTCCATCTTCCAGTTCTGGTATACCTTTCTTTCAGCCAATCTTCACACAAAAGCTTTTACAAAGGGTTCATCAATAGTGTGGATGGAAAGCTGCAACGAAACTTCATCCTTTATTTCTATCTTTGCTTCCTCTATTAGTCCGTTTTCTTGGCACTTCAGGGTGTTGATATAAAGATTTGTTATGCTAGACCTAATCACCTTTACAAACCTTAGAAAAGATGCTTGGAGTGGTGGGATGACAAGTTCTTCTTGCTTTCTTCCTTCAATCTTTACCATTCTTGCATTTCTTCTAATCTAGACAGCTTGCTTGTAGTCATCTTTCTTGGGCTTATATCTAAGCCCAAACCTTTGATTTGCACATTTAGCTTTATCATGTTGATCCGTCCAGGCATTCTAGTCTCAAGATCATACTGGAAAGGAATCCCATTCTTTGAAAAGTATTTAGCAACCATCTTTGCTATTTCCAAGATTTTTGGCTTTCTCAGCACCGCATCCTCAGGAACCCATTCAACATTCATGATTTCAAAGGCGTGAATATTCCCATTTATATAGTTTTCGACCTTGATGAAGGGTATGAGCTACATTTCTAATCATGGAAATTGTCTTTTTTTTATATATAGTTATCAACATCTCGTTCATTATGCATTTCAAACACTAGTGTAATGAGGAAGTCACTGCTCCAGCTATATGAATCTATGGCCTCCCCAATAATATATTATAGGATGGGTAAATGTCCATTACTTGCAATATCACTAGGAATATTTGTAACCCTACGTACAACTCGACTTCCAAGGTCCACATTATTTGTCTCGACAAACCATCATACGCTCTCACTATCATGGTACCAGGTTTTATTTGTGACTCATCGACATGTATTTTTTTCAACATATGCTTTGACAGCACGTTATGTGCAAAACCATTATTGACTAGTACTTTTCCAATCAAAATATCTTTACATCGCACTGTGATGTACAGTGGCTTGTTGTGCCTAGTACCATTAGGTCCCAGTTCATGTTTAGTAAAGTGCACGTAATTTGAGGCATGGATTCTTCCTACTATATGTTTCATAGCTTCTTGATTGATGTCGTAAGGCACATATATCTCATTCAACACTTTCTATAGAGCCTTCTTGTATGGTTCGGAGCTTAAAATCAAAGACAACAGTGATATCATAGTAGGAGTTTTCTTAAGTTGTTCAACAACATAGTATTCATTGCGCTTTATCAACTTCAAGGATTCATTAGTTTCTTCTTCCATGATAGGTTCATTTATTTCTTTTATCACATCAACCACTTCCTTCCTAATAGTCTTCCTTTATTTCTCTAACTCTTTTGGAGTGAAACATCTGCCACTACGAGTCAAGCCTCCGATTTTTGCTTGAAAAACAGGTGGTTGTTAGGTGCTTTGGAAGGAGTACTTATAGTTTTATGGCAGGGCACTATAATCTCTTTTATGTGTTACTGTTGTTTTAGACAAGAGTAACTTAAGGCAACCCGCCTGTATTGAACTGCACCCAAAACATTTCTTTATTAGGTGCCTCCATCATAAACACCTATTCAACCATTACTTTCTCAACTCGAAGCAATCCTCGGTTCATCATCTATATTATTTTAATGCGGAAGCCTTCACAATGATTCATCAACTGGGTTTCTTTACTGTGATGCTTGCAACACTTCATAGTACCTCCTTTGTACCTCGTATTTACCATTATCTAGTAAATTCTATCCATTGACACCTTCAAGCTCCTTGGATTCTATCCATTGACACCTTCAAGCTCCTTGGGTGTTCTACTTTTAGCATGTTTACCAACCCACTACATGAAGCATGACTGAGTAGAGGGTTTATATTTATGTTTGGGGTTTCTTTGAATGTTATCCACCAAGCTTTGATTAATTATAAGAGCTTTCTTTTGAAGGCATTACAAGTATGAATGTTATGTCCTGTAATGCCAACATGATACTCGCAAGTGAGATCCGACTTGTACCAGCTAGGATAAGGTGGTTGTAGGGGCGTCAAAGGTATGGGAGCTACTTGTCTGATGCTTAGTAACTTTTTGTACATCTCATTTAGAGATAGTAATAATAAAGGTAATTATTCTTAGGTTATTTGATAGTTCTTCTTTGGAAAACTTTTAGTTTGGTTTTTTACTTGGTTGTTTTGGGGTTTAGGTTTTCTGGCAGGGATTAGGGAGTCAAGGTTGATGTTAGGGATTTACGATGAAGGGGATTGAGTGTTGTATCTTTCGAGTTGGATTTTCTTACCCTTATAACCACTTTCGATGTGATCAACCTCTTTTTTTTTCCCCTCTAAAGCCCTCTTTCTCCAAGGATACAGAGATTCTACCACTCATCACTCCTTGCTCTATACGTTCTGTTATTGTCACAATATTAGTGAATTGGTATGCCAAACTACCCATCACATGCTCATAGTACAACACCTTGAGCATATTGGCAAATAAAGTAATCATTTCTTTATTTAAGAGTGGGGGATGCACTTGTGCCACCAAATCTCTCCACTTCTGGGCGTATTTCCTTATGCTTTTTTTATCCCTTTTCTCCAAATTGGACAAACTGGTTTTGTCAAGAGCAATGTCCATGTTGTACTTGTATTGTTTGAAAAAAGCATCTACCAGATCTTTCCATTTACAGATCTTAATGTTGTCTAGTCTCATGTACCAACTCAATGCCACTCCATTCAAACTATCTTGGAAAAAAATGCATCAATAGTTTCTCATCATATACTATTTCTGCCATTTTATTACAATAGGATTTAAGATAGGTAATAGGGCATTGTGTTTCGATATATTTGATGAATTTAGGAACTCAAAACTTCTTTGGTACTACCACGTTCGAGACTAGACACATCTCTACGACCTTAACTGGGTCATACAAGTCTACCCCTTCAAGAGCCCTTATACTGGTTTCTAGTGCTGCCATTTTTATCTTGATCAATATTGTCAAGTGATCTTGTCTTATAAGATTCATTTGCGAATGTATCTATGATTGTGGGTGTTGGTGCTGATGTTGTTGATTGCATAAATGCTAGATTATGTTGGGGATCCTGAGTTTGTTCTCCTATTATCTCTTCAGGTTGAGTTGCTGCTTAATTTTGAACAATAGTTGTAGGTTTATTTGAAGGAGCCTCACTAGAGGCATTTCTTAGTACTTGCTCGAGTAAGCTGGTAGAGCGAGTCACACTAACCTTTAAAGAATTCAACTCTTCCTAGAAGTGAGCATCACCGTAAGCATGCTCTTCATCTTCCATGTTTCTTTGTTGAAGTTAAGTGTTGTAGACTTTGTGGATTGAAGCTCTTTGGGGACCTATATTTCAACCTGGCACATGTATGAATATTATTTACAATGAATGGATATGTGTGGATGCAAATGTATGCACATGCACATTAGATATGGATTAACTTATTTAAAAAAGCTAATCCATGACTTCTTTGTCAATCACGGGTAGAATCTAAATATGTAATCTGATAAATTGAAAGAGGTTTTACCTAAGTCCTTAGATCAATTGAATCCCACACATTATTAAAGTACTCAAAAAGTGAGCCTTGGCCTATTTCATTTATCAAGAGCAAGTGGTTCATACAAAGAGTCTTTTGTACTCAAATGTTACTCCTTTATTGGCTACATTCCTGATAAAAAAAAAAGGAGACTTCATTCAAATATTCTTTATATCTGTGGACATTGTTGCCAATCCTAAAAGCTTTCACTCGTAATTCATTTGTCTTCTAGGCCACCATATCAATTAGCCTGTCAGTTTGTTCAATCTTATAGTGGAAGAAAGTGTTATCTTGAAGCAATGTTCCATTACTAGCGACTAATGATTCATTGTTCCTTTCTAGTATTTGAACCATCTTCTCTAGCTGTTGGATCTGGTTTCGGGCCTTTTACAGTTCTTTATTTTTTATGTAAAGTTTAGCTACCTTGGTATTTAGATATACATCGAAGCTATTGATGTAGTCCTGCCACTCTTCGAATTACTCCTGCATTTTCTTCGCTTCCTCTTCCCAAGACTCAAACTCAGCCTGTATTATGGAAACTTGGTCTCTTAGGGCATTTGTTCTGTCAAGATATTCCCTTATATTTGATTTAACTACCCTTCTTGCTTCTTTTTCATCATTAGCCTAGATTTGGTATCAAGCTTTAAAGCTTCTTTCTTCTTCAATGGTGAGATCAACTAATCTTTTCTTTTTTTTTTTCAGCTTCCTATTTCAATTTATAGTGATCCTTAACTTTCTTTAAAGAAGTTATAAACTCCTTGTCAGTACGTTTTCTACTTTCTAAGGCCTTTTTAGAGTCACATGTTCCTCCTTTATCATTATATATTTTTTTACTAGGTCATCATACTTGACTCATTTTTCTTCCAATTATTTATCTATCCCGTGCTAATTCTTCTTTAGTTCAGCAATTTGTTCATCATTGTCTCTCAACTGTTGGTTCAAGAGGGCCTTTATCTTCTTTTCTTTTTTTAGGAGTTGATCTTTCAGGAATTTCTGGTGATTTTTGTTGTTGCTGAGCTCAATCCTCAGCTTATCTAACTCTTTTTACGGGTTCTCCTTATTGTTGACCCTTTTTCTTTTGGGTTCCATGACGATGGATGGCCTATCTTGCATCTAGCTTTGCTTTTTCGTCCCTTTGAGCATCCTAAATAAGCCATCATTCCTCTACGCCAAGTAATTAGGGCTAATTGAGGGCTCCCTTATTGCTCCTCTTTGTGGACTAAAACATGTTGCCCCCAATCACTTCTGATGGCATGTAGCTTGGCTAAAGAATTAGCCTCTTTAAACAAACGGGTATACTCCATCAACCCCCGGGTTCTTGACACGTACTCTACTCCTCCAAACTATCTGGCTGCCAATGAGGGTGAATATTTGATATAACCAGTCAAACCGATTAATGAAACACTTTCTTTGTCACCACAGCTCATAAGATAAGTCGAGTTGCTTACCCAATGAGCTTTCCATTTGAAATTACTCCAAGGGAGTGCTTGGTACTTTTTTACCTATGCCTTTTCATCCAAGTCATTCCACTCTTCATTCAGAACCAACCCAAGAGGCCTTTAAGTGGTTAACTATCCACATGAATAATAGAAGAATATAACACTAAAAAGCTTTTTTGTCATGCCATCTATAATGTTTTAGAGATAGGAAACTTTTAGTCGAGATAGTTGAAGTGGGGTTATTGTTTACCTGTTCATACTCAATGAAGGTGTTAGCAGCTTCAATGCTGATAATCCCAATAGCTAATGAGGAAAACAAAATTAACTAAAAAATGTCAAAAGCAATTATTTGATACCTTTCTTCGCCCAACTTTCCTTTTTCTTTATCTGTCTTCAGTTTATTCTCAATGATCTTCCACTTAAACCCTCTATTAGACATCCTATACTGATCAACTTGTTCTAGATGCAGTAGTTTTGCAACCCCTACAGTTGTACTCTCAATTTTTTTTGCCTAAAATACATTTTATGATGGTCATTTAGGAAACTCAAGATCTGGGCATACTTTTCAATGTTAGGGGCCATATCAACATCCTCGAAGGTGAAACATTTGCAACCCAGATCCTAGAAATGGATCCAAGCTTTGATTGCTGAAATATGAATTGGGATCCTTATCAAATAAGCAATTCTCCCATAACTTTTCTCAAATAGATTCCCATCTATGTAACCTAGAATTAGCACCAACTTCTTTATGTTGTTTATGAAGCAGTGTACTTTGGTTATGTGCGGTAATTCCTTAACCTTGGTTCTTGGACAATCCCCTTCAACTAATTATATCATCTCGGATCTTTCCTCGAATTCTGAAAAGGTTATGAAAATCATGGTCTTAGCTAAAAAGTCTTGTAGAGTTCAGGATTTTAATCTGGTTTGCCCTAATACAAAGTGAATTATTAAGGATTTCATACCCTAAAGGCAAGTTCTAGGTCATTATATAAGGGCTAAGTTTTCTAATTGGTCTCAAAAGATCTATGAACTGCCCAGTGACCACCTTACATCAAGGTAATATAAGGGTTTACAATGAATGGTTAGGGCACAGTGTGACCGCTATTACTGAGTAAACACTCAGCTCATAGTTGGATGTTTCACGAATTTAAACCCTAACTGAAAGTCATGAGACAAACCACTACTCCTCACCTAACCTAGAATTGAGTTTATTCATGAAATTAAAATGCATGAGGGCATTAATCCATACCCGATGTACGTATACATGAACAGGAAGTAAAATGCTACAACAGTAAAAAAATACATGTTAAAATTAAATTAAATAGACCAATAAAAATACATAGGCAAACATGCAAAGGTTAATCCAACCAGACAAGGCATTCCCCAGTGGAGTCGTTGTCACGAAGCGATGTCGAATGGCATTGTTAGCCTCCTAAGAGGTATTAGGAAAGGAAAGAATTCTAAGTTTAATCATAAAATTATGATTAAGGTTCAGAAGTTGCCACCAGTATTATGGTTACTAGGAAATTTGTGACTTATGAGAGTTCGGGTAAAGGACTAGTTATATAAGGGGAAGACGCATCACCCCCAGTGCACCTTACCTGAGGTAAGCTGCATTGTTACTTGATTGTTTTTCTAGGTCAAGTTTATATTCGTTAGCTTTTCTAAGGTCTAAGGTAAATCTCCATTCATGAGAGATTCTTTACCTTATTGGGTTAAATCCTAACCGCTCTAAAGTCTAAATTTTAGCATTGCATTCATTTATTGTTTTTTTTATCTTTAATATCTTAGGGTATACTCTACTATGTAATTTTACACCCTCAAATATTAAAGTCTATAGCTAAACCTTAACACTTTAAATATAAAGTGAATAAAATGATTAATGAAGGGTTTTTGATATTCTGGTCAAATCCTAATGGATAACCATAAAATAGTTATGATATTTATATTTTTTTATTAAAAAAAAAGCATGATGAAAATGTTGTCATTTTTATTTTTTAGAAAATATGCTTGGAAAATTTTTAGGATTTGGTTGCATGTATAAAAACAAAACATTTTGGTTTTTCAAAATGAAATTTTATTTTTTGAATTTTGGAGGAAACTGATTATTTTTAATATTGAATCTATATCTTACAATATAAGTCTATAGCCTAATATTATAAAAAAAACTATTGGAAAAACACGCGAGGGACCCACAAATATTTAAAAATGCCCTTTTAGAAATTTGAAGTTTTTTAAATATTATTGTATTATTATATTATTAAATTATTATTTAATATATTGGGCTAGGCCAGCCAAACAGGCCTGGCTCATTCTTCTTTTTTCTTTGGGTTTGGGCTAGACCCAGCGTACCATTTAGGCCGGACCCAACTGGGTTGGGTAGGGCCGACTGGCGGCCCAACAGACCTGACCTCTTTTTTTAGGGCTCAGCTGGACCTCACGCAGCCATCTGGGCTGGGCCGAAATAGGTCCAGCCCAGTTTGCATCTGCTGGTAGAAGCCAGCAGTTGCAGGACATGAATTATTTCACGTCTTGCATGCAGATGAGAAGGGAGGGAAAAAGAAGTAGCTCATTTGGCGTGGGGGTTGCGACTGGTGTCACTAGTCTGGTTGAGGACAATGGAAGTGTTGATGGCTTATGACAATGCTGGAGTGGTGGCTGGGTTTTTATAATGCATGAAGAAGAAGAAGTCAACGGTGGAAAGGGAGAAGGAGAGATTGACGACGATGGTTCTTGTCGCTAACAAGGAGATGGGTTGGTGGAGGAGGTTGAGTTGTGGTTGTTCATGGCAGTGCTGAGGTGGTGGCAGTTGAAAACACGGTAGAAAGAGAGGAGGAAAAGTAAAATTATAGAAGAATAACGGGAGAAAGATGATTTTATGCCAAATTTTCACACGATTTTCTTCATGCCTAGGGCATGGAATCCACCCTTATTTATAAGGAGTGGAAGAAGGATATTTTGTCTTTAATGGTGCTAAATCTTGGCCCTTGAGTCAGCCTCAAAGGATCCCAACAATTGTCTCAAAATAAGCATCATAAACTGTCAAATTTGGTAGTTGAAGACTTTGTTATTTGACCCTTTTAGGCCGGCGCCACAATCGTTGTGGTGTTAATCGGTCAAAAAGGTCTATACCAGGGTATAGTCAGATGTCAGGTGATAATTTTCATGCAAGTTTTGTCAAATTTAATGGAGAGATGAATTATTAAATGCCCCTAAAAAATAGCTCCCTGAGCAGTTTTTTCGGTGAAAATTGAAGAAGAATGTGAACAATAACCAAAATGACGTTATTTTGGTAAAGCTTAATTTAGTCATTTGATTTGTGATTTCTCTCAATGACACTCCTGATTGGCTTCAAACTTTTAGTTTTATGCAATTTTGCCCCTGGCGAACATCAATTTTAGCCCCGAATTTTAACGCCTTTTTCATTTTGGTCTATGGTCTTGGATTTATGCAAATTGACCCTCAATTAACCATTAAACTTTTCATTTTCTTCAATTTCACCCCTGATTTCATTCAATTTTGTTCCTATATTTTGACATCTTTTATATAAACTTTAATTTTCTTGTGATTTTACCCTTGATTTAACCAATTGACTTCGTAAAAATTAAATTAGGTCCTCTAAAATTTCAATGTTCTCAATTAAGCCTGAATTGGGCTCTCAAACTTAATTTTTCATTAATTAAACCTCGAATAAAATTATTTTGAACAATTTAAAGTATAAGTCATTTCACCTAATTAAATTCTTGAATTGAACCCAAATTAATTTTAAACATAATTAAATTCTCAATTTGGCCCATGATTAAATCAAATTGGCCTATTAAAAATTTAATTACGTCCCTGAGCTTAATTTTTATGTAGATTCATCCAAAAATTATTTAATTTGACCTGGAATTCGCATTATTTCTGCAGTTTTGGTACAAAGGGGTATGATCAGTTTTATAATCCGTCAAAAAAATTCAGCTTGATTTTTCTGTATATTTAGAATCCTCCTTAACCTACTTTTACCAAAATGTCAATCTTCTTGCTGCTGCTGCTGCTACTATTATTTATGATTTTTATTTTAAAATGAAAAATGGATAATTTTAGGGAACAACCTAAAATGGGTTATGAACTGACCGTGGGTGGTATTAGGAAGAGATAAAAATATGTTTATATTTTGATGATATTGTTTATTTATTTAGTGTGTAGGTATGCGAAATTATGTTTAGAAAAAGATTTTGTTAATATATGTGAATTTTATATTATGTGTGTGTCTATAGGAAAGTGTTGAATGTTGAATGATGTGTGATGTGTGATTTTGTAATGAAAATGTTTATGGATTATTGTAAAAGCCTTAGAAATTAAAATGGAAGTAAACTCATTATTTAAATACATGTTGGCTTGTTGTTATATATGTTAGGAAGTGTAAGAAGGAATTTGGAAGTTATGATGCCTTAATGGAGTTCATTAAAAGTGTACTTACAGGAACTATGTATATTGTATAATAGAGAGTTGGGGATTATGTTACGATATGTGAAAGTGTGAAATGATTTAAATTTCCATATAATGTTTGGTTGAATAAATCATGTATAAAAATAAAATTAAGAAGATTCAGGTATCCTTAATTTGTTTATTTTTATAGCTGAATTTGGAAATTTAAAACAAAAAAAGAGAGTTCAAATTTATATTAGTTGATAATGGTTGATGTGTGTTGTGATGTTTTTAACCTCAAGGGGTTGGTCTAGTAGATATCAGCTTGGGCTTGGGGGTTTGCTCACTCTAGGTCTCAACTTTGAACCCTCCTACCAACAAAAACTCTTAGGGCTACGGGCCGCAGGACGCAAAACACCCTGTGTAAAGTCTAGCTCCAGGCTGTAAGGACTTAGTTTGATGCGTGAAAGCTAGCCTAGGATACCCTCCGTTTCAAAAAAAAAATGTTATGATGTTTACTTAATAAATTTTAAATGTTTTGGTTAAAGAAATTGAAATTTTTGTTAAATGGTAAGAATGTGGGGAATTGGACTAAACTATGTAAGTAGGATTTTTGAATTATGTGGGGGTGGGGGTGATGTTTGGGTTGGCTTAGAATATGAGAAAAACTAGGTATTGAGTTGATATTGGTTATGTGGGTTAATGGAAATATGAAAGGTGGTAACATTATGTAAATTTTGGTGTTATAGGTGATGTTGCACAATTGAACTCGACTAGTAAAATGATGAAATTGTATTAATTATAAATTTCAATTCTTGTAAAATAGGATATCCAAATAATGTGCTATGTTGTTAAATGGGGAAAGATGGAAGTATATGAATTGGTAAGAAAATGGTGTGAAAGGATTGGTGTTTTAAACAATGCTTAAAATCGTTGGTAATTGGTTTGAGAGGTGGCTAATATACTTGCTTTGAATTTTTGCTAATATGTTCGAAAATAAATAATGGTGAAGATGGAGGATTAGAAACATGGATTGAAGATGAAATTTTTTGTGCTAATTGATTTTATGTGAAATTAAACTATAAATATTAGGGTGAAATGGAGATTATTGTATGATTGGATATTTGTGGCCATGTTTTGGAAAATATAGAAATGTGAAAATCGAGGTTTAATATGTTTTGTGATGCCTTGGGCATAAAATTGAAATTTTAGAAATGTAAAAGTCCTAAGTGAAGAATTAATTTAATGGAATGAAAAGTAAATTATAGATTTTAATAATAAATTGATAGTTTCAATTTGTGAATATTAATTTGGGTGTTGGATGTGAAATTTTTATATTTAAATACTAAATTTTAAGTTGAATGCGAAATAGACTAGGAGTATGTTAACGCATACGGTGATTTGTGAAATTATATGTTGTATTGAATTGATTGTTAGACAAATAATTAGATATATATGGCTAAACAAACATTATTAATTATTATTTAGGAATTGTAAGAGAAGTGTTTGGAGTGAGTCGACTTCTTAGAAGCATATAAAGCATGAGCTTAAGGTAAGGGTCGTCTTTCCTTTTTAATGATTTAAAATGTTTGTGTGATAGTTAGTTTGTAATGGAACATATATGTGTCATGTATAATTGTTATCAAAAGAAATTATACCTACGAGGCATAAATTTGAATGTGATTTGGTAGTGTGTCTATGATTTATGATTAATCACAATGGTGGTAACATAGATGTATTTTGTAATTGATTATATTGAGGGTAAATTATACGAGATTGGTAATCAACCATAATAGAGGTAATGTATATTTCATGTGTAATTGACCGCAACAATGATAGTTTTTATATGGTTTGAAATCAACCGCAACATCAAATATTCATATCTAAATCATAAGCGATTGCAATAATGAAAAATTAATGTGTGAATTTTAAATCGATCATAACAATAAATATCGCATATAAATGGTAAACGATCACAACATCATAGAACAACATGTGAATTTTAAAATAAACCATATCAGTGAGCTTTATAAGTTGTTAGCTGACCATGTGGACAAAAGCTAGAATATGTGAGAAAGTTGGTCGTTTAGATGAAGGTTGTGACGTGTGAGAAAGTCATCAGTTTGGACGGAGACTAATGGTGTTTGATGGTATTATAGTCAAACGTTTAGACGTAGACTATGGATACAAATATAGTATGTCATTTGGACAAAGACTAATGAGATTTGATGGTATCATAGTTGAATGTTTGGATGTAGACTATGGATATAGATATAGTTTTTCATTTGGATGAATACTAATGTGATTAATGGTATCATAATCGGGTGTTTGGATGTAAACTATGAATACATATATAGTATATTGTTTGGACAGAGACTAATGAGATTTGATGGTAACATAGTCAGATATTTGGATAGAGGCTCAAATAATTTTATGAAAATAATGCCTATGGGGTAGGGAATTAATATAAATAAATTATGCTCATGGGACAGAATAAATAATGTTATGTAAATCATGTTTGTAGGTAGAGAAAAAAAAAAGTGGGAATTTAAAATGCATGAATTAAATGAAATTATAATATGAAAAATTAAATAGACCGCAATAACGGAATATGATGCATGAAAAACTGAATGGACCACAACGGTGGAATTTTAATATGTGATATTTGAATAGGTTGTAACAACAGAATTTAACTTGTGATATCTAAATTGTCTTAGGAGAATTTATTATGTGATATTTGAATACACTATAAATGGATTTAAGGAAAATAGGAGATGGAAAAATATTTGAATACGATAAAAAAATAATTGAATGCCATAAATGAGCGTAAGAAAATACTAAGATGAAAAAAATATTAAAATATACCATAAATGAGCATGAGAAATAAAGGTTAGAAAAATATTAAACTAAAGGTTAGAAAAATATTAAACTATGTCGTAAAGGGGCATGAGAAATAATTATATTGAAAAAAATATTAAATTATGCCATAAATGGGCACGAAAATATTTGAATTAGAAAATTAATGGAATTGCCACAAATGAAAACAAGAAATATTTAAGTTGGAAAGAAATATTGAAATGTACTATAATGAGTCAAAGAAATATTCAAGATGAAAGATATAATTGAAAGGGCCAAATTGAGTATAAGGTATAGGAGAATGAAAGAAATGTATGTGTAAGCCAAAAACAGACTGGAAGTATACCGAGTTTAAAAAAAATATTATATGGATAAGCTACAATTAAAACCATAGACTTTGGAATTGGAATTGGAATTGATATTGATGAATTAATAATAATATTAATGGATAATATGATAAACTAACAAAATGAAATTAAAGGTTGGGAAAACCGAGAAGACATATAATTGTGATGGAGAGGTGAAATGTGGTATAAATTTAAGGGTGTTGTGAAATGAAGTGATGGCATAAACTAAATACGCTCAAGAGATTAAATGGGGGTATAGATAAAATATGATATGGAAAGAAAACATGTTATGGAAAAGTTACAATGAACATAAAATAAATGAGTGAAAAATTATATTGAGATGAGATATGAAATAGATGTTAAATTAAAGAGTTGTTACATGTATGTCAACAATAGTATAATTTATGAGTTCATTAGTAATTAATGAAGAAATATTAAATTGAAAAGGGGACAGATTGATGTGCTTATAGAATGGTTAATGATATTGGTTATGTTCATATAATTATAAAATGTAGAAATCACGATGAGGTAGATACTTGTAGTGTTCGTGATCTTGCGTGATTTTACAGGTGTTTTTCATAAGGTCTTAATTCTTATAAAAGGGTTATTGAGTTGTTGAGTCCTTCCTATCAGATAGGTTATAGTATTCTCTAATGATTGTATTGAAATCAAGCTTATGCATGTAATTTATAAGGGTTGTAACCACACTAACATGTAAATATAAATAATATATGAATGTACTTGTAGATTAAATAAATGGATGGTGAACCCGATACTACCTTACAAAAAACATTACCCCTAAATTTCAAGTACACAACAATTGGAAAGAAAATAATTGCATGAAAAGTTTAGATAAGATAAGGACTTGATAAGATAAGGACCTCTTTACCAAGGACTTTTCTTAAAAAATTTAAACGAATCAATGGTTAGAAAACACAACAATACCTTAGTTTATATAAGACAAACAAATAATAAAGTTTACCTTAGGTAATGTGTACTAGAAGTGATATGTTTTCCCTATACACAATCAGTCCTCTTATCTAGACTCTGAGATCAGTTAAGATTCTTGATGATCAAAAAATCAGTTGGCAACTCCATCCTTTTTTTATTGATAAAGATAAAAAATTCATTGTTTTTTTCACTCATCACCCTCGAAGATCCCGCTCTGAAAGAACAATCGTAGCAATATTGCACACGTGCGATAAGAATCATCTCAACGTGATCTTTATTTTTAAAAAGGCATGCTAGTTGGGGAGTTATCATATGGCTCTAGCTAGCCAATCTTCTTTCATTTATTCTTCTCTTTTTTTTCTCTCTTCTCTCCTCAGTTTCTCGCCTTTCTTAGTCAAAATAGTAGAGTGGATTCTCAACTTTTCTTATGTCACATTTGATCTTTATTTTTTTATTGTTCTTTTTTTGTTCTTTTTATATATAATTTTTTTTAATTTCATCCTTAAAAAATGATTTGGTTGGGGATAGGCTTCATAATTTTTTTGGTTTGCTTTATATAGCGTAAAATCAGTCTTATGACTCGGGTCACGAGTTTAGAAGGTGAGTCTGGGTTGACTCAAGGTTTTTTTCATTTCTTTTTTTAAATTTATTTTTTTTTTCAATTTCATCTTTCAACATCTAGTTATTTGATAATTGGGCTTCACAATGTTTTTTTGATTTTTTTTCTATAGAGTTATCCCAGTCTTATGACTCGGGTCACAGGTTTGGCGGGTTGACCTCAGTTTTTTCTGTTATTTTTAAAAAATTAATTTTTTATTTCAATTTTATATTTCAATATTAAGTTGGTTGAGAGCTGAGCTTCATGAATTTTATTGATTTGCGTTCTATAAGGTAATCTATTTCTCATGATTTAAGTCATAGATTTGACAGGTTTATCCATGTTGACTCAAGTTATTTTTTCGGTATTTTTTTAAAAAAATTATTTTTATTTTTTTCCTTCAAATTTTTTTTTTATTGTGGATTGGGTTTAATAATTTGTTTCAATTTGCTTTTTATGAGATTATCATTGTCTCATGACTTAGATCGCAGGTTTTATAGGTTAACAAGGGTTGACCCAGGTTAATCTAAGATGAATGACACTTCTAACATCTATATTTTATTTTATACATGGAAGGGATAATGATTTTTTTATTATTTAATTCAATATAATACTAAATAAGTAATAAGAAATTTAAAAATTAGATTAATTAACCAACCAATAAAAATCCTTCATACAAATAAAATCTTGTTGTTATCCTTATCACCCACATTTTAAATCCTAAACCCACCCTTTTCATGGATGACAAAAATTTTCCTAAACTAATGATCCAAAATTTAGACCCATTGAACATTAGAAGCTCGTTTGGCAAGATGATGGTTTTTGCATTCTTTTTAGCTTTTTTTTTTTTTAATAATGAAAAGATATACAATAATTCTAAACTATGTTTTATAAATAAAAAAAAATTGGGTGCATGTTTTAGTTATATTATAACATAAAAACATAGGATTATATATATATTTTTTTCTTACAATCATAATAGTCATTATTATCATTAACAAAAAACAAAAAGAGAATGAGATTGTATTGTATCCTTATCATAAAGCATTATTTATTGAAATAGTAGTGCTTTGTTTTTAAAACAATTCAATCAATGTCTTTTTGTAATTTTATTCTTTAATATTGAATTTGCTTTTTATTATATTGTTCTAGTCTCAAGACATGGATCACGGGATAAATGGGTTAACCTAATTGACTCAATTTTTTTTAATTGATTTTTTCCTCTCAATCTCATCCTTTAATATTACGCTAATTAAGAATTAGACTTCATGATTTGTTTTGATTTATTTTCTATTAAGTTATCTTGATTCATGACTTCGGGATAGTGTTTAGCGAGTTAACCCAAGTTGACTATAATTGTTTTTTGTATCATTTTTTAATGTTTTTTTTATTATTTTATCTTTTAATATTGGGTCAATTGAGAATATTGTTTCATAATTTGTATTGATTTGTTTTTTATGAGGTAATCTAAGTTTCACGACCAGGGTTATCAATTTAGCAGGTTAACCTAGATTAAATGGGTTGTTTTTTATTTTCTTTCTATTAGGTTATTTAGGTCTCATGACCATGTTCACAAGTCCTTCAACATTATATTTATTTTTATTAGGTTGTCCTAATCTCATTATCTGGTTCATGGGTTTGGTAGATTAACCTTATTGACTCGAGTTTTGTTTTCTTTTTTCTTAATTATCCCCCCCATTGCATCATTTAATATTAGGTTGACTGAGAATCATTCATGATTTGATTTCTTATTAGATTATCTCGGCTTCATGACCTGAGAATAATGCTCTGCGGGTTGACTCGAGTTGTTTTTATGTCTTTTTTAATTGTTTTTTTTTTCAAATTTCATCATTCAACATTGGATTGGTTGGTAATTGAGCTTCATAATTTGTTTTAATTTGTTTTCTTTAAGGTTATATTAGTCTCATGATCAGGGTCGCGAGTTTAGTGGGTTAACTTAGGTTTAACCGGGTTTTTTTATGAGATTGTCTCGGTCTCATGACTCAAGTCATGGGTCCTTCAACATTAGATTTTATTTATTGGGTTGTCTCAATCTCATGACTCGGGTCGCTACTTTGGCAGATTAACCCAATTGACTCGTTTTCTTTTCTTAATTGACTCCCCTCTACCTCATTCTTTAATATTGGGTTGATTGATAATTAGACTTCATGATTTGTTTGGTTTGCTTTTTATTAGATTATCCCGATCTCATGACCTAGAAAAAGTGCTTAGCATATTAACCCGTGTTAATTCGGGTCTTTTTGTGTCATTTTAATTTTATCATTCAACATTATATCGGTTAGGAATTGAGCTTCATAATTTGTTTTTATTTGCTTTTTATGAGATTATCTTGATCTCATGACCAAGGTTACGAGTTTGACGGGTTAACATAGGTTAAATTAGATCTTTTTTTATTTTTTATATGAGATTATCTCAATCTCATTACCTGAACCACGAGTTTGACGGATTGACTCGATTCATTTTTTATGTTTTTTTAATTGATTTTTTTAATCTCAACCTTTAACATTGAGTTGATTAAGAATTGAGTTTTATAATTTATTTAAATTTGTTTTCTGTAATGTTATCTTGATCTTATTACCGAGTTGCATGTTTGGCAATTTAACTTGGGTTTTTTTAGGTAATTTTTTTAATTAATTTATTTTTAGTTTTATCCTTCAACATTGAGTTAATTGAGAATTGAATTTCATAATTTATTTTGATTTACTTTATATGAGGCAATTATAGTCTTATAACCTAGTTAGGGGTGACCATTTTCGGTTCGGTTATGTTTTTATCAAAAAAAGTAACCAAACCGAAACCAGTTCAAACCGACCGGTTTCGGTTCGGTTCGGTTTTTTAGGACAAAAACCGGTTTGGCTTGGTTTTGGCTCAGTTTTTTTCCGGTTTGGCTTGGTTTTTTTCAGTTTTTTCGGTTTGGGTTCGGTTTGGTTCGGTTTTTTCGGTTTTAGGCTTATAAAACCAAAACCAAACCGAACCAGTCGGTTTTTTCAAAATTTTAATCGGTTTTTTTCACAGTTTGGTTTTTTCGGTTATTTTTTTCCGGTTTTTTCGATTTAATCAGTTTTTCGGTTTTTTTACTTACCCCTAAACCTAGTTCGTGGATTTAGTATTTTAACTTAGATCGATTTAATATGTTGTCATCTTAAAATAAAATCATCTCAATTTCTTTTAGTTAAACTATACTTTTATTAATTATTCAAGTTTTCTTTAGACCCAACAAATAAATTAGATTGCATCAAATCAACTCCTCCATGGTTTAAAGTTTTCTTCTACTAAAACAATATATAAATAATATCTAAATATATTTTATTTTAAAAAAAATTAATTCGACCGCAATATAATACGGAACAACTAAATGCATGTTTGCTCTGTTGTTGTTTTTATTTTTAGTGGTGAATCTATAATTAAAAACAGAAAAACTCAACAACAAAAACATAAATTTAATGCTTTTACTCTTGTATTTTTTTATTATTATTAATTTTTCTT
>Ga0325410_1000985_pt1 | contig 30731 bp, 22 predicted proteins | sample PopdelMetagenome_16_FD_206182 | JGI IMG/M metagenome (GOLD analysis project Ga0325410, IMG submission 206182) | Populus deltoides microbial communities from Bellville, Georgia, United States - Xylem-PdIQD-R3 | ecosystem: Host-associated > Plants > Phyllosphere > Stem > Wood/Secondary xylem...
CTCAATCTATTGTGGAGCCTCGAAAGAATTACAAACATGTAATGTTGTACAAATTTTCAACACATTAAGGGCATTTAGGAGTTAAATCTTAATATGCTACATATAATGATTTGAACTAAAAAAAAACGTATCTTTTTAATAAAACAAAACCCGAATGTTCTTATTGAAGGATTTCTTTTCAATATTGATGAAAATACCTTCTTTTTTTTTTTGTTAGAAACATTGTTTTATAAGCTACTACCAGAAATTCGATAAATACCAACGGATTTACCGACAGAATATTTCTGTCGGTATTTTGAGGTCGAAATTACCGATGGAAAATTTCCGTCTGTAATTCAGTCTGTAATTACCGACGGAAACTTTTCCGTCTGTAATTCAGTCGGTAACTACCGACGGAATAAAAATCCGTCGGTATATTTCAAGCGGGAATCTTTTTTTTTGGCGCGCAAATTCCGTCTGTAAAACCATCGGCAAATGGTTTTTTCATTTTTCCGACCGATATAGCGACGGAATGGGGAATCACTAACGAAGGGAAATCCAACGGACGTAATCCGTCGGTGATGACGCCGGTAAAAAAATCACCGACGAACTTCTAATCACACACCGACGGAATTGTTTCGTCGGTAAAACTGTGAAATCTTGTAGTGAGCAAAACATTTATTATGATTATGAAAGCAAGTATCAATTAAAATTTTTTAAAAATCATGAATAAATCGTCTCTCCACAATCATATGAAAAACAATATAAGAATAATAAATTTAAAAATTTCTATAAAATAATTACAATAAACAAATTAAGAAAGATTTACAATAAGCAAATTAAAAAACTTAATATTTTATTCTCATTCAATATTAATGAGTAAGTTAATTTAAAAATTCTACATATTAGGTTAGTATATAACACTTTGATAATATCATCACAAAAAATCTTTTTTAAAATGATGGAATAAATTTTACTTCCAACATGTTTTTAAAATAAAATGCAAATTTTTTTTTATCATTTGAAATAAGTTTGAAAAAAATATATATCTTCGATCTAAAATTCATTTCCTTATTAATTCATCTTTTTATCATTTTAATGAAAAAAATTAATTGTAATCATGTTTTTTAAATAAAAACCCATCATGAACTAAAAGCAAATTTTAATAATACTATTAAAATAATATCTCAATATTTTATACATTCATGAAGGAAAAAATAATTAATTAATGTGATAAAATCATGTCAAACAATTATCAAAAAATAATAATAAAATTATTTTCATTGAATATCCATGAGTAATGTTTTTTCTTTTTGCATATAAGGTATATAATAATTGAAAAAGAAATTATTAAGATTCCTATAAAAAAACATAATATTATTTAAGAAATATCGGAAATTTGACTAATAATTTAAATATAATATCAAATATTTTATTTATAGTGTGTTTCATTCAAAATCTTAAAACAAAATTGAAACAAAAAACCATAGAAAAATGTCAGGTTCATGGGTCAAATAAATTAAGCCTGCATATATGGCCCAATATAACAAAGAGGTGGTGCGAATGGATCTACAAGGCTATGCCAGTGCACCTAGAAATACTTATTTCTTTATGTTTAAGAATTAACAACGAGTTTTTTTAAAAAAAGAATATAACACATAACGTGTGGTTTACTTGTCCAGATTTCAACCACCAGAGAAATGGTTGGAAAGTCAGGCCAAGTTTTTTGAATCTAAAAAAATATTTTTCAACTATATATCACATAATAAATACCATAGGAATCTCAATAAACCAATTTATGGCCTAAAAAACTCATAAATTAGTCAAAAAAACACAAAATAAAAAATAATCTTCATTAATCTCAGTTTATGTTTTTTGACAAGATGGAAGGTAAAAAACACCTCAACTAAAATCCTATCATTAAAAGGAACTCAGAGAACACTTAAAACAAAATTTTTTGGTGATTGGAGTGTGCATGTCAACCACTCTCTCTCTTCTTCTTTATTTTGTAGTAACTTTTTCTCTCCTTTTAAAGTTTAAAAAGAAAAACATAAAATAAATTAAGTTTAGGACTGAAACATTAAATCCTAAAAAAGGACCAAAACTGAAAAAGATAAAAAAAAAGTTAAAGGACCAAAATTTACTTTTCTATACCGATCATTAACAATTAAAAAATATGCTTCTTTGTTTTTGCATTAAATTTAATTCATGTTGTTTTAATTTTTTAAATCGATAAAATTAATTCCAATTCTATAAGATTGAGTATCAATTTGAAGTTGGGATTTTTTTTGATATGATGTATAACACAACCTAAAAGGAATTGTAAGGTTTTAAACATAATATTGAAGGATAAAATTAAAAAATAAAAAATTTCAGTGTGCAAAACGAATAATTTTTCAAAAACAAAAAAGAAGAAGGTGATGAACCATATGCACTTTAGTAGTCCATTAAACACTTGTGTGTAAAGCATAATTTAAAAAAAAATAGTAAAACCCTATCTTCATTTAGTTTATGTAATGTAATTTAAGCATTAAATCTCTTTTATTAACTTGGAAAGTTATACCAACTCACCAATATCAACTTAAATGATTCAATTTATTTTTTGTTAGATATCAATTAAAATTCTAATGGAAGTAAAAATCCTTGACAAAAACAATTTTTTTTATATTAATTAATTAGAATCCTTGATAAAGCCGTGATCCAAGTCATAAGACGGGAACAACCTAATAAAAAAGCAAATTCAATGTTAAAGGACCCGTGACCCGGATCATGAGATCAAGATAACCTCTTAGAAAAAAGATTAAAAAAACAACCTGATTTAACTAGGGTTAAAATGCTAAAATATACGCCCCTAGTCATGAGACCAAGATATTCTCATAAAAAAATAAATCAAAATAGATTATGAAATTCAATTCATAACCGACCCCATTTGAATGAAAAAATAGGAAAAATTTTCAATTAAAAAAAAAACACGAGTCAACTCAAGTTAACTCGTGAAGCACTATTCCTGGGTTATGATGTTGAAATAACATAATAGAAAGCAAACAAAACAAATCGTGAAGACTAATTTCTAATTAACCCAATATTAAAAGATGAAATTGAAAAAAAATATTTAAAAAAAAACCTTAGTCAATCGGGTTAACTCAGGAGTCTTGTCCAAGTTGTTAAAGATAATAACGACGAAGTAACTGGGGTAGAAGATGTATTTTAACTAGTTAAGTGAGTTGCTCTATATCAAGTTGCTTCATTTATCAAGTTAGAAAAAAGATTTAAATTTTCATGTCATTAAGTATATTTATGTTCATATCAATATTGACAAGTTAAATGATATATTGAATACTAGTGAACATATAAAAGTTGATAAAGATGAAGGAATTGAACAACTTTAGTTCAATGAAAAAGAAGATAGTGATGGACATAAAGATGATGAAAATAAAGATGATGAGGATTCAAATTAAACAGTGTATTTGAACTGATTTTATATATAAAATATCATTCTGCAATTAAGATATTTATTGTCATTATATAATACATTGTACTTTGTAATTTTATCTAGTGTTTGTTGTTTTGTTTGTAGTTTTAATGAGTTCTTGAATAAGTTATGAATGCAGATGTTATTGTTGATTAATTAGGCTAGATAAGGATTATAACTAATAAATAAAAAAAATAAAATTTCAAACTTCACTGATGGAATAACAAACAAAAATATAAAAATATAAATTATTAAATAACCATTTGTGACTCCATCGTTGATTTAACTTACCGACACACTCATTGATGTATGCTAAAATCATTAGAGAATTACAGAGAGTTGGATATAATTTTGTTGGTGATATTGTAACTCACTGACAATCATTGGAGAATTACAAAAAGTTTATGAAAGAATTCAAGAATTTTAACCAACAGATGGATACACTGGCAAATAAAATTTGATTGATGATATTGTACTCACTAACAATCACTAAAATCATTAGAGAAATATAGGGAGTTTTGGAAAGAATTTAGGGGATTTAACCAACAGACGAATTAAATGGTGGGAAAAAATTCCATCGATGATATTGTACTCAGCGACGAACTCATCAATGGACAATAAAAATCATTAAAGAATTATAGAGAGTTTAAGGAAGAATTCATAGGATTGGATTCAATGATGAAAATTCATCGATGAATTTGAGGGTTTTCAAAAGATTTTTGAGATTTTTGAAATGACCAACAAATTCATTGATTATTGTAAAATATCTTGTCGATGATTTCATTGGTGATGTGCTATCATGATAAATCATTGACAGACTCATAAAAAAATACTCACCGATGAATTCAAACCCAGATATACAAGGAAATCTCTAACTTTCCCCTATTTTCCCTAAAATTCATACTCTCTCTACTTTCTCTCTTCTCTCCCTCTCTCTTTCACCAAACGATTGATGTTTTCTCTTTTTCTAGAATTGGGTGGTAGGGACTCTCTCTCCTCTTTAGATGATGACACAAACTCTCTCTCTCTCTCTCTCTCTCTACTATTTAAGGTTTGTAAAACCCTCTCTTTAGATATATTTGAAATTATTTCAATGGATAAGTACATAATTACAATTTAGACTTATGTTTTAGGTGCTGGTTATATTTATTTCTTATCTTTCCCGTAAATGAATATGCTTTCGACTTTTAGGCTATTAGGTTATGTATTGGAATTGCTCATGATCGGAGGTTAGTATATGGAAACTGATAAAATCATTGACTAAAAGAATAATAGAAACAAACATAAGTTATTATCATTTAACCACTGAATTGATTTAGAATCAATAACCATAACAAATTAAAAACCCTGGTCAAATATATATTTAATATTGATTCGTTAAATCCATTGATGAATGTTAAGCTTAATTTATTGTCGAATGTCACCATATCATCATGTATAGAAAGTCTATTATACCCTTAGGCATCATGTCATGGTAAATTGTTGAATAGTTTATCCTAAAAAATAGCCAATCATATCTTAAACTCTTAGATGATTTAAACTAGGCATTCAATACTACCAATCACTTTTATATTTGTTTTTTTTTTCCTTTACAAGAGGCCTAGTAGCAATTAATAATAAGGAAAATTTTATTAGCTTATTAAATGTTCCAACAATTTCATCATCTTCATATCCATCATTTTCATTTCAATAAAATTTGAATTAATGAGACATATTAATTACATTAATGGAATACATATATATAGTGATATTGTTTTTCTAGTTCTTCTTTTTCCCATTTTCTAATGCCAATTTTTAACTATAAATCTTTGTACAAAAAAGCCTTGTCAAATCTTTGTAAGTAAACTTTGAAATTTTTTTATATTGTTCGGACTAATTTTTTTATCCATATCTTTGACTTTTTTATGTAGGAATAATATAACAGTGACATACATACCGAACACAAAGAGAACCCTTTAACCCATCTAGAATACGATCTAGAGTTGTGGTTGGAAGTTGGAGCAATAGATGGACATAATAGGAATCAGGTTTATGGTATTTTTATAATTACGACTTGAGATATGAGGTAAGATTGTAGTGTCTCGATCATATGCACCGCATAATCCGACTCGAGGAAGCCATCACCAGGTGTTGAAGAGTTGGTTGAACAATGAATTGGTGCTCTAAGGACCAAAATGGAGGCAAAGTAGGAAGAATAAAGTAAGAAATAATGAGAGGAGCTGATGACATACTTGTACAATAATTATCCGGCTATTATGGACCTCCAAGATATTTTCCTCCCCCTCTCCCTCCACCTGCAATGCCAATTTTTATTAATATATATAGACATTTGTAATTGATTTATATAGCTAAATTAATAAGATAAAATGTGTTCTTCAATTTAAATTAGTTGTTTACTATTGTTTAATGTTACATTGTTTGATAGCATTTTAAAAAAATTAATTAACTAAAACACCAATGAAATCACCGATGGACATAAAAAAAACAGTTAGTGCTTTCGTCGGTAAAAAATGATCATTTTTCTCGAAGAATTACAAAGAGTTGTGAATTATTTTGATATAAACCGACAGATTAACCAACAAAACATGCCGGCCAATCCATTAGTGACACATAATATATCACCGACGAATTTACTTGTTGATAATCCATCGGTAATATTTACCATCAGATATGCCAATAGACAATGGTCGATGCCTATTTTTATCACTGATGACAATAATTTTTTGGTATAAAACTAACTGATAAAATTACTAACGGATAAGACATTATTGACGAGACACTTGTCGACGACAAGTTTCCATCAGTAAATTCATTGATGATTTTTACATCGATAAAAATAGAATAATTTTCTAAGAACTTTTTTACTAATAGAATGTTTTGTTACATGTGTGTATATCAATTTATAGTTCTAGAAAATAAGGTTAGATTATAGTATCTTTATTATAGACACCTCGTAATCTAGGTCTATAGCTAAGAATAGTTGAAGAAAGAATTCCTTGGTCATAATTACTATATCATCCGCCAAATTATCAGTATGATTTGAGTTTACCACACATTAATGGACAAATGACTTTGTCGATGATTACATACTTCAATAGAGGAGTCTCAAATTTGACTCAAAGGACATGTATTTTTTTTTAGCATCTTCACTTGGCGTAATCCAAAATATGCATTTGGGATTACATTGCATTCTTCAAGACGTTAAGCCCGAATATTTTGAAGAGTTGGCAAGTCATGAACATGATAGCATTGCTATAGTCTAGAGTTGAAAGCATGCTTACACTACCAAAAATTCACTTAATACCAACGGAATTTTCGATGGAATAATTCCGTTGGTAATTTGAGGTCGCCATTACCGACAGAATCTAATCTGTCGGTATGGTCATCGTCATATACCGATGGACAAAATGCATCGGTAAATACCAATGGATTTACCAACGGAATGTTGAGAATTAAAAAAAAGAGGGTGGTTCGCTGGCGTGGAGGTTATTGCGGGTATTTTTTACCGACGGAATCACCGAGGGATTCAAAAACATCAGCTCCGTACGATGACGTTTCAAAAATCCGATGAACATGCCGACGGAATCACCGAGGGATTCAAAATGTCAGCTCTGTACGGTGACGAGACCGGTTCAACGATGAAAAATACAGACGAAATCACCGAGGGATTCAAAACGGCAGCTCCGTACGGTGATGAGACCGGTTCACAGATGACAAATACCGACGGAATCACTGAGGGATTCAAAACGGCAGCTCTGTACGGTGACGAGACCGGTTCACAAATGACAAATACCGACGGAATCACTGAGGGATTCAAAACGGCAGCTCCGTACGTGACGTGTCCTATTTACCGTCAGAATAGTGGATGGAATCTCGGACGGAATAGTCCGTCAGCAAAAGTTAATATATCCCTTATTTCTCCTCCTTCTTCTTCTTTTTCTTCCTCATCTCAACTCTCCCCAACTGCAAATAACCAGCCCCCCTCCCAAAAAAAATCCCCTTCTTCTCAACACAACAAGTCATATATCTTGAAGTCTTCTTGTCACAACATCCGTGTTCTGATTTACCTATGGATTTTTATCAGTTTTTGTAAGTAATTCTATCTTTTTAAATTTTAACATTTAAATATCATGGTTTTATTGTTTTTTTAGTATATGTATTTTGTTAGTAGATGTACATGTTTTATTGTTATTTCTCAAACAAACTTGTAGTATATGAATGTATAATTTTATACTTGTTATGGTTTGTTTTAGATTTTGTAAGATTGTATTTGTTTGTAAATTGTTAAAACTTTATTGAATTACCGAATTACATGTGTTGTTTTGAAATAATTAATAGCTTGTTTAATGGACCCGTTTTAATTTTTATCATTAATGGCATTGTGGAGTTGTAATTTTTGTAAATTGATATATATGTATTAATTTGTATGGATGTTAATAATAATTGATAATGAATATTTAATATTCATGAGAAGTTGTAATTGGTTTGTTGGATAATCTTGAGGTAAACTAATTTTTTTGCAAATTTATTTACCTAACATAGTTAATCAATACATGCTGTCATCATAATTTTATAGAGATTCGATAAAAGTCATGGATGTATCGAGATTCACCCCAAGGATTGTGGAGAATGGATTATTATAACGGGGTTCAGGGTTTTATTAATTTCGCAACATTTATTCCCAGAAATTTTACTGGAGGCGGTATTAGGTGTCCATGTAGGAAGTGTCAAAATAAAAAGTATCTGCATCCAGATGTTGTAATGATGCATCTTCTACATAAAGGGTTTATGGAGAATTACCAGTGTTGGTATGCACACGGAGAAGTATTTGTTAGTAAGAGGAGAATGAAAGAAATGATGGTTGGGCCAACTTCTAGTGCTAGCAACGTGCATGAAGCAGCAAATGACAACACTAATCCTTACAAGAATATGGTTATGGATGCAATGAGAATGAATCAAGGTAATGTCAATCAATGTCCAATTGTAGAAGAAGAACCTAATGCAGATGCAGCTAGGTTTTTTGATTTGTTGAAAGATTCTGACAAACCATTATGGGATAGCTGCACAAACCACAGTAAATTATTGGCCGTAGCACAGGTGTTCACCATCAAATCAGATCACGGGTTAAGTGAGGCTGGATATGACAAGATTATTGAATGAGCGAGAAGCATTTTACTTGAAGGGAACAGACTGAAAGAGAACTTCTATGCTGCGAAGTCTATGATGAAACCCTTCGGTTTAGGATACCATAAAATTGACATGTGTCCTAACTTCTGTATGTTATACTATCTTGAAAATGCTGAGATGACCGAGTGCATGACATGTGGGCATTCCCGTTACAAATCAAGAACTGGTAGGGGAAAAACTCTAGTGGCATATAAAAAACTTAAATACTTCCCAATCACATCTAGACTGCAGAGGTTATTCGTGTCACCAAGGACTGCTGAGCACATGACATGGCACCAATCACATGATGCAGTTGATGGAGTGATGGTGCATCCTTCTGACGGCGAAGCATGGAAACACTTTAATAGTGTGCATCCTTACTTTTCAGCTGAATCAAGGAACGTGCGTCTTGGGTTATGTACAAACAGATTCAACCCATTCGGTTCATTTGCTGCTCCTTATTCTTGTTGGCCGGTCATACTGACGGTTTATAAGTTGCCACCGGGGATGTGTATGAGGCCGGAGTTCATGTTTTTATCTATGGTCATATCAGGTCCGAGCAATCCAGGGCGGAATATAGATTTTTGTCTTCGTCTATTGATTGATGAGTTGACACAGTTGTGGTCTCTGGAGCTTTGACTTATGACATCTCGAGGAAATAGAATTTTGTTATGAGAGCGGCTTTAATGTGGATTATCAATGATTTTCCAGCTTATGGAATGCTTTATGGTTGGAGCACGCATGGGAAACTAGCATGTTCATACTGCATGGAAAATAACAAGGCATTCACGCTAAGAAACGGAGGTAAAGCTTCTTTTTTTTACTGTCACCGTCGTTTCTTACCACATAATCATAGGTACAGAAAGAACAGAAAAGATTTCTTTGTTGGCAGAGTTGAAAAGGATGTTGCACCCCCGTATCTTTCTGGTGAAGAATTGCATGATGTTGTAAAATTATATGGTGACATTGTCTTTGGTCTCCAATCATGTAAGCAGAAGTTCCCTGGTTCTGGTTTGACCCATAATTGGGTAAAGCGAAGTATCTTTTGGGAGCTTCCTTATTGGAAGACCAGTCTTCTCCGCCATAACCTTGACGTCATGCACATTGAAAAGAATGTGTTTGAGAACATTTTCAACACCGTCATGGATGTGAAGGGGAAGACAAAGGACAACATCAAGGCTAGATTGGATGTAGCTTTGTTCTGTAACAGTCAAAATATGGAGTTGGTTCGTGATGAGTCATGGGTCGCAAAACCAAGAGCAAGTTTCGTGTTAGAGAAAAACGCACAACTACTAGTCTACAAATGGCTTAAGAGTCTATGTTTTCCGGATGGACATGCCTCGAACATATCAAGGCTGGTTAATATGGAGGAATGCAGATTGTATGGAATGAAGAGTCATAACTGTCACGTGGTTATGCAAACACTCATCCCATTAGCTTTTCGTGATTTGTTGCCAAATGGGATATGGGATGCACTCACGAAGATCAGTCATTTCTTTAGAGATTTATGCTCCAGCAAGTTAAATGTTGATCACATTGAGAGGCTTGAAACAAATATCGTCGAGACACTATGCAAACTTGAGATGATATTCCCTCCATTATTTTTTGACTCAATGGAGCATCTCCCTATACATCTACCGTTTGAGGCAAAAGTTGGAGGACTAGTCCAATATAGATGGATGTACCCATTCGAACGGTTAGATATTACAGTTGCAATGTAATTCATATATAAAAGTATTTTCTTTGTTTTTTTTCATTGAAAATACTTGATTAATTCAATGCAGATACTTGTTCAATCTCAAAAAAAAGGTTAAGAACATGGCACATGTTGAGGCTTCGATATGTGAGGCCTATATTGTTAAGGAGATCTTAACATTTATCTCATACTATTTCGAACCTCATATGAGAACGAGAATCAATCGTGTTCCACGGCATGATGATGGCGGTGAAGTGTCTTCCAGTGGGAACTTGTCAATATTCTCCAATCCTGGACGACCCACGCCTAAAAAATGTCGTAACAGAAAGATATTTGTCAGAAATAGAGTTCAAACAAGTAAACCATTATGTTCTATTTCACTGTGATGAGCTGAGATCTTTTATTCAGTAAGTGTAAATATGTGTAATACTAATTAAACTTTGTCAATAATATACTGTTAATTAGATATTGTAATATAATACACTCATTACCACTTGCAGGGAACATTGACAATATTTGCTATCCAATAACTCACAGTTGACCGAATCCCAGATCTTTCAATTACAAGATGAATAATTTGCCACATGGTTCAGAACACATGTAAGCACTATCACAAACTTATTCTCACTTGCAAAATTATTGTATGCATGTCATTACATGATTCTCGTTTACTGTTCATTGATGTACATTATATATAAAGTTTATCAAATGGGAAGGGGGTGCTGCTAAGTCATTGTCTTTACTAAGCCTGGGCCCTGAAAGAAAAGTTAAGTGCTACAATGGGTATTTTGTCAATGGATATGTTTTCCATACTGAAGAATACGGGCATGGTAGAAAGACATACAACAACGGTGTTTGTGTTAAGGGATCGATTAGTAGTGAGTTAGAAGTTGACTACTATGGTAGATCAGAAGAGGTCGTCGAACTGCAATATCATAGCGAGCAGAATAGAGTGTTTTTATTCAAATGTTATTGGTATGACATGACTAACAGAGGAATCAAAGTTGATCCACACTATGGTCTGCTCGAAATCAACTCAAAAGCTAGACTCCGCAACGTAAACGATGTCTTTGTTTTCGCAAAGAAATGTCAACAAGTTTATTACACATACACTCCTTCTTTTAGAAAGGATCGATCAAGAGTGGATTGAGTGTCCGTTTTAAAAACGAATCCTAGGGGTCGTGTCGAGCTTGTTTAAGATGAGAACGAAGACACAAGTGTGCGAGATGAAGTCTTTCAAGTTAGTGAGTCGGTTGAACCATATCGAGTGTTGACACAGAGGAGTTAAATGTTGTTTTGAGCTCTAGCGGACAAGCAAATGTCGATGAAGATGATGACTATATTGAAGATTACGATGAAGGTGATGACTATTCAATTGATGACGAAGAAGAAGAAAATTCTGACTAACTATCAGAATGAAGCCCTGTGTAAAACACTTTTTTCATGTAATATAGATTATGGATGATATATTTTGTAACATGAAATATGTATTGTTTAAGCACTGTTGTTATTGTTTTGTGCAATGGATAGTTTATCATTTAAGTGTTTGCAGGAACGTAAATAGGCAATACAAATATAATTTTTCTTATACACTTACCGACGTCCATACCAACGGAATAAGGTCCGTTGGCATTTCACAGAGAGTTTGAAAATAATCACTTAAAATGCCACAATCACCGATGAATGTACCGACAGAATAAAGACCGTCGGTAATTTGTCAGCGGATAATATTACCGACCAAATCACCGACAGACTGTGCGAATTCCAAAGGGCGGTGCATTAAATGCATCTCTGACCACGTGAGTTTACCGACGGACAACGAAAAATATGGAGGGTAATTAAAAATATTGGTGCGAAATTCAAAAATTACCGACGGATTTTTGAAACGTCACCGATGAACTAAATTAAAATAATATTTTTTTTATATCCGTCAGTAAAACTGCCCTATAAATCACAGTGTCCGCCCCTTCAATTCATTTTTTCATCTCTTCCGTTCTTCACCTTCAATTTTGATTTTTTTCCTCTCATTTCTCCAAGGCTTTCACCTACAATCTCTAGCAAGTGTTCTTGTGAATCTTCATCAGATTAAAAGGTATGTGTTTTCTCTATTTCATTTTACTTTAAGGGTTTTTTTGTTTTAGCTATTTTTTTTTTATGTTTTATGTTTTATGTTTTGGAGTATTTTTATAATGTAGATAAAGTCTTGAAATCAATACATTATTAAGGTATGCATGTTTCATTCCTAAACTCTATAGTTTTTTTTTTTGAATTTTTTGAATATATTTTATTGTTGTATTGGCATAATTATTGAATAATTTGTTGAATTGTAATTGTTAATATTGAATTTACCTTAGAATAAGTAATTGAATATGTTGGAATAATTAGTAATTTTACTACATTATTGCACGATTTGTGTTCAATTATTTGCATTAATTTTAATTGTTAGTCTAGAGTTTTTGTTGAATTTATTGAATATTTTTTATTGTTTGTATTTATATAATGATTGAATAATTTGTTGAATTGTAATGGGTAATGTTGAATTTACCTTAGAATAAGTAATTGAATATGTTGGAATAATTAGTAATTTTACTACATTATTGCAAGATTTGTGTTTAATTATTTGCATTAATTTCAATTGTTAGTCTAAAGTTTTTTTTGAATTTATGAATATTTTTTATTGTTTGTATTTATATAATGATTGAATATGTTGTTAATGTTGAATTTACCTTGTAATTAGTATGAATGTTACAAGTATATATGTTATGTTATATACAATATTAGTATAGATGGAGTCAATTGGTTGTGGCTTTTGTCAATATTTACAAGTTTGTGGATTTGGGTAGTATCCAATATAGGGGAGGTGCTGTCGAATTTCTTTTAACATTCGAAGTTAATTATATAATTATTCGTATACAATTGTGTAGATGCGTAGAACGAAAATCAGAGTTGGTCGCTCACGTATGGTCACAACTAGTTCTTCTAGAAGCAAGGATGACGTATCCTTAAGTGTCTGTCAAGAAGAGGCACCTACACCACCTGCACCGTCAACTAATACTGCCTCTTCCAGCGCGGGTTCACATAGCAGAAGTGGCGTGCCTTTGCAGTGGAATCAGTTCACCCGCAAGTACGAGACACAGTGGAAGGACAACCTTTCAATGTAAGTTTGTTAAGGTTTTAGTTTTTTCTTTTAAATTATAAAATAATTTATGAACAACTAATCAATATTTCATGAATTTAATTTATTTTTAGGTTCACAAACATTGAGGTCGCCCGAGTAATATCATCGGCGTTTAAATCATCGATGGAGATTATATTATTTCAATGGAGTCAGGTATTCAGACATCCTGAATGGATAACTCAAATCGATGCATGGTTTAGAAGATTTGAGGTTGGTGTTAATTTCTAATTTCCAGCTTATATCTAATAATTTATTAATATAATTGTAACTAAATTATTATTTTTATTTATTTAATTATTTATACATAGCACAAATTCGCCTAGGACAGGGCGCATGACAAAGTTGTGAGGATGGTGTGGGAAAATCACGCGGCAACTAGGTAACGTCGAAAACAATACAAGATTTTTTTAGAAAAAAAATTATGTTTCAACTTCTAATTTCTCACTATGGAAGTAGGTTGCGTGATTTTTGGTATGAATCACAAAAAAATGCAAAAAAAACCGCGAGAGATAGGGGTCTCCAAGGCTGGAACAACGTGGCGGTTTGGAGGGATTTCAAATCGATATACATCCCGGAAGATATATGGCCGCGCTATCTTGAGCACGTGATGTCTGAGCGGTTCACACGACGCTCACAGTTCGGTGCTGGCAACCAGAATCGGCCATTTCATGGCTCGGTGACAACGCACACTGGCAGCTTCGTTCTATTTGCTGCACATGCAAAACAGATGGTAAGATTAATTTAAAAGAAATATATTGCTAGATTAATTTGTTGTTAATTAATCTTTTTTCATTATAGGCCACGTCTCTTGGACGTGAGCCGAGCCCGATGGAGCTGTTTGTGGAGACGCACGTGGGGAGTCAAGACCATCAAAAGGAGGCGCAACAGTTCATAAACAACTGTGCTCAACACTTCGTGGTATGTTTGTTCAACCATTTTATTTTGTAAGTTATTATTTTTATTGGATTGAATATGATGATTACTTTTTTTATTTTCAAGAGACCTATAATAGCCGGTTGAGGGAGAGATATGAGGACGATCCTTTGATACATCCAGAATTCAATCCAGATTTATGGATGGAGGTTGGATCGTCTGGTGGACCCGATAAAAATTGGGTTTACGGGCTCTCTAATACTATGGCCAAGAACTTGCGGGCGGCCCGTAGTGTTTCAACCGTTGGGAGCTCCCAATCAGTATCGAGCACTTAATCTAAGGACTTCGTGGCATGACCAGCTTCACGAATTTGTCATGAACATGGCATCACAAAGTGGTGATACACAGTGTTTTAAGACTCGGCCTGGCGGATCGTCCCGGGTCTGTGGTCGGGCCAGATCTAAGCAAAAAACAGGCTGGGAATTGGCCTGGTCGACCCTCAGGGTCGACTTGGGACCCGGTCGGCCCGGCCAGACCCGGCTAAGACCCGGGTTTATTTTTTTTATATCCTCATGCCCAAAACGACAAGAGCAAAGGGAATAATGCATTGCAGAGCAGCACAAGTGAGAAGAAAACCTAATTAATTTCAAGAAATTGTCAAACCCATTTCACTCTCAGTCGCGAAGAAGAGCAGATGAGCAGAAGACACTTGAATCCTTGATCGCCGTTTCAATTCTGAGCATAAGGTTAGATGAGTTTTTACTTGTTTCTTTCTTCTTTCGCTCTGTTTCATCTTCTTCCCTCTGTTGAACTTGCAGGAGAGTATAACAGTGGCATCGATTCTTCCCTCTATTGACCCATTGATTGACCCATCGATTCTTCCCACAGGAATGTATCTTGTTTTCTCTGTTCTTTTATTTTTCTGCGACTTCAAATGATCAAATACATGTTCGTTTGCTTTGAATATTGTTGTGAATATTGCTGTGAAATGTGAATATTTTGTTCGTTAATTTTTGTAGCTGTGAATATTCTGCAAGTAGCTGTGAATATTGTTGTTAATTTTTGGCTATCTCTGTTCATTTACTTCTGCTTAAGTTGATATTGGCTATCCCTATTCGTTTGCTTCTGCTTCTGCTTCTATTAATGATTACGATGAATTAGAATTTGAGACTATCCCCATGTTAATCTGCTCATTGAAAAAGAATTGGCACTTTTATTTTTTATTTTATGGATGGTGTTGGCCATTTCAGTTTTCTGTGATGTTGATATAATGGATTAGTTATTGTTGAACTGCAGTTTTGAGAATTTAGGTGGGTTGGCCGTTTAACTAAATTTGTGAGAATTAGTTATTAGTTATTGTTGAACTGAAAGTGTCTATGAACTGAAGTTATTGAACTTGTTGAGTTCTAAGATAAGACAGGATGAAGTATTGTGTGCAGTAGCATGAAATCAGAATTTTGTTATAGAAATGAACTGAAACTTTAATTATGGTAGTAATTAGTAATCTGGTTGAAAGAATTTTCCAATGATATCTTATAAATTATGCCAGGTCCTTAAAATGTCTTCACATGATAGTAGTACTCCAAGTAGTGATCCTTTAATGGCCCAATCATCTCAACCTTCAATTTCCATGTCAAATGGTAGTAGAAGAAGAACAGATTTGACATGGGGTCATTGTAGAGAAGCTCTTGAACTTAGTGTTGGATGTAAAAAAACTAAATTAGTATGTTTATATTGTGCTAAAGTATTTGCGGGTGGTGATATTAATCGATTTAAGCAACATTTAGCTGGAGCTAAAGGAGAAGTTGAACAATGTCGCAAATGTCCTCCTGATATTCGACATCAAATGCTTTTGAACCTTAAAGGAAATGTTGAAACAAAAAAAAAAGAGTTAGAGAAATGCAAGCAGATTTCAATCCATTTAATGCACAACAAAGGGAGTATGAAGAGATGATGATTAGACAATTAGAAGATGATGATAGTGATGATGATGATGAAGAGAAGGATGATGAGGATGTCAAAGCACCAGCACTATAAAATAATCAACTACAAGTTATAGAAAGCAGAAGAAATCTGCAACATTAGGGACATATTTCATGCCGAGAACAACTCCTGGTGCTCAAAATTCTCTTCAGAATTGTTGGCAAAGGAAAGAAGCAGTTGAACGGTGTGATCTTGCTTTAGCGAAATGGATGTTTGATGCATGTGTGCCATTTAATGTTGTTAACTCTGTGTATTATTAACATGCCATAGATGTTGTAACAGCCATGGGTCCTGGTTATAAAGGACCAAACTTGCATGTTATCCGTGGTTATTACTTGGCAAAAGCGGTTGATGAATTGAAGATTTATGTTGGGAGTTATCAAGAGATTTGGAAGAAGACGGGTTGCACATTAATGGCTAATGGATGGGCAGATCAGAAGAGGAGGACTTTAATTAACTTCTTAGTATATTGTCCTAAAGGAACAATTTTTTTGAAAACCATGGATGTATCAGATGTCTCAAAGACTGCTAGATTGTTGTATTAGTTGTTTAGAGAGGTTGTTTTGTATGTTGGGGTAGAAAACATTGTGCATATGGTGACTGATAATGCTACAAATTATGTTGCTGATGGTAGGTTATTGATGGAAGAATTTCCTTCAATATTTTGGTCTCTTTGTGCTGCTCATTGCATCAACCTCATACTCCAGGACATTGGTAAATTGTAGTCAGTTTGTTGTGTTGTTAAGCATGCTTTTGGTATCACAAAGTACATTTATAATCATTGTTATCCATTGTATTTGATGAGGAAGTTCACTGGAGGAAAAGAAATACTTCGTCCAGCTCCTACTCGTTTTGCCACCAATTTCATTGCATTGCATAGCATTTTAGCTCATAAAGATGAGTTGAGAGCTATGGTGACATCTAGGGAATGGGTCTCATCTGCTTATGCTAAAGATATCAAAGGAAAAAAGTTTGTTGAGAGTGTGCTAGACTCTTTGTTTTGGGAAGAATGTGCAATAACTGTGCGAATGAGTGAACCTTTAGTTCGAGTTCTACGATTGGTTGATGGTGATGATAGACCTTCGATGGGATATTTGTATGATGTTATTCATCATGAAAAAGAAGAAATGATGAGGAGATTTCAAAAGAGAAAGCCTAGAGTGAAACCTTTCATAAACATTAACAATAATCGGTGGGATGAAAAATTTTATAGAAGTCTTTATACAGCGGTATTTTGGTTGAATCCTCGATTTCAATATGATGCAAATATAATGGATAAGCATATGAGCACCATTTCTGGACTTCTAGATGTTCTTGAGAAGTATGCACATTGAAATCTACCATTGCAAAGTAAGATTACAAGTGAGATGAAGTTTTTTAGGAATGCTGAACATGACTTTGGCCGAGCATCCGCAATAAATAATCGCACCCTTATGCCTCTAGGTATATAATTTTTATATTTAAAAATATTATTTGACATAGTCTTACACTTTTACTTATTATTTTTTTGTATAGATGAATGGTGGATGACATATGGAACCAGCGCTCCAAATCTACAACAATTGGCTATACGAGTGTTAAGTCAAACTTGTAGTTCTTCGGGATGTGAGAGAAATTGGAGTATGTTTGAACATATTCATTCCAAGAAGAGAAATAGATTGGAGCACCAAAGGCTTAATGACCTTGTTTACGTCCACTGCAATCTAAGATTGAAACAAAAGTATTTTTCTTTTCTCTAATTCCTTAAATATTATTTTATCTTGTTTAGTAGCATTATTAATACTTATATTGTGTTTACCTTCACTTTTAATATATAGGAATTATTGGAAAGGATGAAATTATGATCCAATTAATGTTGAGACAATTTTTGACATTGAAAATTGGGTAGTCGAAGATGACCCATCAATCTTGACAACGGAAGAAGAAGAGAGTTTTCATCAAGCTCTATTAACTATGACCATACAAGATACTTTAGATGATGGTAATTAATGATTGATTATTTAGTGATAAATATTATTTAAAATAAAGTATTGTTTAACACATAATATTTATTTGTTAATTATGTTTGAAATGTAGATGTCATAAATGTTAATGAGATTGAAGATGATTGTGATGATGAAGTTTCAAAGAAGCATGCTGATGATTTATTAGATGTTGACGAGATTGGCTCATTTCCATCAACATTTGATCTAAATTTTGCTCCCATGGACATAGAAGAACTTAATGTGTTCATGTAACAAAAGTGAATGTGTTGTTGATTTAGAATTTATGTTGTTGGATGTTTTGTTTAAAATATTTTAGAATTTATGTTGTTGGATGTTATGTTTAAAATATTTTAGAATTTATATTTGGTTTGTGTTTTGGATATTGAATTAAATTTATGTTGTTGGTTTAAAATATAAATTTGGTTTATATAAGTGTTGCATTGTAAATTTGTAATTAGTTAGGTGTTTTATATAGGTGTTTTTTTTTTATTAACCCGGGTCAACCCATCTAACCCGTGACCCGATCACTGGACCGGGTCGATGACCAGGTCGGGTTTTAAAACTATGGTGATACATGTGCGCCTACTCCTTTTTGGCCATATAACAACCAGCCTCCTCCTCCTCCTCCAGCTCCACCATTATGTTAATTTGTAATGAATATTATTTAACTTTAATAGTTAATTTAACATTTTTATTTTAAACACATTCAATTTGTAATGAATATTATTTAATCTTATTCTTTTTTGTTTTTGATGTTTAATAAAAATTTTATTTGCATAATTGGTTTTTTATTACCATTAATTTATATAATTTTATATTATGTATTCTAAATAATTTTTTAAAAACATATTTAAAAATAATCACTGAGGGTTTTACCGACGGAATATATCCGTCGGCATTTGACAGTAGCTGCCACAGTCACCGATGAATTTACAGACGAATATATTCAGTCGGTATTACAGACTCACCGACAACTTTACCGATAGACTTAATCCGTCGGTAATTTACAGTGCCTGCCACAACGACCGACGAATTTACAGACGGAAATCTTCGATCGGTATTCCAAACATTCACCAATAATTTTACCGATGGTTTTAATCCGTTGGTATGTCACACTATCACCGACGGCCTAAAATCCGTCGGTATATTTCAAGAGGGAAACTTCTTCTTTTTTGCGTGCAATTTCCGTCTGTAAAACTATCGGCATATTTTTTTTTATGTTTCCTACCTATATAACGACGGACTATGGTATTATTGACAAAAGAAAAGCCGATAGACTTATTCTGTTGATGATGATATCGGTAAATAAATTACTAATGAAATCTTAATCACATATCCATAAAATAATTTCATTGATAAAACTATGACATCTTGCATAATACACAAGATTCAAAGAAACATTGCAAAGCACTTAACGCCTATCATAACGAGGGCACCATTCTTGGAGAGGTGAAAATGACGGGCCCATTAAGTTCATGAAAGGCCAGGGACGAGCTTCTAAGGAAATATCCAATCTGTGACTCGGGCATGCCGAAATTGAGCACCCTTTATTTGTTAACAATCTTGTTGTGTTGATCCATTACCAGGTCAACACCACAGGCTATCGTCGAAAGAACAAATTGGAAGGAAGAAAACCGCTGCATCTTTATTTTCTATTCCACACGTTCAACTCCAATGCACACAACCATAAATATCTCTTATATAATTAAGTACTCGTAACTTCAGATAAAAGACCGAACCTGTTTCATATTCTGCGTGGAGAAGATGGCCAAGTTTTCTGCGTTGTTTTGCTTTATCATACTGGTAATTTCTGGGTGTGCCTGTATTGACTCGGCAATGGGGGGAGAGATTGGGATTTACGAGCTCAAGAAGGGAAATCTCAGCATGAAGCTTACCAATTATGGTGCCCGTATCATCTCCCTTGTTCTCCCTGATAAAAATGGTATGTTGTCTTCTTCGATCCATTTTGTGAAGTCAATCTCTTGAGATTTCCTGTTTGTTATTATATATATTGCATCTCAAGTTCAAGAATACGAGTTCTTGTGCTGATAACGTCTGCTTGTTGACGAACACTTGACAGGAAAGCTAGGTGATGTTGCTCTTGGCTTTGATACTATTGAGGAATTCATGGTGAGGATTTTCTCTCTTTAATTAGTTTTTCATGTTTTAGTTTTCTGTTTATGAAATAAGGGATCATTTCGCATTCTTTCTTGTGCAAAATGATTCCCATAAGAATGGCCTTTGTCTGTCTGTTTGTGTCTCTCTCAAGGACATTCAAGCACATGACATGGTGCTGCTCATGCAGCACTCCCGCTGCAGTGCTAAACAGTATTCCACTACACCTGCACCCACATCCTTTGTTAAATAATATATTTAATAATTTTTTATTTGTCAATGATAGAATAATATATTCAATTTAACTTATATATAATATTTTTATATTTAGATTAATTTAAACACTTTAAAATAAATAAATTAATACAAATTCCAGCCTTCTTCTCTTTTATATTTATATTTCTTTTATATTATTCTGAATTAATTTCACAACCCTAGCTATTAGACAAATGTGTTGTCGCTAAATCTGCCGCAAATTTTGCAGCGCCTTTGCCAAAATGCGAAGGCACTCTTTTTTAAATGCCTTTCCATTCGGTATAAAGACAAATTTTGGCCTATGACTTTTCAAACGTAATTAATTGTAAGACCATGAGAATTCACCTTGACATTTCAAATTCCACTTTGTTTGTTTTCTAATATATATATAATAATGTGTTTGGTATTGTGAAATATTTTAAAAATATTAATTTAATTTTTTAGGTAAAAAATAATTTTTAAAAAAATCTACTACAATATCAAATGGATATTAAATAATTGTTTTTATTTTATTTTTATAGTGCTTTTTAAATTGTTTTTTTACCTGAAAAATCATTAAATTGATTTTTAAAGTATTTTTATATGATTTTAATGCACTGATATAAAAATTAAAAATATATAAAACTAACATTTTAATATATTATTAATTAAAACTAATTTTAAAAAACACATTACATCAGAAATTAACTAATTACGTATTGTAGGGGAAAAGAAGAACACAGAAGGGCAATGTCCTAGTTCTTAGGGTTAATAATAGATAATAATAAAAAAAATTCCTAACAAAAACCTATATATACATAGAGAGAACTTCTGTTATTGTTTTTTTTTTCCAGCATTTCAATCCCTTTGAGGTTTTCTTTGTACTTAATTACATGCATGGATTGGAAGAAAAAAAAGTTATTTCAATTAAATTTCAATCCTTGTTTTATTTATTCAGTTATCTATTATAAAAACAAAATTAACACCCTAAATAATTTATATTAGCATTGCAATCCCACATTGATAAGAAATTAATTAATTTTTTTAATATAAAAAGATAGTAATTTCTTTAATGACATAAATCAATATAATCCTGTTTATAGAAACTCTTAACTCTAGAATATGGAACAATCCCAGGGACTAAGCCTCATATCAAGTCCCTCACATTAAGCCATGATCACTCATGCCTACACAACACAAGCACATAGTACAACCTCAACAAGGAAAACAGCACATGCGGGGGAATGATCTGGTTCATGTAGACTTAAAGAAGAATCAATGCATATTTGTTTAATGAATTATAGAAAATTTTTGTAAAATTTCACGGTTCATTTGAAGGAAAAGTAAATTCACTTCTGACATGCAGAAGTTGTTCTGTGTGTTGGTGCATTTCTGTCAGACACTTTATGCTTTGTTTCACGTCAAGTACTAATATTTCTCATTTATAATTTCCCTTGAATTATACTATGAAATTGATAGACTTTTTGTGCAGAATGCTTCATCACCCTTTGGGGCCACTGTGGGACGGGTTGCCAATAGAATCTCTAATGCTCAGTTTACCTTGAATGGAACTGTTTACAAACTACCTGCTAATTCAGGGAATAACACGATTCATGGTAACCTTACATCATATTACACCTAGCAAAGTGGAAGCTTAATTTCCTCAGATTGCTTTTCTACCAATTTCATGAGATTTCTTGTTTCTTTCTGAACGAATTGCTTGCTTATGTGGATATCAGGCGGGCCTATAGGATTCAGCAAGGTTGTTTGGAAAGTGAAAAAGTACAGCCCAGATGGTCTAGTTCCTTACATTGTCTTTGCTTATCACAACTTTGATGGTGAACAAGGTAAGAGCATATAGTCTGTATTAATTAAGGCCATAGTTTTAATTTTCCACACCAGGCTCGCATATAACATCTATGATATATCTAAGATCATGAATGACACATAAGATTATTTTCATATTCACAGGATTCCCTGGTGATCTCCTTGTAAAAACAAGCTACACGCTCCTTGGAGACAACCAACTGTGTATAACAATGGAAGCAAAAGCTCTAAACAAGGCCACGCCGGTTAATCTAGTAAACCATGCCTTTTGGAACCTTGGTGGCCACAATAGTGGCGATATCTTGTCAGAAAAAATTCAGATTTTTGCTTCGCGTTACCTTCCTGTTGATAGTAAGCTCATTCCTACAGGAAAGATTGTGACAGTGAAAGAAACACCCTATGATTTTCTCAAGCCTAACACCATTGGCAGCAGGATCAACGAACTCCCTAAGGGCTATGACACCAACTACGCACTTGATGGAAGTGGAAACAAGAAGTTGAGGAAAGCAGCAATTGTGCATGACGAGAAGTCTGGAAGAGCAATGGAGATATTAACCAATCAACCTGGCGTGCAGTTCTTCACTAGCAACACTTTGAACGTGAAGGGAAAAGGTGGTTTTAAGTATAAACCTCATGGAGCTGTATGTCTAGAGACTCAAGGATTTCCTGATTCTGTTAACCATCCCAACTTTCCTTCACAGATTGTGAATCCAGGGAAGCCCTACAAGCATTACATGTTGTTCAAGTTCTCTACTTTCTAGATAATTTTCACGACAAAAACACAACAAGTACATTATGTACGTGTTTCGACACTGCTTTTTCTGTAGTGTGTTTCGACACTGCTTTTTCTGTAGTTTCAAAGTCGGAGGAGGTCGTTACTTCTTTCTGTTGTCTGATGCAATATATTGCTCTAGAAAATAAATGAATAATCGCTGAATAGATCATATTGCTCGTAAGATATTTATTGACAATGAAGATGATGAAAATAAATATGATGAGGATTCAAATTAAATATTATATTTGAACTGATTTTAGATATAAAATATAATTGTGTAATTAAGATATTTATTGTCATTATATAATGCATTGTACTTCGTAATTTTATTTATCTAGTATTTATTGTTTTGTTTGTAGTTTTAATGAGTTGTTGAATAAGTTATTCATATAGATGTTATTGTTGCTTAATTAGGCTAGATAAGGATTATAACTAATAAATAAGAAAATAAAATTTAAAACTTCACTTATGGAATAGCCAACAAAAATAAAAATATATATAAATTATTAAATAACCATTGGTGACTCCATTGTTGATTTAACTTACCAATAGACTCATTGATGAATGCTAAAATCATTAGAGAATTATAGAGAGTTGGATATAATTTTGTTGGTGATATTGTAACTCATCGACAATCTCACCGACAATCATTAAAATCATTGGAGAATTATAGAGAGTTTATGAAAGAATTCAAGAATTTTAACTAACAAATGGATACACCGGCAAATAAAATTCCATTGATGATATTGTACTCACTAATAGTCACTAAAATCATTAGAGAAATGTAGAGAGTTTTGGGAAGAATTTAGGGGATTTAACCAATAGACACATTCAACGGTGGGAAAAAAATTTCATCGATGATATTGTATTCAGTGATGAACACATCAATAGACAATAAAAATCATTAAAGAATTATAAAGAGTTTAAGGAAGAATTCATAGGATTGGATTCGCTGATGAAAATACATACAGATGGAAATTCATCGATGAATTTGAGGGTTTTCAAAAGATTTTATAGATTTTTGAAATGACCGATAAATTTATTGATTATTGTAAAATATCTTGTCGAAGATTTCATTGGTGATGTGCTAACATGTTAAATCACCGACATACTTATCAAAAGAAAATCTCACAGATGAATTCAAACCCAGATATACAAGGAAATCTCTGACTTTCCCTTATTTTCCTTAAAATTCATACTCTCTCTACTTTCTCTTCTCTCTCTCTCTCTTTTACCAAACAATTGATGTTTTCTCTTTTTCTTGAATTAGGTGGTGAGGACTCTCTCTTTTCTTTAGATGATGACACAAACTCTCTCTCTCTCTCTCTCTTTCTCTCCCTCCCTCCCTCCCTCCCTCCCTCTCTCCACTACTTAAGGTTTGTAAAACCCTCTCTTTAGATATATTTGAAATGCTTTCAATGGATAATTACATAATTACAATTTAGACTTATGTTTCAGGTGTTGGTTATGTTTTATTTCTTATCTTTCCCCTAAATGGATATGCTTTTGACTTTTGGGCTATTGGGTTATGTATTGGAACTGCTCATGATCGGAGGTTAGTATATGAAAACTAATAAAACTATTGATTAAAAGACTAATAGAAACAAACATAAGTTATTATCTTTTAACTATTAATAACCATAGCAAATTAAAAACCCTGGTCAAATTTATATTTAATATTGATTCTTGTTAAATCCATTGATAAAAGTTAAGCTTTATTGTCGAATGTCACCTTATCATCATGTATAGAAAGTCTATTGTACCTTTAGGCATCATGTCATGGTAAATTGTTGAATAGTTTGTCCTAAAAAGTAGTCAATCATATCTTAAACTCTTAGATGATTTAAACTAGGCATTCAATAATGCCAATCACTTCTATATTTGTTTTGTTTTTTTTTCTTTACATGAGGCCTTATGGCAATTAATAATCAGGAAATTTTTATTAGATTATTGAATGTTCCAACATTTTCATCATCTTAATATCCATCATTTTCATTTCAATAAAATTTGAATTAATGAGACATATTAATTACATTAATGGAATACATATATATAGTGATATTGTTTTTTTGGTTCTTTTTTTTTTTCATTTTCTAATGCTAATTTTTAACTATAAATCTTTGTACAAACAAGCCTTGTCAAATTTTAAATAATAAGACTCATAGGCTAAGCTTTCTTGTTACTTATGGTCAATTATATCTATGCTTAAATGAAGGCTTGTGTTCAGATATGTTCTCATAGGTCTAGGTCCAGATGCAACATGTTAGGTTTGTAAATATAACTTGTTTATTCTAGCGAATGAATTGTTATTGAGTTTGTTTATACTTGATATCCTTGTTATTGTAGGTAAGTTTTGTTGATGATTTGTGATATTTGATCATAGAAAATGATTTGATTCATTATATTTAGTTATATGTATTTTTATTTAGATTTTGGGTGGGATCACATATAAGAGCTCTACTGCTAATTTTTTTTTTATATAAATGAATATATACATTAAAATGAAATATCATAAACCATAGATTAAGAATTTAATTGAATATGCTTAATTATTTAGTTATATTGTTTAGATGCCGGGAAAAAAATATAAGGTTTAAATATAGCAGTTGTGTTTTTTCAAGTAGTAGTGTTCGAGAGCCTATGATGCATTTAGATGTCAATCATGAAAAGGCACTTGATGCACTTGCTAATGGCGTAAGCTCATTGAGTATGAGTCGCAGATCTGACATCCCATCTGCCAGAGATTCTTATTCTAACAAGTTAATAATGGAATGGAAGGTGGATTTAACCATGTAAGATAATTTGTTTTCTTCAAACATAACATTAAATTAATGACCATGTGTTTATATAATTTAAAGTTCATTAATTTATTTTCAGGCTCACAACTATAGAAGTTGAACGAACGATAACATCGACGATGAAAGTGCCTCTATTTTAATAAAGCCAGCTTAGAGATCATCCATAGTGGATGCTTGTGATTGAGGCTTCGTGGGGGAAGTTTAAGGTCAGTGCATATATATTCTATACTTTTAGTTAATATACATTTGTTTTTAAATTAATTATTTTATTCCAATGATTATAAGAAAATTTTTTACTGGGATGGTGCAAACTCTAGGGTTGCTAGACAAGTCAAGAAAAATCATAGCACAACTAAATAAGTTATAACGTGTTAAGTTTATAATTTTTTGTAAAATTATAATTATTTATAATTATTTTTTTTTAGTTTAACGAACTTCTAAACCAGGTTACGTGATTTCTAGTATGACATGCACACTTATGCTAAGAGAAGAGTCAAGTCAGATGACTTTGAGGCGTGAAAGATTTTTAGACCTCCTTACATCACTGAAAATAATTGGGAGAGATATATAGAGTTTTTGATGTTAGAGGGTTTTAGGAGACAGTCACGGAGCGAGTTTTCAAATAGAAACAAGGAGACTCACAGTTCCATTATCAAGCATTTCAATGGGTCACTTCCTTGTACTAACCATGCAAAGCGCTTGGTAAGAGCCTATTTTATTTATAATTAATTTTCTTAAAATGGTAGTTATTATTTGAAGAACGTTTAACTATTGATTTATTTTGAAAACAACATAGATTAAGTGTGGGCCAACTCTGATGGAGTTATATATGGAAACACGTATACGGAGGGAGGATAAATAAAAAGGGTGCAATAGTTTATGGACAGTTGAGTTGTTTATTGTAAGTAAACTTTTTAATTTTTTTATGTTGTTTGGACTAATATTTTTTATCCATATCTTTGACTTTTTTATGTAGGAATAATATAATTGTAACATACATACCAAACACAAAAAAAACCCTTTAACCCATCCAGAATACAATCTAGAGTTGTGATTAGAAGTTGGAGCAATAGGTGGACACAATAGAAATCAAGTTTATGGTATCTTTATGATTACGGCTCGAGATATGAGGTAAGATTGTAGTGTCTCGATCATAAACACCCCATAATCCGACTCGAGGAAGCCATCACCAGCTGTTGAGGAGTTGGTTGAATAATGAATTGGTGCTCTAAGGACCGAAATGGCGGCAAAGTAGAAAGAATAAAGTAAGAAGCAATGAAAGGAGCTGATGGCATACTTGTACAGTAATTATCCTGCCCCTTATTGACCTCTAAGAGATTTTCCTCTCCCTCCACCTCCACCTCCACCTGCAGAGCCAACTTTTTTTATTGATATATATAGTCATTTGTAATTGATTTATTTAGTTAAATTAATAATATAAAATGTGTTCTTTAATTTAAATTAGTTGTTTACTATTGTTTAATGTTGTTTATGTTACATTGTTTGATAGCATTTTAAAAAAATTAATTAACTAAAACACCAACGAAATCACCGATAGACATAAAAAAATCGTTATTGATTCCGTAGATCAAATAGGATCATTTTTCTCAAAGAATTACAGAGAGTTATGAATTGTTTTGATATAAACCGACAGATTCACCAACAAAACATGTCGGCCAATCCGTTAGTGACACACAATATATCACCGATGAATTTACTTGTTGATAATCCATCGGTAATATTTACCATCAAACATGCCAATAAACAATGGTCAATGTCTATTTTTGTCACTGGTGAAAATAATTTTTCGCTATAAAACTAATCGATAAAATTACTAACAGATAAGATATAATCAACGAGACACTTATCGACGACAAGTTTTCATCAGTAAATTTATTGATGATTTTTATATCGACAAAAATACAACAATTTTCTAAGAATTTTTATATTAATAGAATATTTTGTTACATGTGTGTATACGAATTTTTTAGTTCTAGAATATGATCATATTGTAATTTCTTGATTATAAACACTTTATAATCCGACTCAAGACCCCGTCGTAGCTAAGAATAGTTGAAGAAAGAATTCCTTATTCATAATTACTATATAATCCGCCAAATTATCAGTATGATTGAGTTTACCGCCATCATGTTTATTTTTATTTTTTAAGCATCTTCACTTGGCGTAATCCAAAATATGCATTTGGGAATACATTGCATTCTTCAAGACGTTAAGCCCGAATATTTTGAAGAGGTGGCAAGTCGTGAACATGACTATAGCATTGCTATAGTCAAGAGTTGAAAGCGTGCTTACACAAGATCCAAAGAAATATCGCAAAGCACTAGACGCCTATCATAACGAGGGCACAATTCTTGGAGAGTTGAAAATGACGGGCCCATTAAGTTCATGAAAGGCCAGGGACGAGCTTCTAAAGAAATATCCAATCTGTGACTCGGGCATGCCGAACTTAAGCACCCTTTGGGCCAAGCATGCATGGTCTACTTTTCATAGTGGGGTCCGCAAATGGAGAAGTTAACAATCTTGTCGTGTTGATCCATTACCAGGTCAACACCACAGGCTATCGTCGAAAGAACAAATTGGAAGGAAGAAAACCGCTGCATCTTTATTTTCTATTCCACACGTTCAACTCCAATGCACACAACCATAAATATCTCTTATATAATTAAGTACTCGTAACTTCAGATAAAAGACCGAACCTGTTTCATATTCTGCGTGGAGAAGATGGCCAAGTTTTCTGCGTTGTTTTGCTTTATCATACTGGTAATTTCTGGGTGTGCCTGTATTGACTCGGCAATGGGGGGAGAGATTGGGATTTACGAGCTCAAGAAGGGAAATCTCAGCATGAAGCTTACCAATTATGGTGCCCGTATCATCTCCCTTGTTCTCCCTGATAAAAATGGTATGTTGTCTTCTTCGATCCATTTTGTGAAGTCAATCTCTTGAGATTTCCTGTTTGTTATTATATATATTGCATCTCAAGTTCAAGAATACGAGTTCTTGTGCTGATAACGTCTGCTTGTTGACGAACACTTGACAGGAAAGCTAGGTGATGTTGCTCTTGGCTTTGATACTATTGAGGAATTCATGGTGAGGATTTTCTCTCTTTAATTAGTTTTTCATGTTTTAGTTTTCTGTTTATGAAAGACGGGATCATTTCGCATTCTTTCTTGTGCAAAATGATTCCCATAAGAATGGCCTTTGTCTGCCTGTCTGTCCGTTCGTGTCTCTTTCAAGGACATTCAAGCACATGGTGCTGCTCATGCAGGACTCCCGCTGCACTACTATACAGTATTCCACTAAACCTGCATCCACACCCTAGCTATTAGACAAATGTATTGTCGCTAAATCTGCCGCAAATTTTGCAGTGCCTTTGCCAAAATGCTTTACCTATGACTTTTCAAAGAAGGTTGAGAATTGACCTTTGACATTTCCAAACACACACACACACACACATATATTACAAAACTAATAGTGTGATTTGTAAATGTTAATTATATTTTTTATATTTTTAAAAAATATACCAATTTGATATTTTTTAGATAAAAAAAATTAAAAAAAAAACAAAAGCTATTACAATGTCAAATGAACACTAAATGATTGTTCATTTCTACTTTTTAAAATATTTTTTAAATTGATTTTTCCCTGAAAAATTATTAAAATAATATTTTTATATAATTTTAATATATTTTGCCTATGACTTTTCAAAGGTAATTAACTGTCCATATAATTGACCTATGACATTTCCAAATTCCACTTTGTTTGTTTTTTAATATATATATTTTTTATATAGATATTGAAAAATTAATAATGTATTTGGTATTGTGAAATATTGTTTTGATATTAGTATATTAAAATTATAAAAAAAAAATTTAAAAATATCAATTTAATATTTTTTAGATAAAAAATAATTTGAAAAACAAAATCTACCACAATGTCAAATGGATACTAAATAATTGTTTGTTTTTTTTATTTTTAAAGTACTTTTCAAATTTTTTTTTGCATGAAAAATCATTAAATTAATTTTTTTAAGTGTTCTTATATGATTTTGATATACTAATATAAAAACTAAAAAATATAAAAAATAGAGAAGATTATTTTTTTTTTCCAGCATTTCAATCCTGTCAAAGGTAAACAAAAAAAACTGTTTATTTAAGACTACTTAGAATAGGGTTTTAAGTTCTAAATTATCAGTTAATTAGATAAGATTTTACATGTAAGAAAAATAGCATGACCCATTTTATACTTTAATAATTGTTTTGTTCTTCTTAACAAATGTTTCGTCTTTCAGATTATTGCTTTTTCTGCAACCTACGAAAAAAAAAGAAAAAAGAAAAAAGAAAGCCTTCCCTTTGTTCAAAGAAAACAGTAAATTCACTTCTGACATGCAGAAACTGTTCTGTGTGTTGGTGCATTTCTGTCAGACACTTTATGCTTTGTTTCACGTCAAGTACTAATATTTCTCATTTATAATTTCCCTTGAATTATACTATGAAATTGATAGACTTTTTGTGCAGAATGCTTCATCACCCTTTGGGGCCACTGTGGGACGGGTTGCCAATAGAATCTCTAATGCTCAGTTTACCTTGAATGGAACTGTTTACAAACTACCTGCTAATTCAGGGAATAACA
>Ga0325410_1000986_pt1 | contig 30730 bp, 17 predicted proteins | sample PopdelMetagenome_16_FD_206182 | JGI IMG/M metagenome (GOLD analysis project Ga0325410, IMG submission 206182) | Populus deltoides microbial communities from Bellville, Georgia, United States - Xylem-PdIQD-R3 | ecosystem: Host-associated > Plants > Phyllosphere > Stem > Wood/Secondary xylem...
TGATTTTCATCAAGGTTGGAAGCATTGGACAACACGTCAGCAAATTATTGGGTTATGCTGTAGCTTTTGTAATGGCTGACCATGAATGATAGAGGTGCACTACTATCTTGGGATTGCGTTTGACACTCCATTAAATCAAATTAGATTTAATTTAGAAAAAAATTGAAGTGATCGGGATTATGGTTGTTTTTTAATTTTTAAGAATTATTTTTAATATTATTGTGTTAAAATAATTTAAAAATATATAAAAAATTAATTTTCATTAAAAAAATTAAAATCTAATCTTGTAAAATGTAATTTTGAAGAGCGCCTAGTAGAAGTTACCGAGAATTGACAATGTTTGATACTGCGGTTGGAAAATATTTTTGAAAAATTTTGAATTTTTTATTATTATTTTAAATTAATATGTTTTTGATGTTTTTAAATCATTTTGATGTGTTGATGTGAAAAATAATTTTTAAAAAATAAAAAAATTATTTTAATGTGTTTTAAAATTAAAAATTACTTTAAAAAATAACCGTTACCACACGTTCAAACAGCGTATAAATTTGTCTCTATCTACCGACTAAATTTCCTTTTCTTTTAGATGACTAAATACCCAAGTAGGTCCTTTTCTTCTTAGCTACATGAAGTACAAGAATTTTTATAACACCAATGGAGTAACTATTTATACATACTTTTGACAAAGAGATAGATAAAATAAAAATGTATATATTTTCGGTTTATATAAAAATATTCTTATTATTTTTAATAAATTTCATATTTTATTTAAATATCCATACTTACTCATTAATTGAGCATTATAAAATATTGTTAATAATGAATGGATGGAAAATACAACTAAGATAATTGATGAATTAATTTTACTAATTGTTGATAGTGGCAGAACAAATCCAAATCAAATTTAAGAATCCAAGAGTACTCTAGGAAAGTATGAAGTAATTATTTTTTTATTTTTTTATTTTTTAAAAATTCAATTTCTCATAGATATTATATTTTTTTTATACACGTGTGTGTGGGCATGCGAGCGCGTGGAGAAACAGGGAGGCCTTGGTCCTACTGTAATAACAGTGGGTAGTGTCACTCGTACCAGAGAAGAAAACTGTGGTGCAGCATCATTGTTATGAAACAAATGCAGATCCTAAAAACAGAAGAGATGGTCGTAATCCCATGTTAATTGATGTCTGCAGGTGGAATTATAAATTGCGATAGACATTAGAAAATGCTGTACACTTTACCTTACAATTGCTACAAATGCCTGGGATTCTCGTGCAGGGTCATCTCCAGCAAAGATCTTTCATCAGTGGATTGAAAAGCTGCTTAATTAGCTAACTAGTTTATTCATTAATTGATATATATAGCAATTAATGAACAATATCAAGCTAATTACAAGCAAACAGTACTTAGAGGTTGAAAAATGTACATTATCCTTCACTCTTGAAATTATAAATGTGTTGAATCGTCAGTGTTTTTATTGTGATTGACACTCTATTAGACTTTATAACACAGTGACACAATTTCTAGCCACTGTGAGCTTTATATATATATATACTGGAATTTTTAGATTTATTGTTAGAATTTTACCTACAAGTTTACGGATGAAAATACTTCATTGAAAATTTTTTTATCAATAATTTTTAGCATATTAATAATAATTTTATCGATGAATTTACTAACAACAAAAACATGTTAAAAAAATTCACTTGTTTCGTTTCATTGGTATTTTCATTAATATTTTTAAAACCAAGTGTTGGGTGGCCGGATTTATAATACGATGTTGATTTGTGATAAATTTTGGAGGGTGGTGTTTTAGAAAAATAAAGGAAAAAGAATAAGAAATGAAAGACAAAGATATGACAAGTCATCACGTTTTTTGTTTTTCTTCCTCTTCCTTTTATATATATATATATATATATATATATATATATATATATATATATATATATATATATATATATAAAAGGAAGAGTTAACTTGTGATATGAAGATATTCCAAGTGAACGAGGCTAACTAGATATAGATAAATCATTTCACCAAAAAAACCAATAATCTAACATGTACTTGAAAGGGGAGTGTGCATTCACTATAGAATTCTACATTAATGCTCTAAGAAATAAATGAGTTTATGTTGAATGAGCAGTTGTAAGTGAAACAACGTCCTTTGGCTGTGATTTTTTTTTTTTTTGTTATGGTTTTTGTTTCAATATCTATACATAAAAGGGCTAGTTAAGAGTTTAGAAGAGTCCCTATAATGGCCGCATATAAAGAGAAAGGGAGGTGGTAGGAGAAATAGAGAGCAGCCGGGTCTATGTTTTCCGGCCAACTGGGAAGCAATTTCAACCACCATCTGAAAAAACCAAGCCCTCGGAGTTCAACGGAGATGTTTAGGGTCGCAAAGAGGGCAGGAAAGGGGGCTTCGAATTGGAAATGAGAGTTCAAAAGTGATTTGAACATTTGTTCTTCAAAAGTGAATAAAAATGGACTTTTATGTCTAAGATGGGTTAGTGCAGGTTACTTCGATGAGTGGGATATGCTTTTATTGCTGAAAAATGATCAAAAAGCCAGTTTTTGGGGTAAAAATCTACTGAGTTCTGACTCTATGATTGTCGAACTCCAACCAGAGAAAAAACATCAGGCAAGGCGTCGTAGGACATGGCAAACACCACGTTATCTACTTGGTTTTTTTTTTGAAGGCTCTATTCGGCTTTGCCTTCTAAATGGGGGTGGGATAGAATTTGATTTTTTTATTTAAAATTATTTTTTATATTTTTAAATTGTTTTGATGTGTTGATATTAAAAATAATTTTTTTAAAATAAAAAATATATTATTTTAATACATTTTCGAACAAAAAAAATATTTTAAAAAACAACTATTATCACACTTCCAAACACTCTTTTAATTTACTCGAGGTTGAACTCAACACATGAGGGAGACTCAAAATTCATCATATTTTTTTTATTCTTTAATTTATATTTTTATGTTACATTTCAAGTAAAAATATTATATTATATTTTGTTTTTTTCATTACTAGAAATTTAACAAATATAAATAAATTATTTTATATGGATGAAATTTTTCCATGAATAACACCAAAGTGATGATTTATACTCGGATAGTTTATTGGGTACTAAATCACTTTGATTTGATTCTCAAATTAAGAAAAATAAAACACGGAATTAATAAAAAATTATGCTCGGATAATTTATTGGATCCGAATGTCTTTGCATATCCATGAGGCCATCATTTTGCTTTTTAATAGCTATTAGTATAATGTGTTTAGATTATTTATTAGATATTGAAAAATCAATGTTTTTAAAGAATAACATTTAATTTAATATAAATTTACCATAATTAATTTATAAAGAATCTCGAAGACATTAAACACGTGGGCACATTTGCTATTTCAAAATAAACGAGAGGCCGCCGACCCAAACTAGTAAAGTTACGAAAATCAGCAGCCGGCCGTAAAGAGAAGAGGCAAAGGATAGTGCAAAGCGAGGGAGTCGTTACTTAAATCAAGAGGGGCACTTATAGCTTCTGTATGCAATCATGGAAGTGCGAGTTTACCTCATCTACAAGGAAGTGAAGGTGACATTCCTTTGTAATTGGTTCGTATGTATCTGTGTGGGATCCCTTCATATGCGTGTAAGATTTGATTGATGGTGAAGGAAGAACTGGAATAAGTAGTGAGACTTCAATGGCTTTCTTGAGTGCTCTCACATGGCCTTTAATTTGTTCCTTGCAGATATCTACGAGAGGTACAGCTTCTGTGTTGACAAGGAGCCTCCATGTTAAGCACAGGCTGTCACACTCTTTATTATTATTGAATTGAATTGAATGCGGGTGTTGTAATTCACACCTACCAAGGTTGTTTATTCCGTGGTGATGGCATTCTTCACTCCCTTTTTTCAAAGAAGGTTAAAAAGAGAATAGATCCTGGTAATTTTGCTCAGTGGAGAATGATGTAGGCAGCCATTAGTTATGGCCTGGAGATGTTTTGGAGCTGCTTGGAGTCCAACCCTGAATTGGGATTTTGGAAGAGAAAGTACTAAACAATCTGAAGTCCAATCTCCCTCAGGAAAATGAAAAATATTACTGCTAGCTTTTTCAAAGTAGGTTAAAAAGAGGATAAATCCTGGTAATTTTGCTCAGTGGAGAATGATGTAGGCAGCCATTAGTTATGGCCTGGAGATGTTTTGGAGCTGCCAGGAGTCCAGCCCTGAATTGGGATTTTGGAGAAGAAAGTTAACAATCTGAAGTCCAATCTCCCTCAGGAAAATGAAAAATATTACTGCTAGCTGCTGCTGCTGCTCTATGAGCTACCATGTGGAAGTTTGTTAAAAAGAGAAAGAAAGCTGGCCAGGCAAATGCAAGAACACCACCCTAATGGTCTTAATTATCCATATTTTGGACCTTTTCTTTTGGGATCTTCAGTAAATTATAATGGAGAAAAAGGATAAAATATAAAACCGGCCGTCTCTTCATCCAGGTTTTTTTTAATAGCAGGGCTGGGAACATGATCCCAACTAAAAACTTTTCTAGCAGCATTGTTAAGGAGTTTTTTTCTTCTTCTTGAAAGTGAACCCAGTCCAACACTTTTGAACAATTCTTATATTTAGAGTAAAATAGTGCAGGTGGAGCATAGGCTATAAGAAATTATTGAACTTTTGTATTTCTATCTATCTGTCTATACACACATATATGTTAAATTGCATGCTTTTAGATATAATTTAGGTTTTGTTTTCTAGAATGTTGTGATTTTTTCTTAATTCTATTGTCACTTAGTCTAGAATAACTGTTATTTTATGGATATTGTCATAATCTAATTTTAAATTTTCTAAAATTATCTAAAAAAAATGAAAAATGAACAAAGAAACTTAATTAAAGATTGTAGGATCAAATTGAACTGAATGGTTGAGATTGGAAGCTCAATTGCAATAATGGAGAGTCTAATTAAAGAAAATAATGAGAATTTAAAATTAGTTATATGTTGACAATTTAATTGATTTAATCCATCAATTGATGAACTTAATTGATTTAATCAAGGGCTTGTAAGTACAACATGGTGAAATGGAGGGTAAATTAGAGAGTTGGTCAAGCAAATTTAGAATTTAGATTGAAAACATGTTCATATTTAAAATAAGTATTTCATGGATAATAGTTTCGAAAACAATTTATATTTTATTACACTAAAACTATATTAAATAAAAATATGTTGGAGCTCCTAAAAAAAGCCCAAGCCCTTGATTAAAGCTTAACTCCTATTTGCACTCCTCCTCCTAAGCCAAGAAGGCAGTGAGCAAGGGGCCTAGCCATAAAGCCGTCAGTTGGAGATAGCGTGATGCGCCCAGTACTTGTTATTTTAGGGTTTAACGCATACAGCCAGAAATACCCTTCTTGGAAATCAAGATTTTAAGAGGTCACCAAGACAACTTCCCATCTGCTCCCCTCCGAAAAAGCAAAAGCAAACAGTTTCTTTAGGGTTTACAACCGGTCTCTCTTTGCAGATCCGTTCTGTATTGTTACAGCAACAGATTCATAAAAAATGAGGAAGCTAAAGTTTCACGAGAAAAAGCTGCTGAAGAAAGTAAATTTCTTGGACTGGAAAAGAGAGAACAACCATAGAGAAGCCCATGTTATGCAACGTTACCACATCGTTGAACGTGACGATTACAAGAAGTATGTTGTGTGCATTGAAAAAGGCCCTTTTGTGTTGTTTCCTGACCCGTGTTTCTTTTAGTTCTCTCTAATTTCTTATTAAAAAATGCTCTTTTTTGTGTTTCTTGAACTGTGACTGTTTAAGTTTCCCGTGTTTCTTGAAATGAGCTTATTTAGTTTTTCTCTAATTCTTGGTGAAATTGTGAAAATGCAGGTATTCTAGTGTGTGCCGGATGGTGCAGAAGCTGACAAATATACTGAAGCAGATGGACCCTAGAGACCCTTTTCGTGTTGAAATGACTGGCGTGCTTTTAGAGAAGCTGTAAGTTCGTTCGTCTTTTTTTAATCTTGTCATTAGTGGAAAATGTTATGTTTGTTAGTGATAACTTGAGCTAATTGATTGTTGAGACTTTGATATGGTAAAAGTATGAGCTCACGGGGTCAAAATTGTTCGATAAGCACCTTAATCTTGGTAGAAACAAAGTAATTGGGCTGCTCTTGATTTTACTAGTAGCAAATTGATGTCACCCTTTTCGAGTCCTTGATTTTTAAGCTTCGCTCTTCTAACGGCAATATGTATCGTGTTCAAGTTCATGTTTTGCTTCTTGGTTTTAAGGTTTGAACATGAGACAAAAAAAAGTCAAAATCTACAAAGATTGTCTTCTTAGGTTGGTCCTGCAAGTGATGTTCGAAGCAGTTCGTTTTGTTGCTCCTTTTTCTTTCATAGTTATTGCTCAGCTGATATTCTGGTTGTTTCTTTGTTAATGACAGCTACAACATGGGTGTGATACCGAGCAGGAAAAGCTTGGCGTTGTGTGATCGCTTGTCGGTGTCATCCTTTTGCAGGTAGGATAAGGCTTCCTGAAGTGAACTCATTTGTTCACAGCCCTCCCCCCTTCTTTCCTCATTCTCCAGAGAGGATGTGTACAGAAAATGTACCACTGGTAGAAAATGTTTTGCAATTCAATATTTATAGTGTGAAGACAAATCCCAAACTTCCACTGGAATTTAGCATTCTCCATAACTATCTGATGATACTTTTGCCCTTACTGGTTGCTTGGAATTTTCTTCTTTCAATTCCTTGTGAATGGTGAACTTTTTTGCACGCACCTATTCTGTAATTGTCTTGTTGCTACGAAACTACTTGCATAATTGTTTTGTTAATGAGTGTGTCTTGTTGCTCGCAGACGTAGGCTTTCAACTGTTTTGATGAGATTGAAGTTTGCCGAACACCTGAAAGAAGCTGTAACGTACATCGAGCAGGGGCATATTCGTGTAGGTCCCGAGACAGTTACCGACCCAGCATTCCTAGTAACGAGGAACACGGAAGACTTTGTTACTTGGGTAGATACATCCAAGATAAAGAGAAAGGTGCTTGAATATAACGAGAAGGTGGATGATTATGATGCAATGAACTGAGAGAGCCATGAAATTGCTGCGCAATTTTTTTTATAATGTCTTATGTCTGGGTTTTATGATATAAGCGCTAAATGTTGGGCATGCATGATTACAGCATGGTGCAAGGCTTATATCTCAGAGCTACTTTTACTCTAGTGCTAAGATCAAGAATTTCTGATGTCACAATGTACACTTATTTTGTGCTTGTGAAATCTTATTAGCGACCTTATTCTATGCACAACAGAATTGCTTTTTATACATGAATGTATTAAAATATTATTATTATTTTTTACCTTTTAAATTTAATTTTGATAATAGAATATTAAAACAATTCAAAAATATATAAAAATATAATAATTCTAATTTTTAACCACCCTCTGATTAAACCGCAATCCCAGTCAGGAGTTAAACTTCAAATGCATATAATTTACACCAAGTAGTATTTTATAGATTCCTGATGCCAGCACAGGAGAGGGATTAGCCGATGCTCTATAACGTACAAGAGAATATTAGAGGGAATCAGCCATGAGTGAGTTGAGTTCGACATCATGGAAAAATGAGACCACTAGTCTTTGGGGAAAAACAATTTCATTAACAAGAGCAATATGTGTTCACCATATATTCGTTGTACATTATCTTATGAAGATGCTGGAAACACCCAAGTTCGTAGGATTTGGAAAAAAAAAAAAAAAAAGGAAAAAAAAGAGATGACATTCGCATACAGATACAAGAAGAATATTGGTAATAGCAGAGAGGACAAAGCTTACAACACAACAGAACACATAGCATGCTCCTGATTACCCCTGCACCTTAGCTTTTCCCCGCGTTAATTGCAGCTTGCACAAAGTCCTCACACCGTGCAATCCCGCCAGATAATACATCAGCTAGAACACCGATAATATCAAAGGCTTCCTGCAAATCAGTGGCCGAATTCATCTCATCTAGCCATGACAGCAGCTCCTTGGAGAACCCCACCATTTCTCTCACATTTAACAGCCGCTCCTTCATTATGATCTCCCAACCCTCCAAACTTCCACCCTCATCTTCCCCTTCTGATCCTGTAGAAGTTCCTTCAGCCCCAGCAGGTGGCACATTTGATGACCTATTGACCTTGAAAAAGTGCTGCAGCTGCTCAATCACACCTGCGTAGACAAGCATAGGTCGAACGATAGAAAATAACTCATCAGCTCCACCTTTTTCAGTTGCAGGGCTTCCACTAGGACTTCCAGATTCTATTCTGACTGTGCTTGATGAAGTGGGTGATGCACGACTCGATGAACGGCCATGAGTGTGCTGCATGTAAGCATGGTATATTCCACGTTGCAAGAAGGAACGGCGGTGTTGCAACCATGATTCATAGGACTCTGAGAGAAGGGAATTCACCATCATAAATTGGACGGTTTCCTCGGTTCCTAGAGCAGGTTGTGCTACAGGAGTCGAAGGTCTGAAATCCAAAGAGGAAGATGCTATATATGATGACACAGCTTTTCCCATGCTACGGCGCTGGGATGGACTTCCCTGTTCAAGAAGGTGACGAGCCATTTGGATCATGAAAGGCAAAAATCGAGAATTGCTTTCCCTTCCACCACCTCTACATTCTGCACTGAATGATGCTCCTGTGGCAAACCGAGCTAGCATCTACAGAATAATAAGTAAAACCATTATAAGCATGAGCTCTGATTATGAATTGTTCATGATTTTTTTTTTCAAACTTGGATATACAGGATGAATATAAAACATAATGGAAGGGGAGAAGATAAATGATGGTTCCTTACCAGAACAATGTCATAGGTCAATAGCCGCAGCCGGCTTCCATCAGCACGTCCTAGAGCATTAAGGTTATCCCAATACTGGTCTACATAGCGGATATATTGCGCTAGTGGAACAGATGGCCCATTAACAGGAAATAAAGAATTGCAAAGAGATTCATTATTTCTGAGGGTAGCCCCCTCCCACTCTTTCTTTGGATTCTTCAGAGCTGCATCTGCTCTTTTTGCCTCCTGATGACATTGGAAATGAATAATGTTAAAATAACTGACAGTGGTGTAAACACACTCCCCACGAGCACTTCCTGGACTGCCAACACCCAGGTTCACTCGTTTGCTGAAAGAGTAAACACCCAGCAAATCAGTGGGCCTCAAACTGTATCCCTCTCGACACACCATGCATGCCAATCCATCTTCTTCCTCCTCTACATCTTCCAGACCTTCCAGGATTGGTCTAGCAACAACAATTCGCTCACCACCATCTGAAGCCAGTTCTTGTCTCATGCCAAGTCCCTGTTAGAATTAACAAAAGAGAACACAAGGAGAACAATTAAATTGCAAGCAATGTTAGATTCTTTCATGTTATTATGACTAGCAATACAGGGAACACTGGTAATCTGCTGTAGATTTTGAGTCCCATTTTCCTTTTCTTTATAATGAAACACAGCCATCTGAAAAACAATACAACATAGCATAGCAGTTGGTGGGGCAGGACATTACCTGAAGCAACTCTTCTCTCTTCCTCAAAGCCCGGCGCCTCATTTCATCTCTAGTGGCATGGCGCAACTTACAGACCTTCTCCTCCAAGAATCCATATCCTTTTCCCTCCTTGTTAGATAATGTATCTAATAAGTTTTCAGCTCTCGCCCCAATCTCATTCTCTCCAGCAACTCCTTCCAGAGCATGAAGCAGTAGTAAGATCCCTCCCTCATCAATACTCCTTTGTGTAGCCAAGTGCCCCATTGACAATCCCCTCAGCATGGACAATATATGAGGGACAGATGGCAGTTTTAAACCCAATGACCATTCAGCACTAGATTTGAACCCAGCCTGGCCAGTAACTGCAAAACTGTCCCTAAGATGTCTAACGGCAACATCTAGGATACCTTTCTCAAGGATAATATCCTTTAGGCGCTCTCCACAGGAACTTGTCTTCAGTGATTCAGATACTCTAACAAAATTTTCCACAGTAAACCTCTGCTTGGCTGCTTTTTGAGCGATGTTCTCATCTTTTGGGTTTTCTTGATGCTGTTTCTGCAACAGGTCAAATTCCCTCCAGTCTTGTAAATTCGGGTTGAAATGCTGAATGAGGGCTTCCATTGCAGCAGGTTCACCATATGTCAGATAGGGCAAGATTCTTGCAACCATTTCTGTGTTCCTCTGCTGCTTGTTTGACTTTTTTAGTCCTGAAGGGTGGCACAATCTTTCAAGGAACATGTCAACTATTTTTTTGGCCTGTTCTCCTGTCCCGGTTTCCTCGCTAGAAACAGTAAGAGCACTCTGTGCAATATTAATATTATCACTCTCATTAGCCTCCAATGTCAAGCTCTCCACAATCAAAAGGATGCCTTCAGCTGGCTCCATGGCATCCACAGAGAAGGCACGCCTTGCTGTTTCAAGAAGAAGGCCCAAAGCTCCTAGCCTTAACAAAGCTCGTCTATTCTCTCGTATTTTGCAGCAATGCATTAGGAGATTAAGAACTGCGACCAATTGCTCCTGATTGGATTTGAAATCATCTCGCAAACGCTGTACAGTTAACTTTGAAGTCAGACATCTCAATAATGTTTGCTTGCAGAATCCTTGGGCACAACCCAATGAAAAGAAATTTGAATGAACTTTGTAACTTTTGAACAAACTTTGTTAACTTTTATAATTAAAAGCCTATATACATTCCTTGAAACAACAAATAAAGAATGCAATCAAAGTCAGACTTGTATCAGATAATTATGGTCCGATTAAGAAAGATTATATCTTACATAATCATACATCCCTCGCATGTCTTTGCATGTCTTTGTATATCCACAATAATACAGAATAATAGTCGCATTGTAATTCAGCCAAACATTAAGACTTTAATTTTGACAAACAAACAATAAACAAGCAGCTAAAAACACGAGAATTTCAAGATCAGCATGAAAGTCATGTACTTTGATCCAGACCTGCTTGTAAATAGAAGCTGTTTGAAAAATTTGCGCCATGCACATCAGGAAAAAAAAAAACTGATTAAAGACAGATATAGCAAGTCACATAACTTGATTTTACACCTACCTCATAACCTAGAAAAGCATACAAGGAATCAAAAGAAAAAACTTTTGAAATACTGAATTCATGCTTGAGTTCATCGTATGACAAAAGTCATCAACATCATTTCCCAAATCAAATTATTGGCGATGTTTTTCCCTATATAATAAAGCAACTAGCATTTCAGTAGTGGATTCATGCTGTTTAAAACCCCTGTTTTTTTTTCACCAGGTCGAACAGATAGAGTTCAAACTGTAGATGTTCCAGTCTATGGCACATTCATGCTCACCTTGATCATGCCCAACAGAATTTCGAGTCCACCACAATCTCGAACTGCACCTGCTATTGCAAACTCAACTTCTGGATCTTGAGATTCCTCTCTATCTTCCTCCAGTTCTTTAATCATAGGTTCAGTTGCTTCACCATCTAATCCCTATCAGATATACAAGAAAAAGGATGTGTTGATTATAATATCCACGAGATCAATGTCATAATACATACTAAACTTTTGTTCTCAGCAAGGACATAAGAACTCAATCAAAATAAGATGAGGAAGGGATTTCAAGGTTTCAATGCATCTTATCCTCAAATTCCTCATCATAGCACCAATTATGGGTCCAAGTGTTGGAGACATACTTGTTGGACCAATTTCAAGATACAAATTCCATAAGAAAAAACCATGCCAAGGCAAACCGCAGTTATCAATGACATAATGCAATGGTTGCTTATTATTTTCAATGGCACACCCTCGCATCTCTCATCAATAAATAAAATATCAAATATGAACAGTCATCAATCAAGATGGTATTAACAAACCTGAAGCCTATAAGTCACAGTCATGGGTGGGCAATCTCGGGCTGATGTAACAGCACTTGCAGATAACAAAGTAGAATTAGCCACGGCATTTGAAGATTGACTATTTGACTTCTTCCAAACTTGCTCATAAACTTGAGCAACGCTCAAATCAAGAGATATAATATTCCCAGCAACCAGCAACTCCATCGCATAGTCATCTTCAAGAAGGGCTAGCAGATCCAATTGGTTGCAAATTTTATTTTTAACATCACGCATCAGCGGACCAACTTCAGTGCTGGAATATGGATTCTTAGTCATGGATCCCCTGATGAACTCTTCTTGTGTGTGTGCCTTGTTTAGAACCAACAGATAAAGAGACTCTGGTTTCGAAGGGCATATCAAATTGCAAAGCTGCTCCAGGATAAACTGTACAAACAGAAGAAATTCAAATGGAAATGAGGATTTTTAACGACCCACACATATTAAACTGTATACTTGCAAATGAAGAAGAAATGGCAACTGATAATGGAGTATAATTAACTATTTACTTGCAAAATAGTGATCAGTTACACCCTGGGATTGAAGTTATAAGTAACTGGATAAACAAATTATGCAAAGTGACAGAGCAGCACATATATGAGTCAACAAGACAAGGTAATGCAACTCATTAATCCATACCAAACAAGCTCGTCCTTTCCTCTCTTCTCCATGGATTTGCAGACCACAGATACAAGCGTGGATAAATTGTCGTTTATTTTCACTGCTTTCCAGAAGTAGACTGTCTAGAAGATCTTTCAGAAGGCGATTGCAATCACTGATCAACTTTGTCTTTTGCACTATCAAGCCACGGATGACTATAAGAGCCTCAAGGACATCAGACAGCAGATTATTTCGCATAAAACTGCCATCAAGATCAAATTATTTAAAAGCTAAAACAAACAGTATAATCACTGAATAGAATAGGCAAGCAAGCATTAATACCTGGATCTGATATTCGGAACCTCCAAAAATTTTCCAAGTAGTTCTATGAGCTTGTGGAGAATGAATCCCTGTGAAATGTCTATGTGCAAACTTCTTTCCAGAGATTCAACATTACCCACTTCTTGGGTTATCAATTTACAAATGCTAGTTAAACATCCACGCACAGTCAAGAACAGACGAGCATCTTCAGAATCGACCATCTTGAAAAGCAATTCAAAGTACTCTGCTGCACTTTCCCCAGCAGCAAGAGTAGCTGGTAGCAAAGCCATCAGTAGGTTTAACAGCCGGAATCGTCTTGAGGAACTCTGAGCACAAAGTAAATTAATGAGCATGCACATCTCTGATCGAATAGATTGTGAACAAGCACTCAGAACAAGTTCAGTCACCCAGGAACCCAGCTCAAACGCAAATAAACCCCCTTTAGAAGTCTTACTAGCACGGCGCTTCCACCTAAGGCCATATTTGAGTGCCAGATACTCATTTCTCTGGGTCCTAGATCTCTGGCCTAAGCCTTTAACTGCTTGAGACACCTTGTACTGCCTTCTGACAAAATCAAGATATGATGCTCCTTTTTCCCACTCTGAATAACTTAGTAACTGAATATCCTGAGTCTTTTTAGAAGCATCCCAATTTTTTTCTGTATGTTCTGGTGCAGACTTGTTACCACTCACAAACCCACTCAAAGATCCAGAACCACTTGCGTTATTTTCATCCTTCAGCTGTGCTGCAGAAACAGACTTACCCATTCCTTGCTCTTTGTCTACAGTATCAGGTTTTGGAGGAGTACAAGCCTGAGATATAATTCTCAGACAAGGGAGAATAATATGCTCAGCTATTGCAGGATGCTTGGCACCTAATTTAATTGATGAAAATAACAGCTGGAAAACAACACGTAATCTTGATTCCCAAAATTCATCAGCCAGTGAACATACTTCTGAAAGCAATAGCAACTCTTCACGAGTAGCTAAGGCAATGTCCATGGAGCGATGATGTTCAAGACAGTACATGACTTTCTTCTGTATTAAACTATTTAATTCAGTTACTGCATTGATATCACCTTCAGAGAAAGCACAAAGTACAGCTCTAGCTTGGACACGAGCTGCTTTTGGACCTTGATGAATATTATTCTCAAACAACTCAGATAAGATGCCAGCTGTAACAAGTTGTTTCTTCAAATTAGGATGCTTTGATAGCACCTGTAATATCTCCAAACACTGTGTAACAAACGTAGTTGCGCAGCCATAGCAATTATTTGGAGACCTTGAAATCACAAACCTTGATGCTGCAACTGCACCATCAGATTGTTTTTGGTGCAGGTAACTCATCAAAACCCGACGAAGCCCCTGCAGTGTCTGAACACTTTTGCTGACAGAGTCAAAAGCAGCTTTGCATTTTTCACCATACAAGACACCAAGAAGAGCAATCTTACGATTTATCTTACATGACGGTCCAGGCAGAGATACCATCATCTGCTGAACAGAGTCCTTCTGTTGTGAATCCATTTCATTCTCACCAATGCTTGAAACAATCTTAAGGAGGGGCTTTTTGAAGCCCAGAAGTTGCTGGTATCTTCTGTGAGCATTTTCTGATTCTAATTCAATGGCTGCCAACCCCCTCTTCATATCGTCATCATTCTCCATGCTATCAAATGTAAAACTTGGCTTTGCCATGAAGTTGAACTCAAAACGACCATATTTGCTGTATCCACACTCATTGCACAAAAATGAATCCAAATTCTCATAATTTATGTTGCGACATTGCCTGCACTGATATGCATTTTCATGGCAATTGCCGCAAATTCCATGCTTATCAGTGACAGGTCGACTACAACGTGGGCATTGCAGTGGTTCAAGGGATAAAGCCTGAAGATTTTCATAGAAAGAATCCAGTTCAATCATGAAGTTACAAGCAGTGATTGGAATGGGAAATTCCACTTTCAATTCAGTCTGGTTGAAAGCAAGATGACAGCTCTTTGCACGCTTCCACAGGGACCAATTATTTTTCAACTCCGACAAGTCAGCCACAGGCCGATTGTTGTAGTACAGGTTCAACACTTTCACTGATTTAGACTTGCGTGCATCGTGAACATTCATCGTCACAGTTTGGATGGTGTAGCTTCCAGTGCATTTAACTATGATACGATTATCAGTAAACTTCGTTTCAGATTTCAAGCTCTCCAGCTTCATTCTACTATATGCTACCTCAGGAGAACTACAGGCAACACAAGGCTCACTCTCAAGATAGTAACCATCAAATTCTACCAGACCACTTAAAGTATTATATATGCGAGAATTTGGATGGTTAGCTATGAGCTCATTTTGTGAATGAAGTGTCTCAAAGATGCACCTAATGACATCAGGGGTTAAACATCGGTCAATAAGTACAGTGCTCTGTTGCTTTGAACTGTTGTCGGGGGCCTTCCCCAGCAACCAAGTGACCAGTTCAGTGAACTCAACAATGTTCTGACCATACATTGGCAAATTTTTCACCTTCTGCAAGAGGGCCATTAACATCGTTTCCTTGAATGGTTGTTTCCCATGATGCCATGCACCATAAAGAACTGACTTGGCCTCTGTACGCACAGAGCTTGAGTTCCATTCCAGTAAAAAGCAGTCAACAAATTGCCCCAAGACATCTCCACCCTTGTCAGAAAAGATATCTACAACTGCCTCCATATCCAAAAAGGACTTCTCCAGCCCAGACTCAGTTCCATCTTCACCCTTCTTCTTCTTCTTAGAATCCAGAGCCTGTGCCACTGATTTATTTGTACTTGTTCCAGAGTCCCCTGATTCAGCTTTCTGCAAGGGGTGGCTCATGTCTTTTCCTGAATAAAAGGCCAGATTTAACAGTTTGAGAGTCTGAATGACAAACTCTTCACCAAAATAGAACACTCCATTCATGAGAAATGATAGAACATCGCCATGCTTCAAACAGTACTTCTGCCAATTTCGAGGCCTTGCAGCAGCCACCTCAGCCATTGTAGACAAGCACTTCACAATTTTCACACTTCGCTCATAAGAGATGGGACTTTGAAGGCCACCAGATTTGTTTATGTGCTTGTAGAATTTTTTCACTTCACTTGAGAACTGCCATGAATCTCGAACACTGTAATAGTGGGTTTTGCTACCACACAGATGCAGAAAAAGCCTCCTTGCATATCTTCTCACAAATGCAGTATGAGGATTATTGATGTAATTGCAAAGGACATCTTGATATCCATCTAGCTTCAAATCCTTTGCAGATGATATCTTGTAAACCTTCTCCTTCTCACCAGTCTTGTCTTGTTTCTCTGGTCTAACCAAGGTGTACACCAATCGAAAAGCATTCTCCAATAATAGCCTGTGGTAGTCCATAAAAATATCACTACGGTGAGCTTTTGCATACGAATCCGAGAAGAATGGAGCGAAATTACCCGCTGGTAAATCTCTCCGCACTGTTAATAGAGCCCCACATCCAGAACTAGTGTTCACACCATGGGTGGCCTCAAAATTAGCAGTAGAGGACTTAAAAACATGAACCAGCTGCTGCAGTATGTCCATAAGATAATTAACAAAATTTTGGTTCCTGAGAGAACTGCAGGCTTGTAGCAGCTGAGATGCAAAGTCATTTTTCTCTTGACATTCCAAGGTATACTGAGAAGCAACAGAAGCCGCCTGCATAATGTTCTTATCATGAGTTTCTGTGTTTCCACTTGATTTCGGAACAGAGGCATCACTCCCAGGCTGGTGCCAGTTCCGGAGCATCAAGGTGAAGAACATGAAGACAAGGATTGCAACCTCTCCAAAAGTGGAACGGGTTCTGGCAACAAAAGGTTTGTCGAGATCAATTTCATCCAAGAACCACCTAATTAGTTTCTCTAGATCTAAGGTCTCAGGCTTGGAGCTGTTCACAAAAGGTCCTCCAGCTGCAGATGACAATCTATAGAACAGTTGCATGACAGGGATTGCCCGAACACCAGAGGTTGTCTCCATCCATCCTTTCAGCTGCTCAAGAAATTCAGAAAGAAGCAAGGAATTCACAGCTCGTTTTGAAGCAGAAATTGAGACAGTATCAGTCACCGAAGCGGAAAAGTCTCCAGATTCATTGGGTTCTAAGACATGAATTGAAGGAGTGGAACTCTGCATGCTTACATCTGTAGTGGCTGGCAACAAGCTCGAGTCACTTGAATCATCAGTGGAAAAGTGTATTTCATTGCCATCTCCTCCCAAAGATTCCATTTCAATTGGAATAGCAGTCATAGGATGATCTCTAGAATGGGGTGGAGGAAGCCGATCTGCATCCCGAACCTGATAGCAATTCTCACACAAATCAAAATCAGGACAAACAGTGCAATGCCATCTTCGCCTGAGAATAGGCACAGTGGAACAGCCATCACAACAATATTGAACTGATGACGTAATAGAATCTTCTTCAATCATTACTTGTGCATTTCCCCCAGCTGTCTCAGCTGGTCCAGATGCAGAGACCATGCTATCCACAGCATCATCTGTTGCTAACATAGTTTGCTTTGGGAATGGAACCTGGAGCAATCTTGATGATATAGCAAGGCTGGAAAAGCAAACAAAAAGATACACATGATGACTTGAATACCTGAGGAATAAAACTTAATAAAAAAATGGGCAAAAAAAAACAAGAACTGCAACCTGCTGGAAGTTCGAACTGCTTCATTGGGGGAGAACAGAAGTTTCTTGAACAATAGGACGGCAGGGGCAACAGAGCGCCCTGTTGTGTCTTTTCCATGTAAAGCCAGACATTCAGCATAACAGTAAATGAGTTCTACAGAAGAGATAACAATGTTGTTCAGAGTTTGAGTGTCAGGCTGCTCCAAGTCCAAAATTCCCCAAAGAACTTGCATAAGCCCATCCACCACTTCAGAACCTACAACAGTTACAAAAAGCAAACGTAGTTTGTATCAATTTATAAATGTATAAGTGCGTACAATCACTACTATGTGCACACACAACCCACTCTCCTAGCCCATTGGAACAAGGCTTGAGGAACACTGCAAAGTAAATTTTCTGGGGATTGAAAGATCATGTGACACAAGAAGGCCCGTGGAATCTAGATATGAGAAAGCATTATTTTCATTGGCAGGGGTATGCAACTTGAACATTGAACCCCACCAATTACGACAATATACATGGAATTTGTAAAAAAATCCGTTGAGAACAAATACCAGGCTAACTAGGTTTGTCAAATAGCATGTAAAAGAACTGTTCTGTTACATGTATGACACTTCATAAATGTTAATGGTGCTTGGTAGAACGAATTTGGTATTGATACGGCATCTGTATAAAGTGCAGTCTGAATCTAATTTATGACATCATGCTTTTGCATGGCTGCATGCCATGGGTTCAGACAGATATAAAAAAGGGGTTTGTGATACCATTCATCTCCAGAAAAAAGGCTAAATTTGATCGACGGTGCAATGCAATCTTAGATACAGCACGCATCTGAGCAGTGAACTCTTCAATAATCCATCCTCCAGTATTTCCTCCAACTCCTAATCTTGAAGAAAGAGCAGAGGTTGATTTCACCACCCCATGAAGCCGCATCGCATCCTTGACCTAATACCGACATATTTATATCCATGAGTACTTGGAGTGCACACACAAATAGAGGGAAAGGCGTAAACAGTGTTACATGGAATAATCAAGTTATGAGATTACCTGGTAATATCTCTCTTTCTTGGGGAAAACAGCCTGCAAGACACAGCAAGCAGCGGCTTGCAACAACGGTTCTCTGTCACTTTCAAATATAGTTTCTAACAGCAACTTGCACTTGAGTTCACTAAGCTCCAGTTTTACTTCATCTTCTTGTGATCTACGCAGTGAATATATTCTTGATAGAAGCTTCAGACCATCTGATACAGCCTGCTCTTGAACAGAAGTAGACTGCAGCGACCGACACTTCTTTCCAGACCCTGCAAGCAATGAATTGGAGCCAAGCACACGAGCTTCCATGTCCAGCACTGCATCCATTTTCTCCTTCCATCCAAATTCATCTTTGGCTCGGCCATATACTTCAAGCGAGTCAATTCTAGGAAGTGCAGTGCCATTGAAGGTTGGCCCAACAGAGATCGTAAATTCTTCATCAGCAAGGAGTGATTCGGCAACAGTAAATGGTATATCATACCAGGATCGCATGCCCTCATCTAATTTAATTGCTCTCTGGAAAATGGTAATATCAGAGGGTATATGACTCGCTGATATATTCCCCACATACACCCGAAAGCCAACCATAACAATATCAGGGTTTGAATTGGATACAGATATCTGAAAAAACAAGGAGCATGTTATGAAAGAAAATGCCAATTATAAGATCTGAAAAAACTAAAAAAAAAAATTCAAAAGAAATAATGATTATAAATAATGAATTGTGAACTAGGATAAACAGCAGTGACATTGATCACCACTGACCTGCAAAAATAGTATGATATAGATGCCAAGCAGAAACTATAACAGAAAAAATACTTTAACAGCTGAAAACCAAGAAAAGTACAAGCTAATCTTAAGTCTGCACAAGTAACAGAATATGTAGATCCCCCTTTAGACTTGGAATATGCTTCTTTCAACAGAAACATCATTCTGAATAATCATATAAAGTAATATAAAGTTTCTCTTTTCCCTTGTTTGACAAGTGACATTCAGCATTATCACACACACTTGCCGTTGTGTCAAGCAAAATGTCAAAACAAAAGTACACTTAGAAAAGGTGCTATTTGCCACCACTTGAAAAATTTGCTGTCCAAAATCCAATGCTAATTACAAAATATGAACACTAACACTATAATCTTGCCTTTATAAGGCTAACTAGACTTACGATTGATAAAACCAATTCCCCATGTGCATCATTACCCAGCAAATTTTAGCACCATATTGTCCATTCCAATAAAAAAGAAAAAACCCACCAACATATCATCAAATCTTCCAACACTACTAAGTGGTTAAAAGCTGACTTTCAAATAATAGTCCAAACAAAAACATGATTTGGGGGAAACAAAAGAGAAAAATATAAGGACATAGGTATAAATATTTGGTGCCACTAAAACAGGTATGTAAAATCAATAACTCTAACTTCATGAGCAATACCTTAAATCCTGCAGGACTGGGGCTTTCTAAAAAGCCATCCTCTGAAGCCAAGGTGTGCTTGGCTGCTTCAGCATCACCATTTCTGATGGCATCACCACCCAATTTAACATCTGCTGTGATGCAGACTGTTTTCTCAAAGAAATCAAGGGGGAATTCTGGCTTCACACCAGCATAAGCTTTATTGAGAATACCAGAACCCAACTTTTTTACTTTCTCAGCTGTCACACTTGCAGTAGTATCAGCTCCTGCAGGGACATGTGAGTATATCTGAAGGCTTCCGTCATCATGTAATACAAGACAGTGAACTTTGTCTTTTGACAATGGCTTATAAGCAGTTAATCCAACTAAAAGCAAGGTTGATCCCACTGTATGCCGCATGTTCTGGGAATGTAGCTCATGAGGCCCCAAGGATACAGCAAGTGCAGCATTTGATTTCATGCTGGAGAAGCAAACAAATAATCCACTTCCAACAAGCAACTCTTTCCATCGATGCAGACCTGCTGGTGACTTCCTACCATCTTGTTCATCCTCATAAACAAAAGAGATTTCAGTTAGAGATGTTGCATCAGGGCTTAGCCGGCCCATCAAAGTAGTGCCATCTTGATAGGATAACATGAGTAACTTATATGTAGTAGAGAAGTACAAAGATGAGCCCTTTGCATTGATTTCCCTGTCCTGAATTGCAATAATTTCCTTCAATGGCGTGGCCCCAACATTACCCTCCACAGATAATTGCAGCCTGAACAAGTTCCCTTGTTCTGAGAGTACAATAAGAAACATCCTTCCCTGAGAAGCCATAATAAGGGTTGCATCCACAATCATCTCATTTGGCAGTGTGAAATAGTGCACTGGACTTATGTTGTCCTGGGCTAGGTCATATATTTTAATAAACCTATTAGTTACCACCATTAATCTAACCTGAGAACCTGGAACCCAATCAACCCGCCTAATGTATGCACCTTGCAGAGCAAGTTCAATGGCAAGCCGGTCAGTTACTTCACCACGAGGATTCAAAGTGAGGACATGGCAATCTTCATATCCTGCCACAGCAAGATAATTCTCCGCCACTGAATTGAAAGCAAGATGTACAATTTCAAAGCGAACGACATTTCTTGAGAGAGGCTTGACATTAGTCTTATCTGCCGTTACTGGTGCAATGGTGGCTTGTCCAATTAATTGCCCAACATCAAATATAGCAACTTTGTCACCTTCTCCAACAGCAAGTCGACCTCGATTGTTGACACTGAGCAAAGATTTGAAAAGAGAACCACTAGCTAAATGTGATCTAAGTTCCTTGGCATTTGAATAATCAGCCTTTATTTTCAAGTCCAAAGACCCACTTTTATATGCCTTCTTCAACTGCAACAGTTCAACACCATATGAAAGCACCTTGTCTTTCCCTAAAATAACTTTTTTATCCACGGACAGATTTGGATCTCTTTTGCTGGTTATAGAAGACAACAATGAAGAGCAAATTTGAAGCACCTGACCTTCAACATCAACTTCTTCAAGTAACATTGGCATCCTATCCTGAAGCTCTCTCGGAATAGATAACCTGAGTGAATTATCTGCATCTATAGCTGCATCCTCATCTAGCTCAGAATCACTCTCTGGCAAATGATCTGCATCTGCGGTAAAGGGCAGAAAAGACTGAAAATTGCTTGTATTACGAATAGGTGCACTATCACTTCCAGTGAATTTTCGAGCTTTCAAGCATTGACAGCTGCTGCCCCTAACACCACCAGCTCCACAGTCACAGAAAAAACGACTTGAGCGAGAATAAACAACACGATGACCACGGTGACAAACTTTTGCACAGACAGAACAACAGCCTTTTGATCCTGTCAGGTCACAAGTATAACAAAAATACCAGTGTTGTTCCATAAAATTGCTGCCACTGGATGTAAATGTACATACTTTAGAGGCAAGGGCCCTTTCACTGTTGGTATCCTCCTCCTCATCTTTGTCTATGCTAGCTACCTCACCATCAGATGTTCCATCATCTTCCTCATCATCTACAGAATTTGCATCACATTCAAGGGCCGAGGATCCCCCTTCTTGATTTGCAGAAAGAACCAAAGTGTCAGAATTCTTTCTTGATCCGAGTGATTTAAAAGCGACAGAACCTGCTCCAAGACTACCACTCAATACAGGCTTCCCCAAAGACTTCTCCAAACTGCTTGTAGTGGATCCAAAATCACTCAAGAGAGATCCAAGAAAGCCAAACAGAAATTTCAGTCCTGGAAGCAGATGTTCATCACCAGCAAGCTTCTCCATCAGCATTATGGTCCTCTTCAAAAGCAACTTCATTGAATATTCCCCTCTCGATAGTTGAACAACAAAATGGAAGTAGGACTTTGCAATATGAACATCAAATAGCAAAAATGCAGTATCAAGTGAAGCCAGCACTGCTTCAAATAAATGACTGTGTTCCATCAAATGTGCCTCAGAGGGTGAGGATACAAGAGAGAGAATAAAACTCATGGTTGTTTCTCTGAAAGAAACAGAATTCCCTTTTGCACTGTTGCCACCCTCCGAAGCTTCCACCACACAACCTAATAACCGCTTCTCCAACCATTTTGACAAATCATGCAAATCCATTCCAAAGAATTTTTCCCTTATCTTCTGTTTGAGATCTGGACAAAAATCTCCAGATAAGATATCAACAAAGAAACTAAGCACCTTCCCATTTACTGATTCAGAGCAACAATCATCCAGGGAATCAATCAGAACTAACAAATCACCACGTTGCAACCCACAGAAATCCTTGAGCATTTCAGGCATATCCTCTGCACCGAGATAAAACTTGAAGATGACAGATTTTATAGGATCTTTTTTAAGGCTATCTGCGGTATTGATGATCTTAGTAATAATCCATTCATAGATACTGCTGTCACTCACTCCTCTGCCATTGATTTCTCTTAAAAACCCTTCCATGTGCTTCATCAGAAACAGGTCAGTATAATCTGACAGTTCTGATCCAGTACCAAGGTTACGAACAATGTCTTCACATTTCCCTTGAAGGCTCTCAAAGATTCTATCGAACTTGACAGTCATCACTGAATCTAGAATCTGGCGCATTACCTCAGTCTCCAGGCTAACTTTTTCCCTCAGATCTTCTACTCTGAACAACTTATCTAGAAGGAAAATGATGCCTCTTATGCTGAGAGTACAAGAGAGAAAGACTGCACTTGGAGTTCGAAGATGAGAGGGAAAACCATGCAGCATACACTCCCAAAACACCTTACATTGAATACCTGGAGCCCTTTTGTCGACAACCACATCCAACTTTGATAGGAGATCAAAAACATAATCAAGATTGCAAAAACTGGTTCCATTCTTGAAGACTTCATCGTGCAGGCATTTGTCAAAGCTGGAATGTTTAAGAAGCAGGAGAGACGGGAAGCTTTTCACATCATGCTGGTCATTATCAATAATTGCAAGGAAAGCTTTCTGATAGGCCAGTAAATATCTGTTTAGCAAGGTTGATAACATCCTAACCAGCATTGAGACTTGGCCAGCTTCAATTAAGCAGGAAGTCAGACCTTCTGCAACAGCGACAAACTGAGTGTCACTTGCAGTGTTTTCAATCCAGAATGGAGCCACTCCAGGGACTTTAATCTTCATGCAATATCTGCAGAGGCCAACATTGAACAAGGAAAGTACTAGAGACAACCACGACCCAGTTCTTAAAAAATCCCATCCTAGTTCATTGATGTCCTCGGGTATGTTCAAGGCACAGATTTCGTGCAGAACACCAACTATAGCATCTGTAAGGTTTGAACCCTTGCCAATATTATTGCCATGGCCCAAAAGTGAGCGACTGAAGCAAAAGAAATATGCCATATTAGATATGTCCTGAGCTAAAGGCTCACTCCCAAGTGAAAGTTGATCGTCTGCTGCAGAACTCATGGCAGGAATATCTGAGCAAAGTGAGAAAATGTATCTTTCAATTATAAGGTCTTCTACAGATGAAGCTTTTTTACCTTTCCAGAATCCCAGAATCCATGAGAAGGTGGCATATATATCATTCCAACTCAAGCATAAGGATTCAATGGCCAGTTCATCTCTGCAAAGTGAAGGAGGAAGAGCAGAAATGTCAACCAATTGATTGATCAAGGTACTGACAAAAGGCTCTTCCTCAGCACATGCACCCAATAAATTCTTCATGGCAATCGACACCCAAGACAACAACTGATCATTAACCCTATTTGGCAGAAGTGAACCACAAATTGGTGCTTCCCTCAACTTTGAACGCAAATCAAGAAGAAATGATGAAGGGCAATTACGTGGATAAAACATCATATGGTGAAGCAGCAAGATCAACCTTGAAACAAGTAGAGCCCAACATGACAATTGTGTGCTACTAAAACCCACAGATGGAGCATCAACTGCTCGAAGGGAAGAAAATATTAAGTTTGCATGGGCTGCCTTTTCCCCTGTGGACGATAAGTGGAATGCCATTAGAAGAATCTCAACATGAAACACCGATGGAAGATTCGCAATGAGTTCCTTAAAGCAAGGACATTTTGAACCAACAACTTTTGCCTTGTCAACAATGAAACCTGCAAAGCCTTCATAAAGTTTGGTTCTCAACTGGCTACCAACCACACCCACTCTGGAGAAAAGAGTGTGAGCTAGTAAGGTGAGGGTCTGATCATTGTAAGCAAATCCATCATTTTCAACTTTCAGAATTTGCTCAACAAGGTACTCTTCAAGAGAATCAGACAAAGCATGGTGAGTAAGAAGATTCCGCAACAGTTCAAAGCAAAGTTCATGGATGTGCCTAGTTTTTCTCTGTTCATGCAAATTAGCACAACTGTCAGAAGAAGCATCTTCCAAAAAACAACAGCCCTGACAGTTGAGTATAGAAAGCAATGTATCAATATGGTTCTCTTGTAGCCTTTTGCACCCATCCTCAAAAATAGAAGGAGACCATTCATGAAAAAAAACAGAATCCTTAAGAAAGCTCAATGTTTCAGTAGCAGCTTGCATTGGCAGATTGCAATTGCTGGAGAAAGAGTTGATGGCTACTACTGGTTGCTCATACCCATCCACGGATCCCACCGACCGACCACCTTCGGAGAAAAGGTTCCCGAAAAGGGCTTCATCTTCATGGCAAACTGCATTTTCCAGTTCTGCGGAGCAATTAGCTTTTGAACAACTGGAGTGAGATCTCTCCACTTTTGGCCTTAATTTTACTCCTTCAGAGTGAAGAAAAGAAATAAGATCCATCAAATTGTCCATCCACTGAGTTGATGGAGAAAATATAATTCTCAATAATTCATCGGCTGTGAACCTTTTAAGCAAAGGGACACGCTCAAAATGAGCAAGGCATGAAGGGCAATCATGTAGAAATTCAGCAGAGCTACCAACAAGATCTGTGTCAAACTCCTTCAAATCAAGAGCCTGATGTGCTTGTCTCTTGATATCCAGAATAAGATTTATTACATAAAGGACAGTTCGAGGAAAGTATACCAGAGGAGGCTTTATATTAGTAGCAGATTTGTCGTCTCTCCATATAGAAGAATCCAAGTTGTCCAATATAGAAGCAACCACACATGCTTGGATATTCTGAAAAGCACTGGTGTTGCAGAAAATAACTTGGACCACATGAAGAAACTCTTCCAACAGAGACAGGATAATACTCTCCAAATTACCCTCAACAGCCGTGTGACTATTTACAAAGTCAAATTGAAGTCTAAACAATTTAGGGAATGCATCAGCACATGAAGCAGCCTCCTGTAACATTGAAGCATCATATTCAATGTAAGGGACGTCCTTTATCAAATTTCTGAGCAGCTTCAATATCCTCAAACCAACGGATAGTCTGTTGCAGAAATCTGGACCTGCAATTTTTTCACCAGGCATATCTGGCAACTCTATCAGTTTGTGACAGCATGACATTAGACGTCGGACGCAATCCACATGAACAACAGCCCAGTGCTGAGACAGGAAGATCAAATTGTTCAAATCTTTGTCATGCCCGCTAATCCCAGAAGCCTGCCACTCAGGCTGAATGCACTCAGATTTTAATTTCATTAACAGCCGGTCCACTGGTTTCTCCCCAATTGAGCAACCAACTCCTTCTCAAACAGAGAAAACAGCAAAAGAGAGCTTGTCTTCAGTACAAAATCAAAGCATCAGACAAAATCAATATATATATATATAACTGCATTGAGCTCAGAATACCTTGAAGACTACATTTTATGTGATCATCTAACTCAATACCACAACAATCACCAGAAACCATCGGCAATTCCAGAATGCTATTCTCAGAGCAAGACTGCAATGTATTTGTGACTTTATCTACTCCATCAACCAATGCCAACTCCATAAGCACAGCCATATTGTTCTGGAAAAGACAAATCAACCAAACATCAGTTAAAGAGCTTATATGTAATAAAGGTAATGGAATCCCAAAAGCACAACAAATCAAGAGGAGGGCAGGAAGGCTGGAGCACACACAAAACCACTACCTGAAAAAGAAAGAAAAACAAACAACACAACATCCAAACAAATTATCTAAAAGAGATGATACTGAGTGTTGTAGCTAAATATCACTACAGTATCAATAGTCATTCTAAATGTATATCTGAAGTACACGTGAGAAAGAAAGTAAAAACAAAAACAAATCTATATCTTCAAGGACTCAACCAAAATGGGCAAGATGATTCTCCACCCAATTCACCTGAGTACAAAATGACATGCATACAATATCCTATCCTTTGATAATAGGAAATTTTTATATGTTTATGAAAATGCTAAAGGACACAAAGTTAGTACAGAGAATAAATCATCCTACTAAATAAAGCAACAAAACAGAAAATATTTAGAAGTGCACCTCCATTTCCTTTGAATATCACCCAAGAATTCCCCATCACCACCACCACCACCACCACCACCGGAAGTGTGGCATGACAGGGATGCAAGGAGAACTATTGCTTGCCAAAAGGAATTCTAGGAATAACCAGTTCAATATCTCTGTTTTTCTTGATTTCTTTTTTGCAAAGTTTTTTTATATATATTCCCTATGAACTAGGTCTGGATCACCATAGCATTAATTATTGCAGGACTTTTTCTTACACAGCATTAAAGACAATCCTTAAACCTTTGGCAAACAACTATAGTAAATTTAAAGCATTAGATTTCATGTCTATCTCCTTTGGAGCATAGATCGACCTGAACGCTGATCCATTCTCACACCTTGCATGGTGCTTGCAAGAATCATGACATGGAAAGCATCTCAACAAATTAAGCTCAACTAGTAGGCCACGGTTTGGTTCCATAATGTTCCCACCAAGACAAGGTTCTACAAAACCCAAACAACAAGGTTTTGTTGGTTAGCCTGAAGTTGTATGGAAAACATACAGCAAGAAGCGTATGGATATTGTTCCAAAGAATATTCCTACGGGTAAATATGGAGAGTTGTTAAATTCTGACTTCTCACTTTATTTCAGAATGAATTCTTGAATATATACAGCATCTACAGATCTATATTAGGACAGCTATTAACTACACATAAATAGGTATTATTGCCAGGTTCTGATTTATAGGAAAGGATATCTGACTTTCTATTTTTACACCCTACAAATCAGCTTCAAATCTGCCTTAATTACTTCAGAATCTTCAACAGTAAATTATGTGTTTTCTTCTAGAGACTGATGCATTGGGGCACAAGGTTCTCCAAAGCTATGTGCAATCTTCAGCTGAATAGCTAAGAAGCCAAGCTTGGATCTTCTGCCACTAATGCAATTCCTTGGAAATTCATAATGCTGATATCCTCATTTTCCCCTTCAATAAAATAAAACCTTGGTAATGTATCTTTGATCCATTTTTTGCATTGACATTTGAAGGGGTGGGGATTGGTTCCTTGGCTTTATGATATGGATGGATTTTAGCTCTTGAAGTTTCAATTTCTTTCAGAACCTAAATGAGGGGGAAATACACTATACCTTCTACCTCTTTAGATGCTAACATTTTCTCACATGTTGACGCGGGGCAGTTTCTTCATTATTCCTGGCATAATAATGTTTATTTTATCATTTCCTTAATTGTTAAGATTTTCTAGGTTTTGAAGAATTTGATAAGAGTCCAAGACATAGTTTAGCAAAACAAGCATAATTTTTAATCCGACCATTAGATCGAGCTAAAATTTTGAGAGAAAATTCTGAAGGCCCTATTCTCTTATGAGTTAAATTTCATGATGATCAAAGATCAACAAGGCCTAGAAGTTATTGTTTGGGACTTGTTATATTTTCCTAGTTGATTTAGGATTTTTTACATAGTTAGATTAGAAATCTTTTATTATTTTTCCATCTTTGTTTAGAACTTTTTATTAGTATATAAACAGCCTAGATGAATAAAATAAACCTTTCAGAGTTTCTCTACAATTTTCTCTACAGTGTTAGGGTTGTAAACTTAGAGCTTGAAAACCCTAGTTTTATCCACACTATAAGCAGTGTCAGTTGGTATCAGAGTAGATTAGCCTCTTTGATGGACCATTCCACGATGCAGGAGTAGAGGCCTTCTGGGGTGTCGTGTAGAAGCAGAAACTAGATCATTGGAAACAGAGGTTTGGTCACTTGGATCAAGCCATAATAGATCTAATTTGGCTAATGGGAGACGCAAACAGGAATCGCAAAGTGGTGGGGACGTGCCTGGAGACTTATCTTGAGGTCGTCCCAACCCTAGACCTATTCCTAAAAAAATACAAAGTTGTAGACAACCACTTGTCTATGTGATGGATTTTGGTAAACGAAAAATTACAAAGTTATCAATCACATTGAAGATCACGTGGTCAAGGAGGGAGCTGAAAAACAATTTCAGTCTTATAACGTCAAGTTGAAGAATACATTGTTCTTTCAAACATGGATAAAGATCTTGCAATCAACAACATGGAGGACACTGTAATTTCTTAGTTAACAAGTGCTTAATGAACTTGTGCAAAATCTTGCAATGATAATCCCTGGGTTTTTAACTCTTGCCAAGCGCAGTGAGGAGACTTGCATTCAAATAGTCCTCTCTTTCTACACTGTCTTTCCAATGAACTAAAACACATGGAACAAACTCTTTTGGATTTTGCTAAGACTCATATGTTGTCACGTGAAAGGTTAGAGAGTTCGGTTTATGTACTCAATAGGTTTCAAGCGAGGCAAGAATAAAAAAAATCTTAAGTATATATGATATCTTACGTAGTTAGAGTGTTTGAATGGAGCAAAATTCACCAAATCCTCAAAATTTGCATCCTATCAAAACAATTGTTGTGAGATGCCAGTTCTCGCATTTCTTAAAATGTCTTGCTTCCTATGTTTCAAGGAGTGTCAATAATGGATTTTTAATGGGAATGGCATTTGAACTTTTCATTTCTTTCATGAGATTGAGAATCCATAATCCTTCAATTTCTAATTGTTACTCCCCTTCCTAATACTTCTTCTGCTTATATCCATCCAAATATTATATATTTCCAATAATAAGTGAGGCCTTTCAACATCACCTCTTCTTTCTCCACGAGGCAACTTAGTTTTATGATTGGTTTTTCTTCAAAAAAAATTTCCCTTGAGACAACAATATATCCTACATTGGATTGAGTAATTCTTTAAACTGGGTGCGGTGCAGGTTTTTGGGACTTCCTATTTTTTTTACTATTTCTTAAACCAATCACTCTTCGAATGGAATAGAATTTCTTCCTCGTTACTTCAAAGATTATTGACCAGCATCTCTCTTTCCATGTGAGACCTAAACAACAATTAACTTCGAATGAAGAATTTAGTTTCTCTTCTTATTGATGTCCTCTAAATACAAAATTATTTAGTACAATAAGCAGTTAGCGAAACAGATTTTTTTACTTTATCTTTGGGATTTTAGCAAGCTATATATAAATTTTGTAAACCATATTGATTAAGCGCTTGGTTGAGTTCTTTTGGCATTCCTGGGTTTTTTCAAACTTGGGTTTTGAAAATAAATTGGTTAAAAGAGACGTTCTTTCACCTGGTTAATACCCCACCACCCAAAAAAAAGACAAGAATCATAAACCATGGTTCAAGTTCAATAACATTTTATTCCAATTAATATATAACATAAAGTTAATCGCTTCAGCTTGTGATCAAACACACCAGTAAATACCAATAACTTCCAAACTAGGCAACAAAGAGTAGCAACATGCACCATGCACTATTCAAAGTCAGGAAAGAGAGATTATGAAATGCCAGAGCTAAGAAGCCTTTTTTTCGATATATAAATACATTTCCCTATTTGCTTACAGCAACCACATTGATATATTAAACGACTAAGCCCTCGAGCAAGAACAAGATAACTTCCTCAAGATGCAGAAAGGGTATGCTGGAAGTCAAATTCCTACTTCACAAAGGACTATAAGGTCATTACAATATCATCCAAGAAAGATGATTGGATATGGATATTCCTTTTTAGTAATATGGTTCCATTTTTTGTTCACATAAAAGAAAAACAGAAATAAACCAAACGCAATCAATGAAGGCACACAGCATAACTTGACGAAAATTCACATACCTGGATACTGAAATCATTGCCGCTGAACTCAGATTTCTCCAGATAACAAACAGCAAATTCCACCAATTGGTTCACAACAGCAACTACTATCGGCTCTGCTTGCTCTACTATTTATGCAAAAAAAAAATATTTAGAAAAAATTAAAAAAAAAGAACTGAACAAGTTAACTACTAAACTGCTAATTAAAATTCAACCATACAAAAAAAAAAGCGAATTAAAAAATTATCAATAAATAAAAGAAAATCGAAATTATTAGCAAGTTAACTACT
>Ga0325410_1000989_pt1 | contig 30688 bp, 19 predicted proteins | sample PopdelMetagenome_16_FD_206182 | JGI IMG/M metagenome (GOLD analysis project Ga0325410, IMG submission 206182) | Populus deltoides microbial communities from Bellville, Georgia, United States - Xylem-PdIQD-R3 | ecosystem: Host-associated > Plants > Phyllosphere > Stem > Wood/Secondary xylem...
TTTTTTTAAATCATGAAAACTCTCAATTTGTAAATAATGGTTACTTTTTATTTAGAAGTTGAAATATAGAATCTAAAATACAATGAAGTTACTAAAATTTTAGATTAAAAAAAAATATGGGAGGTTTTTTATAATTATTCATTTAATTTAACTAGAAAAAAATTAAAAACTATTTTGTGTAAATATTTTTGTAAAATAAAGTCCCCCAATGCTTGAATTTTATTACAGATTCGCTGGTAATGGGGGGCAATAGGAGAAAGGAAAAGGCAGAAAGAGAATGAGCTCTTCTTCCTCCTCTTCTTCGCCGCAGCGTTACAGGGGTGGCAATAGTAACGGTGGCGGTGGAGGAGAGGATCAGAGGCCTAGATTCTTTGATAAAATGGTGAAAAAATTGTGCTGGCAAAATGCAGAAATAGTGCCTGGTCGACACCCAGAGAGATGGCGCAAGGACGCTGCTGGAAACATTGTTTGCAAGCGCTTTTGCAACTGTCATGGTTGTCTCTGTTACGAATACGATCACATCCTTCCCTTTTCTAAAGGTCTTCTTTGCTTCGCTATCTCTCTCTCACTCTTTCTCTAACTAATGTTTAGAAAATATTGAGATTAAAATAGCATGAGAATTTGTGAGGAAGGAACTGGGTGGGCAAGTTAACAACACTAGGTGAAGGGATAGCTACTGACTGATGCAATACTAATATTCCGTTTAGGACATGAATTTAGTTTAAAGTATGTTTGTTACATAATCAGTATCAGTTTACTTGGAAGCCGGAACGAGAGAATTGTTTAAAGTTTTTGTGTTGAGCTTGTTGGGTTTTGTTTCTGTAGGTGGTGAATCTACTGTAGATAATTGTCAAATTCTTCAAACAAGGGTCAATAGGTTTAAATCTAACAAACAAGAGTTGGACAAAACTCAATTGAAAGGTTACTCTTGCGAAATCAATTTCACTGGTATGGCTTTTTCTATTTTCTTTTTCATTCTCTGCGATTCTGTCCACTGATTTTTCTTTGTTTGCCTTTTACCTTCCTATTTTGTTTGCTATGGAATTCATCATGGAATTTCAAAGAGTTTAGTTGAGACCAATGAAGGAAGGTCTGTTGCTACCCAACTATCATTCAATTTTGTATCTAAACTGAAAGGATTCTGATGATCATTTATAATTTGTGATTTGAGTTGATAGAAACTGTTTTAAGTATATTGCCTACGGCCATCTATTCTTTGAGGGTGGTGGGGTTAACAGTGATTGTGAAGCTGGTTTGGTTTCTAGAGCAGCTTAGTAAATGGGAAGCTGGCCTGTTTTCTTGATTCATTATTAGCAGCTTGATGTAGACGCTGCCTAGACCTTGTTTGTATTTCTGTGAGGTCAAAGGAGATCAGTATTTTCTTGGGATAACCAGCTTTGGCAACTTTATAAATTGTCAATCTACCTAATTTGGCTGGGGATTTCTAACGTAAGTTGGGTTGGGGTCTCTATAGTTAAGTTGTTTTGTGTATCACCTATCTCATTTGTATCAGTTCCCCACCTTCTAGAAATTGAAGGACCATATTTTAGTCTGAAAATCTATTCAGTCATTAGATGTCCTGGTTTTCTTATTGATACAGAAGAGTCAAGCAAGCACATGAAAACTGGGGACAGGTTTTGGAAAGATGCTCTTCCTTTCATCTGTCCTCTAGGCACTCTTTTCCTTCTCTTAGATATGCCAGATCCATGCCATAATTTACCAGATACTAAATACTAGCCAGCTCATGTTTCACTATGTAGATAATTATTACTTGTTCCTCAATAAAAAAAAACAACAGGAAAGCAAGCAAAAAGCGCAGGGGACATTAATGAGTAGTCTGTCTCCCTTTCAGTTTCGAATTGGAAAATGGCACTCTTAAATCCTAAATAAATTTCTTGCTACAGGACATGGCTAGTGATGTTGTATTTTTTAAGTGATTGCAACTTTGTTGGCTGTGATGCCACGTCTCAGTTTGTGAGCACTTATTTTTCTATTTCTTTTCTAAAGATTTTATCATTTGTCAACCATATTGAATGATCCTAAGTGTTCCCTTCTTCCCCAATCCAGCATTCCATTTGACTTTCAGTGCACATTAGACTTGAACGTTTTCAATGAATGATGTGTTTTCAGGAGTCCTTTTGTGCTGGATATGTATCTGAATAATTTGAAATGCTAGAGGATATTAAATAGTTTATAACTTCAGGATGCTTGTTTAACTTTGACTAAACAAAATATATTCCCTGAAAGTAAGCATCATAGTGGGACATTAATGATGTTGTAGCAGGAGGTGCAATAGATATCAAGCTCAAGTTCCTGTAGTAGGAGTATGTATATGTGCTTTGGACCTAACACATCATCCTGTTAGGATGTTTTAAACTTATGGCTGGTTTTCCTAGTTTGTTCAGCATTCAGGTCGCCCTGGTACCCCCACCCAATCTCTCCTCACTTCCCAGTCTGAAAAGGATCTTGTGCTAGTGGTCATCATGTTTTGTGCATTGTCTTCATAATGTGCTTTTCTAATGGTCTCTTTTCTTTTTTTATGTTTTCTTTTTTTCAAATGGTTTACTCTTGGATGCAAAATGACACCTTTTTCAACTTGAAGATAAGGAGCTTGACATAATCGAAATGGCTGTTTATGGGGATGTCATCAGGCCTGGAAACCAGTGTCGTTGCAGAACTATTGCTGAAATGCTTGGCCAACTCAAGTCAAAAGACCGTGTGGCTGCTTGCAAATTGCCATTTAGCAACGAATCTTTGTAGAGGGTTAAAATTCCGTTTTGGAACTAAGTTGAACAACTTATTATTTGCATCTGGCCTCATAAAATTTCATCCATGAGGTTTGCACACACCATCTCGATATGTCTTTCTTTGATATGCTATCTGTTGACTGAAACTGTATCACCTAGTCGAATGTTTGAATGCAATTGATTGAATTGGACCCTTGTAATTTCTCACGCTACCTTCATCTTCTTCATATGCTTTTTTCCCTGGGAGTGTTTGTTGGTCCAAGATGGGATGAATCATTATCGTGGAAGACTCTTTGCATCTGCATTTTTCAAAAAGACCAGCACATTTACGTCCCTTTATCCCTCTTTTTTTTTTTTTTCTTTTTTGTCATTTTGGGATGAGTAATTTAATCATGGTTTCATTGGAAGGGCTGAGGGCCTTGGACTTGATAAATTATTTTGTAGACGGAATCCACCACCATATTCAATAAACTATGCCACTAGATGGTGATAAAATCACATCTACTTTTTTTTTTTTTCTCTCTTTTTATGTTTGTTGGTTTGATGTATGTTTGTAAACGTGCGTAACAATTCTTTTCGTTTGAAAAAACATGGATTTTTTTTATATAATCTTAATATCATAAAAAAAAAACCATGGAAAATCACCTAAAATTAATTAAATTAATATTTTCCCAATCCAATCATGTTTTAGAAAGTATTCTAAACACAACTCCAAACGTTGTTTTAATCCATGAATGATATGGTCTATTTTGTACACATTAAATTTCTAGCTTAATTTCTTTGACAAATTTCAAACTTTAATTCTAAAAGTGCAAAAAAATATATATATAAAATATATTCTTCTCGCATTCTTTATATTTTTACAAACTTCAAATCTTTTTATTTTATTTGGCTTTCAAATTAATTTCTATTTTATATTGCTATTAAAAGAGAGAGGGCAAAAATAATAAAATAAAAAGTTATAATAAAAAAAAATGATAAGAAAAGAAGACATTTCATTCATTTTTGTTGCCAAATAATTTTAAGAGGTTACAAGGAATTATAGACTTTGGACCTTAATAAATAAAGAAAACCATATGGAAAAAGAAGATAAAATTGCAAGAATTTTGAATATGTGGGGTTGGTCATTGTTTATAGTAGTATTTGGTTCTATTTATATTATTATAGAGTTTGAATCTTATTTATATAAGTAATCCTAATTTTATATAGATATTTGTATCAAATAAAAAGATTTTTTAAGCCATAATACAAGCTAAATTCCTTTTATATTGACTTATAAGTGAATCCTAGTTTAATTTCAGACTTTTAATTAGTTATTTAGTTAAGGACTCGCGCTCTGAATAGGACTATACCTCTCTAGTTATGTGCATGTTCAATCTATGTTGGTTGATTGTTTCTTATTGGTCGATCTTGATTTCCTAGATTGTTCCTTCAAATCTCTTAATCCATCAATGACTCTTCTAACTCGGTCAATTCTTTTGATTCATGATCTATTTCAGCTCTTTTTCCTTGTTTTGTGATGAACAATCATTATTCTCTACATTTGACAAGTGTTTGTTTTATTTTAGGTGTAAATAACACATTTATATTGCTTTATTTCTCAAAAGAAGAAATATTAACCTTATCACACTTGTACTAAAATTGATTGATCAAGTCAACCAGATATAATGTGGTAAATAAGATTCTTCATTTAAAATTAATCAATCATTTTTTAAAACATGTCTAACATGTTAAACACTTCAGCCAATCAATTTAGGTTTCTTGAATTGCACCTAATGTTTTAGAAGCGATGTTTAGGTTTCTTGAATTGCACTCAATTCTTCATCTTTTACACAAAATCTCAAATTCTTTAAGAATCCTAGAAATTTTTTTACAAATACTCAATCAAGAACCCTAAACACTTTTCTTGCTATTAAAAAGAAGAATGCCAGTCTCAAACTTTACTTCATCAAAATCCACAATCGTCTCTCATTACTAGTCCATCATTAGTACTACACCAAAAGACATGAATGGACAATATCTCAACCTATTTTGAAAAAAGTGCCACAAAAAATAGAAGACCAAAACTTTGTTATGGATATTAAAAAAGAAAGGATTCCCTTTTAGGACGACCACATAAATCTCAATATATAGATCAAGCCAATCCTAGTATGGCTGAGCACTGCCTCTACTAATTACATCATATGGTTAGGTAGGATGGAAGAAAGTCTTGATAAACAATGGAAGTATAAAAAATCTTTAATGTTATTCAACTATCCATAATCACCACTAAACCTAACATAGAGCTATTAGTCGCTCTTTTTTTATTCTGGTCAAAATCCAATAACATCTCCTTTTTAAATAAGAGACACAAACTATTATTTTGCATAACTTGACCTTAATTGAAGGCCTATACCCAATAAGTGAGGAATTTTATGGTTCCACCGAAATTTCTACGAGCCCCTTCAAAGAATTGTTGCTTGGTGCTCCTTAATTCGATGCCTTGTTGAAAAGAGAAAAATAAAAGACAAACTTTCCATCTCACAAGGATCATGTGGCCTTCCTACTTGTTGGATATGTAGATACTTAATCTACTTTAGGTCACTAAAGCCTATATGAAGATGATAGTAACTTTAGCTAAAAATAGGACAGTTCCCATATGACCCTTTATATTAAGTCATACTATAGGGTATTAGGAGGATGTCAGGTTAGATGTGAAGATCATCCTTTTGTGATGAAAGATAATGTTTACATAGTCCTATGGTGGGTATAAGCATGAGCCACTGTTTATTTTAAAGAATGTAGAGACTTTAAAACAATTCTAAACCCAAATTTTATTTGCATAGAAAATAGACTCCTTCAAGCTTCTTTTAAAAATTCTTATTTCACAAGAAACACAAAAACCCTCCAAATTGTTACCAAAAGTACTGGTGTTTATGAAAAAAAAAATTATATGTTGGTATGTATTAATTGATAAATTATTTTTCTTAACTATTACCTTATTATTATTATTATTATTATTATTATTATTATTATTATTATTATATAAAAGTTGTTTTCATTCAACTATAAAATTATAGGTGCAAGACATCATTTTGAATAATACAGGAAATAGAAAATAGAATATCTTATACTATCACTACTTCCTTGTTATAGAATCCTGCTAAACTTATTAAATGATGAGAAGCTTTATTATTTACCAGATAGGTGTTTTGTATTACATTACGAGTTGACCCAATTTTTTTTCAATGTAAAAAAATAATGCTAAAGCAATGCAATCGTTCTTAAAAAAAACAAAAGAAAAATCTAAGACTCGGATCATTGACTTGAATTAGTTTAATACACTTGGATAATTTAATAACATGTATAAAAAAATACAATGACATTAAATAATCTGGAAAAAAATTGACAACAAAAAAAAAAGTAAAAGAAATTCAATTTGAGTCCATCCAAGTTAGCATGTATAATCTACAACCTAGTTATGATACCAGGGCAACCCCGTCAAAAAAAATTAAATTAAACTATAAAACTTAATTATCAAACAACCCAATGTTGAAAGACAAGATAACCCAGATTATTTTTAAAATCAATGAAAAAAATCTATAGAAAGAAAAAAAATTGCATGGTTCAATCTCCAATTAAATAAATGTTAAGGGATGAAACTGAAAAAGTATGATCTTAAAAAAGAAGAAAAAAACCAAGCAAACTTAAGCAAATCTTCTAAACTTGAGTTAATCTCTTAGACTCACAACTTGTGAAATCTAAGATATCGGCTCATTCAAGAAGTTCAATTCCTTACCAATTTAATATTGAAAGATGAAACAAAAAAAATTGTGATGCGAACCCCATGAGCACTTGGTCACATAACCCATACACAAACAATACAACTCTCAGAAAGCCAAGAAATCAGGTTCGACAATGTGATACGGAGATTAACTTGAACTTAAGCACTCGTACTATTGGAACATGAAACCCCCACCTAAAAAATAGCAATACATGAACGAGAAGTATAAGATGAAGCCACGAAGATAGTTGTTCTTCGATAAGTCGATTCAGTTCGTTAAAGAACCACAGTAGGAGAAAAAACTCACCCTCACACACTCACAAAAAGAGATGTGGCAATCTGAATTATTATTAAGCAAAGATATGAAAACAAAAACTTACGATATAGAGGTGTTTTTATATGTGTAATAACCTAAGCTAAACCCTAGAATACTCAAGTTGTGAACTTGTATATGGCCTACTTATAATTAGACCCAAACTCTTAATTAAACAAGCCAATTAGTGATAATCAAGCACAAAACATGAAAACAAAATTTAAAATAAAGGTCTGAAGCATGTTGCCTCAAATAAAATAAAAAAACATAAAAGAGTCTTATTTCCTAACCTAAATAGTCCTATTGGCCGAATAATCCTTCGTTGTAGCTTTAGTATTATTTGTCAACTTTAGAAATTCCAACTAGACTAGAAAAGTTAATTCTGACTTAGAAATATTTGTTGTTGTCTCTAACTTTTCCTTATGGATCTTTGTTTCCTTGTTTTACTTTGACAAACATAATTATTCTTTCCTCCTTGATTGATGACTTTATTAGTTTTTTTCTAGACTAGGAAAATCATAAGCTAAACCCTAGAATACTCAAATTATGGTCTTGTATAAGGCCTACTTATAATTAGATCGAAACCTTTAATTAAACAAGCCTAAATATTGATAATCAAGCCCGAAACATTAAAACAAAAATTAAAATAAAGGTCTGAAGCATGCTACCTCAAATAACAAAATAAATAATATAAAAGAATCTTATTTCCTAGCCTAAATAGTTTTATTGGCCGAATAATCCTTCCTTGTAGCTTTAGGATTAGTTGCCGACTTTAGGATTTCCAACTAGACTAGAAAGTCAATTCTGACTTAGAAATCTTTGTTGTCGTCTCTAACTTTTCCATATAGATCTTGGTTTCTTTGCTTTACTAGGACAAAATAATTATTCTTTCCTCCTTAAAGATCACTTTATAAGTTTTCTTTCTAGACTAGAAAAATCATTAAATAATCCTCCTTAACTTAGGAAACTAATTTATCACCCTTTAGTTTTCTTAGAAGACTAGGAATGTTTTTTTTTTAATGCTAAGAATCCTCTCTCGTTAAGGATCTGATCTGGCTAAATTTATCTTGTACAAAAGGAAAATAATTACTGACTTTTAATCCTTGTAATATTGGGAAGTCTTGCACAAATAAGGTTGTTATAGGGCCAGACATATCAAACCCATGTGGCACATGGATTGGGCCCTTTTTGCACTTGGATTAGATGAATCAAGGTTGCTCTTTAAGCTTTATAGACACCACTTGATCCCTTAAATCCATCTTGGCCCAAACATGCTGAACAAACTCATTTAATGTTTCATTAAGTTTCTTTGCTCTAGTCCTTGTAATTGACTCACTTGGAACCTCTAATGGGTCAATGACATGTTTAGTCATGGTGTTGGGCCAGTCCTCATCATCCCCTATCTCTTCAAAATGATTTGACCTCGAATAATCACCTACATCAAATAGAGTAAGATCAGAAACATTAAAGGTAACACTAACACCATACTCATCTAGCAAATCAACTTTAAAGCATTGTCATTGATTCTCTCTAAGATCTAAAATGGTTCATCTCCTCTTGATTGTAACTTGGATTTCTTATGGGTCAAAAACCTTTCCTTATACATATGCACCCAAACCTAATCTTTGGGATGAAAGACAGCATATTTGCACTCTTTATTTGTTTTAGTTGTATGCACACGGTTCCTCTTCTCTATTTGCTATAGTATATTTTCATGAAGTGATTTTATCACTTGTCATTTACGATTTCTATCTAAACTATTCTTTTTATCAACAAGTAAATGAATCAAATCAATGGGAGTTAAAGGATTAAAACCATACACAATCTCAAACAATGAAAATTAGTAGTAAAATGCATAAAATGATTATATGCAAACTCTATGAATGGTAGACAATCTTCCAAAATCTTTAGGTTCTTTTGAATGATAGTATGTAATAATTTTGTTAAGGTTTTATTAACTACCTTAGTTTGTCCATTTGTTTGGGGTGACACATAGTTGAAAATAATAATTTAATACCTAATTTTCCTCATAACACTTTCCAAAAATAGTTAAGAAACTTGACATCTTTATCAGAAACAATGCTCCTAGAAACCCCATGAAGCCATACTACCTCACTGAAGAACAAATCAGCAAAATTGGCTGTATTATCAATTTTGTGATATACAATGAAATGCGTCATTTTCAGAAACCTATCAACAACTATAAAAATCAAATTGCTACCCTATTTAGACCTAGGCAAACCTAATATAAAGTTCACAGAAATGTCTACACAAGGTTCGTTAGGTATAGGCAAAGGGGTATGCAATCCATGTGGTTAAATCCTAGACTTTGCTTTTCTACAAGTTATGTATTTTTTGCATATGTGTTGCACATCCTTTTTCATTTTAGGCCAGTAAAAAAGCTTATGCAACACATCTAAAATCTTACATACACCAAAATACATCATCAACCTACCTTTATGTATATCCAAAGCAATCCATGCATAAAACTTAATGGAACACACAAACAATTTTCTTTAAACAAGTATTCATCAAGAGTATAAAACTTACTAAAGGCTAAATTGTCATAAGCATTATAAAACATTGTCAAAGTCATTATCTTCATTGTACAATTCTTTTATATTTTCTAATCTTAGTAATCTAGCAATCAAAGTAAATAAGAGAACATACCTACGTGAAAGTGCATCAGCCACAATATTTTCTTTCCCTTACTTGTATTTGATCACATAAGGAAATGTCTTAAAAAATTCAACTCGTTTGGCATATCGTCTACTTAACTTGCCTTGTCATTTTAAGTGCTTCAAGAATTCATGATCATAATGAATAACAAACTAATTGGGCCAAAGATAATGTTGCCACGTCTCTAACATTCTCACTATGGCATAAAGCTCCTTATCATATGTTAGGTAGTTCAATGCTGCTTCATTGAGCTTTTTACTGAAATAGACAATAGACCTCTTATCTTGCATTAACACGGCTTCAATACCTTTACCTGAAACATCACATTCAATCTCGAAAGCCTTTGTAAAATTTAGTAAAGCTAAAATAGAAAAAGTACATAATTTATCTTTCAATAAGTTTAAAGCCATATCATGTTCGTCACCCCATTTAAACTAACAAACATTTTTATAATATTAGTTAATGGTGTAGTTATGGTATTAAAATCCTTAACAAAACATGTATCAAAGCTAGCTAAACCATGAAAACTCCTTACCTCAATCAAAGATTTAATTGTAGGTCCATCTTAGATGACCTTAACCTTGTTTTCATACATCTCGATACCCTATCCAGTTACAACATATCTAAGAAACACAATTTTCTCCATGTAAAAAGCACACTTCTTATTTTTAACATACAATCTCCATTATGCAATACACTACAAATATTACGCAAATGATCAAGATGCTTATTCATGTTCTTGTTATAGATCAGGATGTCATCAAAATACACAACCCAAGTTTATTTATAAATGCATGCAACACATGATTCATTAGCCTTATAAACATGTTGTATTTGTAAGTCTAAACATCATAACTAACCATTTAAACAAAATCATGCTTAGTCTTAAATGCAGTTTTTTATTCATACTCTTTTTTCATCCTAATTTGATAGTACCCACTTTTCAAATCAATTTTAGAGAAAATATATGATCCATATAAGTCATCTAACATGTCATCAAGCCTACGGATAAGATGTCTATACTTTAACGCTATGGTGTTAATGGTTCGGCAATCAACACAAATCCTTCATTTTCCATCTTGTTTAAGCATAAGTAACATTGGCATAACACAATGGCTCATACTCTCATGAATGTAACCTTTCATCATATGTTCATCAACTTGCCTTTGAAGCTTATTCATTTCATCAGGATTGCTTTTATAGGCTGGTTAGTTAGGAATCACAACTCTGGATATAAGGTCAATCTAATGTTTTGTTCCCTTCAATGGTGGTAATACGTTAGGAACTTCTTCAGGTAATACATTATCAAACTTATGTAATAAAGAAATGAACACACTAGGAACAACATGATCAAGGTCATTAGAATTAAAGTAAGTCTCCTTATACACAAGCAAAATCATTAGCTTGTTAGTATAAAACACAAATTTGATCTCATCCTCTTTAGCATAGAAATTTGGTTGTTTCTTTAATTTTTCCACGTAATGATCATTACTCACATTTACTTTCTTCACTACTCGGGTCCTACCTCCACTCTCAACCACTTTAATTATTGATTTAAAATTAGTTGAATATGATGGTCTTCTCTTACCATTATCTTCACATGAATTTTCACTCTTCCCAACCTCGCATTCCTTTTTCAACTTTAATTGATCATCATAGACTTGTTTTAAAGATAAAGATATAAAAATGATGGTTTTACCATCTTTTAAAATAGTGTATCTATTTCTAAATCCATCATGAATAACTCTCATATCAAACTACCATAGACGCCCTATAAGTAAGTGATTAGCATGCATAAGGACCATATCACACATAACATCATCGGAATATCTACCAATAACAAAGGAAATCAGCACCTTTTTAGTCACTTTCACCTCACTACATTCATTCAACCACTACAATCTATAAGGATTACGATGTTTTACAATATTAAAATTCAATTTCCTAAAAAGAGTAATATTAGCTACATTGGCACAATTGCTCCATCAATTATCATATTACATACCTTACTTTGGATGTGACGTTTAGTATGAAAGATGTTCTTTTTTTGCTGAACTACATCATCTTTTTTTACTTGTGCATTCAAAACACGCCTTACAACCAAGTCCTCCCCCTCAACTAGATATGCAATCTTCACATCACTACAATCCTCTAAACGTGGCATCTTATCAACATCAAATTTATCACTTTTAGATTTAATCTCACTATGTTTCATGATCATTGTTCTTTTATTTGGACATTAAAAAGCAATGTGTCCACTCTCTAAACACCTAAAACATTTTATATGACAATTATGCATAGGTTATGAATTAATTTTACCTTTCCCATCAGTAGGCATCTTCTTTTTTTTTTGCCTTAGATGGTTTGACCCTAGCTCACACAAAGGACTTCGGTTGGGCCACCTTCGACCTTTAAGCTGATGAAAAAGATGTTGAACTGATTTATGGTATTATACTACCCTTTCTCCTTATATGTCTCTCCATCTTTGTTACTATATTTACCATGTCTTCCAAGTCCATATAATATTGTAACTCCATGATATTAACAATGTCCCTATTAAACCTATTAAGAAATCTAGCTATGGTGGCTTATTTATCCTCAACAATATTAGCTTGAATCATTGTTATCTCCATCTCCTTGAGATATTCATTTATTGTCTTAGAACCCTGAGTTAGACCTTTACCTTTTAGCTTCAGATATAAATTCCTAATAATGATTAGAAATAAAACACTTCTTCATCAAAACTTTCATGTCCTCCTATGTCTCTACAAGTCACTCCATGTTGTTCTACCTACTGATCATGATCTTATCCAACCAAATTAATGTGTAATTTGTAAATTCAATGACCACCAACTTCACCTTTTTTATTTAGAATAGCTATGGAAATTAAAAAAGAATCCAATTAACTTTTTTCCCCCACTCCAAATAAACCTCATTAATTTTTTTACCTTGGAAATTAAGAATTTTCAGTTTAATAAAGTCCAATTCCTTATCTACACGTCATGCTTTCCTATATTACAAAAATCTCCCTTCTAGCTGAATTGGCCTCTTTGTCTAATACCAGAATCCCTTCGATTTCTAAGCTGCCAGAAACCTTCTCTTTATCCTAAAGTCTCAGCCTTAAAACCTTCATGCCTAAAGTCATCATTTTGCTCCTTAAAATCACTAAAATCAGCCTTCATATGCCTTTTAACTTTATTATGATGGCTCACTCTCCTTTCAGCCCCTACTTTACGTACATCATGATTATTAGAATTATAGTCATCCCTATGTTTTTTAGCCTTCTCAAGTTTGTCACTCATGTCTCCTAACATCATTTGCACATTTGCTAACATCTACGCTATGTGTTTAATTTAAAGTTTTATGTCACTCACAAGAGTAATTGGTGTACTATTTTGATATGACATATTTGTACCTGTATAAATTGGTTGGTGGTGATAAAATACCCTCATGTCTCTCACGTTTCGCTCAAATATTAGGTTTTTCATTCTAATATGCTCGCTGCCTTTTTCCTCTCGTCTCACCTTATTTTAGCTCTTACAGAACTGAAATCAACATCAAATAAAATCACTTAGCAGTGTGATCCAAAACAGTAAATATGACTCAAAAATCAAGAAAACTATGAATACAAGCAAAAACAAAACTATGATTACAATCTCAAGAGTAGAAAGTGAATTTGTACGAAATATGGACAACATGAAGACAAGAACAAAAAAAATGCCAAATATATGAAAATAATGTAAATATCACCCAAATATGCCAAATATGATGATAACATACTAAAAGATAAAAACAAAACAAAAGAAACAAAACAAGTTTTAAAAGTTTACGCAAAATAGACCCATTACGACAAGCTCGAACCCAAATCTAGACCTCAAAGTAAACAATGTCCAAATGATCTAAAATTAATATATAGTGTAATTAGGACCCTAGTAAATAGAATATCAAGTTGATTTAATTTCGAGTTGTTTTAATATATGGACGCAAAACTACGCGAAATAACTGTTTTAATACCCGAATTTCGAACCTAAAGCAAATAATATCTAAATGACACCAAATTTAATATATAGTGTGATTAGGACTCCAATAACCAGAACATAAAATTTGAGCTAATTCTGAGTTGAGTTGATCCAATTTCCCCTTTTTTAGTTTTTTGCGATAAAATCTGAAACTAATCTTTTGAACGATTTTTTTACTTTTATGCTACTGATATGTTGAGAAATAGTAACAAATTGAAATAAATCTCTTTTTTTGTACTAAAAAGATGCCATTATTGAAATGAAGAGGAGAGGATTGGAACAAGTAGTTTGGTGTCAAACAAGAGAAAAATAAAAATAACAAAAAGGATATAACTTGATTAATGGAGTCCAGCTCTAATACAAAATGATGTGAACCCCGTGACTTTTTGGTAATAACCCATATGCAAATGATACAATTCCTGAAAAGCCAAGAAACTAGGTTTGAAAGTGTGACATAAAGATTATCTTGAACCTAAGCAACAAAACTATTGGAACTTGAAACCCCCACCCAATAAATAACAATTCACGAACGAGAATTATAGGATGACATTACAAAGATAGTTATTCTTCAATAAGTCGATTCAGTTCTTTAGAGAATCAAAGTAGGAGAGAAAACTCACTCTCACACACTCACAAAGAAAGATGTGGTAATCTGAATTATTATTATTAAGCAACAACATGAAAAATTAAAACTTAGACTACCAAGACTATTTGAATGTCGCCTCAAAACCAACCATCGGTTGTCATACCAACCCTCGCATCTCGCCTAAATGGCACGACCTCAACCCATGCGCTGACGCATCTTTTTTAAAATAATATTTATATTTATTCAATTACTAAAATTTCTCTGAATCAAATTTGATTATTAGCAAAAAAAACCAAGTTGAAAAGATGAAAAAGCATGTGGACATTAGTTCAAAAAAATGTGTGTGCGGGTAAATAAGTCTTTTTTTTATTATGCTTTAAAAATTAAAAATGTGAAAAAAAAACCCTTAGATGCTAGGGTTTTTTTAAAGGTAATTAAGTTATTTTACTATACTAATAAAATATGGAAAGACTTCCTAGCCCCATTCAATTAAAAAATGACTTTTAAGCCATAAAGAAAAGATTGCATTACCCTTAATAAAGGATTAATGATTTTTTCATGGAATGACAAAACAGTCGTTTCACTATTCCAATCCACAATAATATGTATTTTGATATACAATGAAAATGTAGCACTCATAGTTGTTTTTCTAATTCTTCTAATAGCAGGGCATTCAAAATACTGGAAGCAGGAACTTATGGCTGAGATACCTTCTAGTGTTAGCATGGTTTGCGGCTTTGTCAAGGTAGCTAAAGTAGTCCTGATTTATGAATTTGGTCGGGTGCCTTTTTTTCTTCTTTTTTTAATTGAACTTGATTTTTTTATAGCCTTTTTCCCTTTATAGTTAAAAAGAAACGGTTTGATAGAGAAGTCATGTTAGTAAACTCTATAAAGTAACAAAAACTAAAGGACATGGGAAAACCAATATTCACTCATACTCATTACACTGTGGATTACAATGTTTTGCTTCTTCTTCTTCTTTTCCTTCTTTTTTTTTGTTATGATTTTTTTTCAAATTTATTTTTGTCAATTTCATCTTTTAATATTAGAATGGTTGATAATTTGGTTTTGTAATTTTTTTCTTTATATTTTTTCATTTTATAGCGTTAACGTGGTTTGGGGGTTTACCAGAATAACCTAAGTTGCCCCAGTTTATAGGTTTGGTGGGTTGTTCTTATATATATATATATTAAATTTGATTTTTTTTATTTTCTATTTTTTCTCATATAGAAAAAAAATTAGAGAAAAACCATGTTATTAAATTTTATAGAGTCCTTGAACCTATTCATAAGTTTGATTTGTTGACATGGTTCACGGGTCTAACAAGTTTATAATGAACTTTTTTTTTAATCCTTAGATATTGATGAGGTTGCAAGCAATTTGTCTCCACCACAACTGGATTCTACCCCATGAGCAACTTCAAGACCAAAGAGCTGTGTAATTACAACCAAGCTTTGTAATGTGTTAATATTGACTTAGTCTTATACGCGTTTGGAAAAAAGGGACCCATCTCAAAAAGTTTAATTTGTTTATTTCGATAACTTTGTAGCTTTGCGCAGGAAAAGTGCAAATAGCCAGAAAACAAGAAAATTGATTGAGCAGTGTAAATTCCAATGACGTTCCATGCACGTATGAACATTGTCCCTGTCTAGTTTAATTTTGTTCACTAGGGAAATGTTTTCCGTTTAAGAGCTTGCGTGAATTGCGAACGGTAATTTTTTTAAAAAAGTATTTTTTATTCTATAAAATCTATTTTTGAAACTAGTATATTAAAAATACAAAAGATAATTTTAAATTAAAATAAATAAAATTATTTAAAAACAAGATTGGACTGTGATATCAAACACGATCTCAATCTAACCCGGCATATTTCTTGAATTGATGCATTAAAAAATAGCATTAATTCCATCTTTTTATTTGTTTTACCCTTTTCATAAATTATATATTTTATTTTCAACTTCTTTATCATAAATTAGAATGACCAAATTATATCCTTCATATATCCATTATTAAATTTAAATTTAGAAATAGTGTTTCAAAATATTTTATTTCACCAAAATATCTCTAGATTTTAAAAGCTATCATATGTATATAAAAAGTTTTATTATTAAATACTAAATATTGTTTCTTACTTTAAAAAAGATTTAACATGCTAAATTAAAAAATAAATAAACCTATATTCAATACAAGAGGCATATTTATCTTTTTTTTGTTTATGACTATACAAAGTAAATGTTTATATTAATATGTAAAAATGCTCAACTCCATATAAAGAAAATATTTATTTTTTTTATATGTGAAAAAAATATATATGCAAGTAGTACTCTGTCTTAACTAAGAAAGAGAGGATTAGCGAATTCCAGTGTTTTAAGACCCGGGACCTGGCCGACCCGGGCATGTGGCCGGGCTGGGTCTAAGCAAAAAACAGGCTGGGAACTGGCCCGACCAAACCCGGTCGACCAGGAAGGTCGACCCAGGACCCGGCCGGCCCGGCCACACCCAGCTGAGACCCGAGTTTATTTTTTTTATATTCTCATGCCTGAAACGACAAGAGCAGAGAGACGAATCACGAGTGCATTGCAGAGCAGAGAAGTGAGAAGAAGACCTAATTAATTTCAAGAATTTGTCAAACCCATTTCACTCTCAGTCGCGAAGAAGAGCAGATGAGCAGAAGAATCTTGAATCCTTGATCGCCGTTTCAATTCTGAGCATAAGGTTAAATGAGTTTTTAATTGTTTCTTTCTTCTTTCGCCTTTCGCCATCCTCTGTTTCATCTTCTTCCCTCTTTTGAAATTGCAGGAGAGTATAACAGTGGCATCGATTCTTCCCTCTGTTCAGTCTGTTGACCAATCGGTTCTTCCCTCTGTTCCCTCTGTTGACTCATCGGTTCTTCCCACCGATTGACCCATTGGTTTTTCCCACTGTCCCACAGATATGTATCTTTGCTCTTTTATTTTTCTGTTCGATTGACCCATCGAGAATACATGTTCTTCCCACCGTATTATGATCCTTTGTTATTTGCTGGTTCTTTTAGTTCATTTTCGACAGTACTATCATGGATTAAGACTGGCTTTTCTAGATATTGAGGTGGGAGGAACTAATCTCTTATATAAGAATGTAAAGAAGGGAATCGATGATAAGAATCTAAAACAATGAAAAATTCTGAAGTAGAACTTCAAAAAAATTTCTAAAAAACCAACAGCTCAATTGTAATCGATTTCTATTCATGCTGGTAGACTGTAATCGATGTGTCAACTTCATTGATTGTTGATAGAACAGGTAGTGCAATGCTAGAGGGAAACTATGATTGTTATGTGTTTTTTTTATTGAAAACATATAGTATATATACTGATGAGTTTCAAATTCCACATTTGAAAAAAAAAAACACTAGGTCTTGCCCGGGTCAAGAGTTGACCGGCCGGGTCATTACACCAACCAGTCTTTTGATAAACCCTGATTGGTCCAGTCCCTGGATCGACCTGCCAGGCCTATCGGGTTTAATAATTGATATGAAAATAAAAATTTAATTTTAAAAAAATACTCTTAAAACATGAAAATAATTTTACTCATAGCTAATCACTATCACTCGGTTAACATAAATGGTCCCATTACCCATAAATAGTCTCATCACCCAATTTCAATGGCATACATATAAAGCAATCCCATCAAAGCCTCCATGAATGTGTAAACTCGATACACTATATAATTATATGAGCTTTTGATGTAATTTGTGATCTATTACTAAAAATATTTTATGGAGTCTTTTTATCAATATAATATCATATTTTATTCTTAAATAATAAAAGTTTTATTTAATAAAAATACTCTAAACATTAAGACTTAAGGTGTGTTTATTTTTAAATTACAACTGCTTTTCAAACTTTTTTCATTTGAAACAAATATCAAATTAATATTTTTTTTAAGTTGATAGTTTTGATTTATTGATATTAAAAATATAAAAATCTGAAAAAAATATTATTTTTTATATATTTTTAATTGAAAAATATTTAAAAAACAGATTGTAATGCAATACCAACCACACAAGAATTAAATATTGTTTTTCTTAAAAAAAAAACTCACATATCATGATTTTATTAGTCAATTTTTAAAACATAACAACGAGGATGTAGGATTATGATTGAATAAATAATTTATTATATAACAATACAATGTAATATTATCTTGCTAAAGAAATTAAATAAAAATATTTTCTACTAAAGAATATATCAAAATACAATATTTACATTATCATCTAACCCCTGGGAGGGCCTCTCTCCAACTTTCTTTATTGTTATATTTCAAATTGTTTGATTTTTTTTAGATTTTATGATGGCACCATCTATTATAGGTTGATTTTCTCATCAAAGTCTTTGCCCTTATATGACAGTTCAGCCCGCACTAAACTCCACCTTTCCTCTATTAATTTATTATTGTTTGTCTAACAATTAAGTGTTTCTCCTCATCAAGAGGTTTACCTTACACAAGTAAAGAGGATAAGCACAGTGTAATTATAACATCCTCAATTATTTTAATAAAATCAATATTGATTTCTTATAATTATTATAATTTTTTAGGTGAAATATATATATATATATATATATATATATATATATAATCAAAGAAAATTTACTAAAATTTCTGCAGAGTCTTTCCTATACTGGAAGGTTTTAAATTATCGACTAAAAATATGTTACACTTCAATACTTAATAATTTCATATCTTATGTATTGTCAATCATCCTAAATTCATCACATCACTAAATCAAGGTATCTCAAATCTTGATTTTTCAATTTCTCATTCATCACATTCATTGTATATTTCCATACACACAACGCTCGCACAATTAATCAGTTCATGTAAAATTAGCATAATATAATCACATGCAATAATAATTTTAACACAATAAAGAAAACTAATAAGTTATCACAAGTTTACATAAATGATTTAATTAAATCAACCGAACTTCAATGTGATTATTAATTGTTACATAACTCATTATAGTACAAAAGGTTTTCTATTACATGATCATTCAAAATTAACAAAACACCACCCTAAATATCTATTATTTGGCTCGTGGCTATGAGGTATCTATAAATAATTTGTACAATAAAAAGTAGTGTTACTACATGAAAAAAAAAATATTAAGTAGAATAAACATGACAACACAATTAAATTGCAAACTCGTCATTATCAACAATTCCATTTTATTAATCAATGGAATTCATTCATCATATTGTAATTTCCTAATCATCATCAACCTAACGTGGCCCACTCATTTCCGGCAATAGCCCTTTTTGTTAATTATCAAATTTCCAAAGCCCAATTTTCAAGGTAATACCTTTCAACCATGTTTGGGCATTAGTTCCATTATCGAGAAACTAATTCCTTCTTCTTTTATAAAGTATTAGTTATATTACCGAGAAACTAATAATTTCATCTCTTACTGGGCATTAGTCCAATTATTAGGAAACTAAATTCATCTTTCTTAAATCACAATTACAAACACGATATATCATTACATTTTAAAAAATATATATTACAAAAAATTGAGTAAAGGAAAATGATAAGATGCACAACACCTACCTGTTGTTGGAGCTCGAGTGGTACCTCTCTATTATTGCACAGCTCTCGTGGCCTCTCCTGTACCAACAAGTTTACCCTGTTATTTTTCATTTCATACTCAAACTATATAATATTATTCTAGGCTTACTTCTAACAATTTAACCTTCATTTCTAATTTTATTTTTATTAATGTTCTTAACAAGAGAGAATTCTACTGCTCAGTCGTATACCTATGCATATTCAAATTTATTTCTTACAACTACCACTAAATTAAGACTCATATCAAAACAACTCCTAAACAAAGTAGAACTTGGCTGATTCTAGGCAACTTAGATTATTAATTCAAGAATATTATCTCTCATTTTAATCATAATTAAAATTATAAAAATTCATCTTCGATTGTAAATTATCTTCTTTGAAATCTAAAATAAAAACTATATTTATATTGAAGGAAAGGAAACTTAATCCAGCCTTTAAGTACCCAAATTACCCAATGTCGCCATTCAATAAAATTATCCAACACAATTCTCAACCCGACATCTTTTATTTTTTTGCCCATATCCGGAGTTTTATAACTCCGAATTACACAAGGTCACTCCTGTTCAAAAGTTAATATCTCTAGCTATAACTTCTATAAAGAAATTTATTTTAAATTTCATACCCATACCATATAATATTAATGTTCTCTAAACTTTCGACTATCCAATTTTTATATATGGACTTTACAAACAACTAAACATTCTATTCCTCTTCTTATTTTTCGAACAAGCATTCCCCTTTCTATATATGTTATAATATCACTAATTTCAACCTTCTAAGGAGCATCGATACAACTTACTTTATATTTAAAATAGTCAAAACTATTTTATGGAAAACATATTCATTATAAAAATTCACAAATATACTACGTTTCACAACCACAATCATAGTTGAGTGTTCAATTTATTTTGGTACCACAACTTCTTCTCTTACCATAATTTATTCTTATTTTTTTTTATCAAAACTCTCCTGAGAAATCAAGCAATACATAATAATTTTTCACCTCTAAATACACTATACTTCCTCAATTCCAAATTATCAACAATACAACATTTCAATCACACTTTGTAATGTAACTAAACTCTTTTTAAAAAATCATTTTCCTCACAACATTACACACTAATTTATCACAATTCCATATTATTAAATGCAATTGTATTACATGCAATTTGATCCCTTATTAGCCGGCCATTTAGCCTTTAAGGAAAATTTGGTTTTTTTAAAATTATTTCTTCCTAATTTAGCACCCAACACAACCTAATCTAACCCAATTTGTTTAATTCACAATCAATTCACATTTCCCCAAATCTCGACTATAAGCCTTAACATGAATTCAACCTCAATTGTTATTCTTTCATATGAGCTTGCTAGATTAGGTTTAGAACTCCTTACCGAATGATAATCTAGTATTTCAATCCCAATTAGTCAAAAAATTCAAAACCTCCCTTTATTTCTCCCTGCTGTCGTGACTGCCCATCTCAATTCTCCTTGGTTTCCTTCACTTTTCTATCTTATATAAGTGTTTATGGGTGTGGTGGTGAGTAATTCTCTCAATCTCCCCCTAATCCCTTGATTTATAGTGATTTTCTCTAAGAATTTTGAAAACAAAAATCAAATCTCTCTCCTCTTTTGTTTCAGCTACAGTTGGCTCCTAGACAGAGAGAGTAAGAGTGTTTTTATACTTGTTTCCTTTATTATTTACACTTTAACCCCTCATTTGCATATAACCTCAATTTATCCTCATAATTTCAAATTGATTTTCCTCCCTTCTTATCAAGTGTCATATCACCTCTTATTTCTTCTCAATTTCACCCTTGATATATATATATATATATTAAAAATTTTCTAAATCTTAATTTAAGCTATTTTATTTTTGGGTTAAAATTTTTATATTTCAGAAAAATTTTAATCTAGAGTTTACATTAACATTGAATTACAAGAATAATCCCAACCTTTTATTTGTCTCAATAAAAGGAATACACAAGTTTGTCTTTATATGTTATGCATAATGGTTTTACCTCTCATATAACTTGCACACTACACACTTATATACAACCTACATAAAGAGTAAATACATGGAAGATTACAACAAAAATTGTCCACATATACTAGAAACAAATTTGCTCAATTTTGTCCAAAACAACCAACCGCCAAAAATTGTCAATAACCGCCCCAACTATTGCATCTCTCCCTAGCTTACCACTTAACAAACTAGCTGTCCATTCTGCCAAATCATGTGATGTCTAATTGGTGTGCATGCATGCCTTGGAATATTCATTTTTCTAGTCAGAACTTGTGTCGAACATCAACCCATGACCTGCTCAATCATTGGACGTACACTGCTGCTAAATCTTCCATGTCCTATGTATATTGTCATTCGTGCTAGTAGTGTTTTTTTTGTCAAGTCTTAGACTATCCATCATCCAAACTTATTGTCATCCTCTAATATTGATTATGTCGACGTTACCAATTTCAGCATTGTCTCATGGGCTGCCACTGCCCACTATGTTGTTCCAACACTGTTTTTATTAGTATACCTTTGACAAATGTAACCCTATTACAAACCTCCTCCATTAGAAGAACCTAACATCCTCTTTAGACCAAACTTGAAGCACCCCTACACTAAGTTTGTCCATTATCACTTTTTTTTGTTCCCTCCATGAAGCTTATTGGTTTTGCCCATATTCAAACATAATTTTGTCCATCGAATCTGCGATGCTTTGGAAACCTTGATAGTCCCATTGTCAACTATTTTTCCAACCAAACCATGACTTTTATTCTTCTCCAAAGTCCTATTTGTTTATCAACAGAGTCAAACCAGATTTTGAGACCATTTTAAGTGTTGAAAACCAATCCATTGATCTCCATCTTTGACAAACCTATCACATCTCACATGTTGCCATATCTGCCATAATTATATTCAAGTCCCCTAAAGTTACAAACAACAATACTCATCTCCTTGGCAATCCTATATGTCAAGTTCATTCACCCATAAAACTATCTTCATGAAATTCAGACGCTTCCCCCAACATCCTAGAGATTTTTTTCTCTCCATCAACAACATCACATAAAACCACTTAAAGAATCACATGAACCCCGTAAACTCACCCAACTTCTTAGCCATTCCACATGTAACCTGCAAGTATGGAAATGAGTAAAATCCAGTTTCGGTGATCAACACCATCTTGTGTTGAAGTTCTTTTGGCAAGTCCCTACCCTGCACAAGAATACACACAAAGCATCCCAACATCAAATCCATATAACCTGGTCTTCTATATATTACTAATATACCCAATATACTGTACCATCATCCACAAGCATACTTATTATTATTTTTTTTTTGCTTTAAAAAAACATTTGATCCTACCCATGACAAAACACTTCTCAAATAACTAGATTTTCAAATTAATTGTTGAAATTTTACTTGCAAATGAAAAACAAATGATAGTAATGTTTATATATATTCTCTATTTTATTTTATGTTAAAGAAATTGATTCCTCCCACAATAGCTATCAGTTATCTAGCGGCCACCTAAAAAAGAAAAAAATCTTAAACTTTTTCAGGTTGTTTGGAATCAATTCTTTACTATAATTAAATTCAATTATATTATTTGATTTGAATTCAATTGATAAATAAGTTGAATTTATATTTTTAAAAAAATAAATAAAATTCATTTTGTTTCCTAAATTATCCTCACTAACTTAACCTTATTTCTTCAAAGATTTTTTTAAAAGGGTTAAATAGGTATATTGAAAAAGTTAGTTTTAATATTAAATTTCTCCTTTTTAAAATTATAAATTAGACGGATTGACCTCTTATTTACTTTTATAGTATTTTTAGAGATTGAATTCCTTTTGGAACTCAATTCTAAGCACTTAAAAGGATTCAAAACATAAGATTTCATCAAAACCTTTTAATTGAATTCAATTAAGAGGATTTCAAACATGTTGTTTGTAAAATACCAAAAAACAAGACAACAATGAAAACAACAAACAAAAATAGAGAATAAAAAGTCGTATCGTCTTGTCTCGTCTCTACCTTACACCCACACACCCTTATTTCTTTCTAATGAATAGACTATGCATGTTATATTTAGTTTTATTTTCAACCAAGTATGTGTTAGAATAATTTGGAATGTAGACAGAAATATTAATATTAATTAACTCAGAGGTGTGAAAAAATATATTTTTAAAGTGTGTATTTATACCATACAAAAAGAAAAATGAAAAGGTAAAAAACATAAGAAAAAAAAAAGTTTTTACATGTTTATTTGTAAACTGGTGAATTAAACAAAGTAACCATTAATTTAGATTAATTGTAACAAAGTATTTATAAACTAAATCTTTCAATAAAATTAAAATTTGAAATTTGAAATAAATAAAATTAGTAATAAGTTCAAAGTGTGATTTTTTTTTTTTGTATATTCAAGATTAGAGCATTTATAAACCATGAAATTAACTCACTGATATTTTATTACACTATTAAAAGTTGATTGTTATAGATACTTTGGATGGAATGTTTCTTTATAATATGAAATAAACTTTATTTATGGACCGATTAGATGCATCACTTTTTGAAGAAAATAAATGTCACGTGAAATCATTTACAATAATAAATGGGGGAAGTGGTTATAGGAACGAGACGTCACCATCAACTGAATTCAATAAAATCAAAATCCAGAGGAAGAGTGGATTGATCATCATAATTGTTTTAGGTTTGCCTCCGTTGATCCCGGTGATTCTAATAAATTGTGTATCCTATCCACCATCCATCATGATGAGTCCTCCGCGATTGCTGCAGAATTGCAGAGCCAAAAATAAAATAAATAAAATAAAAAAACCTATCTTTTGTTAATCCAAATATATAATAATAATAATAATAATTTTATGTGAATTCTATTAAAATTTTATTTTTAAAACCTACGTTATAAAAAGCTATCATTTATTTTCTTAAACTATTATAATGGTAAAAACTACCATGATATAAAATATATAATTAAAATTTTTTATTTTTACGGTTTAATTTAAATTTAAAATTATTATTCTTTAATAACTTTGACATTTTACTTAAAAATATTTTGATATATTTTTAATTAAAAAAATATTCTTGCAGGAACACAGTCAACACTTAATTTTCAGTATATCTATAAAAAACGACAAACTACCAAACATTACAAAGCTTTTCTTCTTCTTCTTCTTCTGGTTGGTATAAAATATAAATAGCAAACCAACCGATTTGTTTTCTTTTGAAGAAATCTTGGCATCCGAACCTTCTTTTTCGTTCTTGAAGCTCCGCCTAGTTGTTTCTTGTTTTTTTATCCAATTCACTGACCCGACTCCCCTACAACCCGAACCGACTTCCAATTCAAAAATGGGCTGCGTGAGCGCGAAGCAGGCGGTGTCCGTCACACCAGCGTTGGACCATTCCGGAGCGTTCAACACGGGTCGGATTCGGGTCGGCTTGGACCAGCACCCAAGTTTCAAGAAGAATGGGGATCGCCGTCACCATCATGAGATGGTGGTGAGTTGCGGAGGGAGCGAGTTGGGTGAGTCAGGAAGTGCTCCAAGTTCAAATGGCGAGTCGTTGAGCTTTAGATTGAGGAATTTGCACAAGTACATTGAAGGTGAGCAGGTGGCAGCAGGTTGGCCGGCCTGGCTAAGTGCCGTCGCTGGCGAAGCCATTCACGGTTGGGTCCCTCTGAATGCTGATGGTTTTGAGAAATTGGACAAGGTTGTTAATTATATGTTAATAGAAAATACTGTCTTACTCATCTGAAACTGGACAAGGCTCAGCTATTTCATTTTAGTTTATAAATGCATGCATAGCTAGGTCCCCTGGATAGTCAACTTATACTTATGCCCAATTGCTTTGGTAGATAGGACAGGGTACATATAGCAGTGTGTTCCGGGCACGTGAGACTGAAACTGGGAGGATCGTTGCTCTGAAGAAGGTTCGGTTCGACAATTTTGAGCCTGAGAGTGTCCGATTTATGGCCAGAGAGATATTGATTCTTCGTAGACTCGACCACCCCAATATCATGAAATTGGACGGATTAATCACTTCGCGATTGTCATGTAGCTTATACCTTGTCTTTGAGTACATGGAGCATGATATCACTGGACTCCTGTCATGCCCTGATGTCAGGTTCAGTGAGTCACAGGTTTAACTCTGCCTTTCTAGAATTTGTGTTTTTTCCTCAAGACCACTTGGAAATAATTAAATAACTAAATAAATAAAAAAGATTCTCTTAATCTGTAGCATCATATGAACAGTTTACTTTACAAAACAAAGCATGTTAAGGTGCCCGTTGATTGCGGTTTATTTCTGTCCTCTGAATTGCATAAATTACTCTTCTTTTGCAGATTAAGTGCTACATGAGGCAATTATTATCAGGACTTGATCACTGTCACTCAAAGGGTGTAATGCATCGGGACATCAAAGGGTCAAATCTTCTCGTAAACAATGAAGGAATACTCAAGGTAGGAGATTTTGGATTGGCAAACTTCTGTACTTCCGGGCACAGACAACCTTTAACCAGTCGTGTAGTGACTCTGTGGTACCGTCCTCCTGAACTTTTGTTGGGTTCTACCGATTATGGAGCATCTGTGGATCTCTGGAGTGTAGGCTGTGTATTTGCAGAACTTCTTCTTGGAAAACCTATCCTTCAAGGGAGAACAGAGGTAAGCACGTACATGGTTGTGCATTATTATTCATCTAGTCTTTTTTTGTACGATCGGTGTAATACATTAAAAACCAAGGTGCCAAAGATTTATATTGGTTTCCGTGAGTACTTCTATTCCCATATCTTTCTTAGGTTAGAATTAATAGAAGCTAAGTTTATTCATATCTTGTACAATTCTTCGATTCATGAATGGATTGTACAAGTAAAATTCCTTAAAGATTACTCTATTATGATGCTAGATATGCTTTTCTTTTGTCCTCACCGCTACGTGATATGGCAGTGAGGAGAACCAGTTTGTATCTATTACATAATTTCTGTTACTGGTACCAGCCGATTTGGTGTGCAGCTGTTCTTTTATCTAAGAGTGAAATTTAAGGAGGTAAAAAAAAAAATCAAGAAGTTACAACCATCCACCACGAAGCAATATCTAGAATATGGAAATAAAACTTGGTAATCTGCACAGACTTCCATCTGATTATGTGAGTTTGTGCTTCATTTAACAGTAGAGCGTGGCAAATCGCTAACATGCCAAGTTGGGATGATCAGATATAGCTGTTTCCCATTTTTTTTGTTGTTGCAGACTACTAAAGCATTAGATTTAAAAAAATTTAGCTGTTATTGTAATTTCTGTTGATTTGCTTTTTTCTTCGAGATTTTGTATGAATGCTCTTCTTTTCCCTCCAGGTTGAACAGTTACACAAAATTTTCAAGCTCTGTGGATCCCCGCCTGATGAATACTGGAAAAAGTCTAAACTTCCTCATGCAACTTTATTCAAACCACAACAACCTTATGACAGTTGTCTTCGTGAGACCTTTAAAGATTTGCCAACAACTGCTGTGAACCTGATAGAAACTCTTCTCTCTGTAGAGCCTTACAACCGTGGGACTGCTTTTTCTGCTCTTGCATCTGAGGTGATTATTACCTCCCATTGCATTTGATATGCTAATTGAAATAGATGACCTTAATTCATATAGCCATGGAAATTGGTATACTTCATGAAGTTCTATTTGAATCATCTTACACTGGTGGATCTCATTTCAGCCATTCTTTCCATTCTCACCAAGAAAAAGAAAAAGAAAAAGAAAAAGAAAAAGAAAAAGAACAGAGATTTCTTGTCTAACCTTCATGTACTTCCATTTTAGTTTTCAAGTGTTTTCTCTTTTATTGTAGTAAATCAGATGCAAATAGCAGTGGTGTTTCTTTATGGAAATTGTGTGACTTGGTGCCTTAGGTTTGCCTCAGTAGGATTCTTTAAGTACAAGCTTCTTACCTACCATTTTTCAGTATTTCAGCACAAAACCTTATGCATGTGATCCATCAAGCTTGCCAAAATACCCACCTAGCAAAGAGATTGACGCAAAAAACCACGAGGAGGCAGGGAGGTGAGGATTCTCATTTTATCTCATCCAATTTTCTCGTAAAAGATTTATGTCTCTCCTCTGAATTAAACCTTAGTTTTGGCAGCATTACTTTTTCAAATCAATGAACTCAATTCCATATCTGTGGTAACAACTAAGACACGTAATTAGCTGGATTTTTCTAGATAAGAGATTTAGGATTCAAGCAACTTATGGCCATGGAGTTGAATGCCAATCAAAATTCGTCCATTATGCTTCAATGTTGCATTAAACAACATTTGTCAGCCATGTGACCACTGGTATTCCCAAGAAAATGAAACAGATGCCACTCATTAAAATCGTATACCTTAGGAAAAGTCTATAATTGCTAGTGTTGGACATTCAAATACCTGTCAATTTACAAACCGCATGTAGACAGCACTTGAAAATTTATGTCTAGAAACTCTATTGACTAGAGGCTTATAATTTAAAACTCTTGAAATCTCCAGGATTGTAGGTTATACACTTATACTGACATCTAATTATATTGGCTCTGAAATTTCAGGAAAAAGATCAGTGGGAGAGGTCGTGGCACTGAAACAAGAAAGTGTACAAGAAAACCATACGGAATCAGTAAATTGGCACCAGCAGAGGTCTCTCTTGCACACGCGCATGCACACACACATGCAGTTGTTTGTGGAAGCTGATTCACACTGATAGTGACAAGTTCCTTTCTGTCTCCAGGATCTAGCAGCTAGAATACAATGCAGTCAAATCAATACCAGTAATATGCGCATTCCAAAGGTAGGAGATGGCAAGTCCGGTGGAGAGGCACGGAAGCCATCACTTGATAAAGTGGAAGAGATTTTCCACATAAAGAATGCATCCCAAGGAGACATTCCCTTTTCTGGCCCATTACAAGTTTCTAGTTCAAGTGGTTTTGCTTGGGCAAAAAGACGAAATGGCGATGCATCCATAAGATCCCACAGTAGGTCTATTTCAAGAGGTCATTCTAATAATGGATTAGAACCCTCCTCTGCATTGCAAGAGAAAAATAATTCTGACTCAAAACAGCATAATAAAGGGGATCTCATATATGGAGTTCATACCAATTCTAGAGGCCATAATTCATATGAGATTTCTAAGTTCGCATTGCAGAAACAATGGAGTCAGTTTGAACGTCCAGATTCTTTTGATGCTTCTGAGGAGTACCATTCTCAAGAGCTATCATTGGCACTTTATCAAAGAGAAGGAATGGAATCCAAGAGAAGTAATTTGGTATGTGTGTAAATATTAAGCCCGCATCTAACTTCATTTACATTTTTTGTTGAAGATGAAACGAGATAAATTTCTTCATTTTTGCCTGAAAATGCATGTAACTTGTCATATTTTAAATTGAATGAAATTTCAAGTTGGGGATAACTGGGAGGCGGTGATGAACACGGTCAGCAGCAGGGTTCAAGTCACCTAATTGCTGGCTGTTGCAGTGGGGAACTGCTAATTGGGTTTAAGTGGTGGTGTGCTTTAGCAAAGACAATAACAGGGGCAATGATTTTTCATGATTTCTATCTCGTTTTCTATTGAGAGAATCTTGAAACCTCAAAATTTTGTATTTATTCAACTGGAGGGTTTTTTTTTTTTTTTTTAATTGTATTTCTATACGTTGAAAGAGAAAGCAAAGACCAGGCTTACTAAATAAGATTTCTACTTTGTCATGGTTAATCCAAGAATCAGCAAACTTCGACACCAATATCACACCGGGATGATTAACTCTTTGTCCATAGTTCCAGTCGCTTGTAGAGTGTTTGAACTGCACAGAATTTGAGATATGAAATTACCTTTAATCCTTTTCTGTGTCATTGTTATGTTAGTGAATTGAAAGGGAAAAAAAAAAAACATTAGAGAGGTGCCAATTAAAGTTTAACCGTTAACTCTCTACTGATTTTCTAACTTGAAGTTTAACCTGAACAGGTTTTTCAAGATCAAATGGACAAGGTTGACTTTTCTGGACCCCTGTTATCTCAATCACACAGAGTGGATGAACTCTTAGAAAGACACGAGCGCCACATTCGCCAGGCAGTCCGAAAATCATGGTTTCATAGAGGTATGGAGATGATAACACTAGTCCCCCCACTTTTTATAATATTTTGTAAGGTTTTTAGATCATCATCAATCATACCAACTTGGTCTATGTTCATTGCATTGAATCATGTAAGACCCTAGTTTCATTCGTTTCCTAACCCTGTTGTTATAACCTAAAAATATGATTAATTGATGTAAGGTGTTGAGTTATACCTAAATAATGAAAGTAAATTGAATCTAGATAATTGATCGGGGACAAGAGGTGGCTAATTAATCATTGACTATCAATTCCCATTATGATGGTCATAACTGATGCTGTCATCTATGAAATTCTACTTCTCATAAATTGGTAGTGAAATTATAGAAGAAAATTAAACTCTGGTATAGTGGGGCTAGCATTACACATTAATTTTATCATTTGTGATAGTAGTTGCCCGTTGCCACCGCACATGGATCTTCGTGAAGTTCCATAATACCCAATTTGACTAATTTTTTCTACTAGTTATAGGTAAGAAGCATGGAAAGTGATCATTATTATGAATGCCCGGCGAAGCCGAAGTCCTTTTTATATGATGGATGGGTTTCTCTCCAAGCAAAACTTGAGAAACCTTGTGCAAGAGGCCACTTATCAGGAATCCCAACCTCAAGGAGACAAGTTTAAACTGAACCGTTGTACCCAACAATGACCACCATTGAACCATCAGCTGAATGGAAAGTCCCGCATAAGAATGGCGAGGAATGGAAATCTGGAAGCTAAATGTTGATTGCTTTCCTGTATATCCAAAAAAGAGGAGGAAATGGGATTAAAGAGAGGTACATAATGGTGGTTTGCCATCTTCATTTTCCCCTATTCCTTTTGTATTTGAAATTATCACCT